>Ga0316189_10006114_pt1 | contig 11505 bp, 8 predicted proteins | sample LowCovwburrow_MG_FD_204930 | JGI IMG/M metagenome (GOLD analysis project Ga0316189, IMG submission 204930) | Coastal sediment microbial communities from Maine, United States - Lowes Cove worm burrow | ecosystem: Environmental > Aquatic > Marine > Coastal > Sediment | place: USA: Maine... | reverse complement strand
ATCAGGATGAGCGACAATGACCGGTTTAGCGGCTGAAAGCAGGGTGTCCAGGGAATGGTAATCGGCATCCTGATCCCGGCAGTGGAAGATGTAGTAATCGACATTGTAATTCAGGGCTTCGGCGGCCCAGGTGTGTCCATCCACTTCAACCCCGACCTTTAATCCGGCCTGACGGATCTCATTTTCGTAAATCTCAAAGGACCCATCCACCAGGCTGTCGAAGTGATCGCTGATGCCGACAATTCCGGCATGCTTGACCGCGGCGACAAGGGCAACGGTCTGTTCGGGTACTACGGCACTGTCATTGGTTGAATAGATGGTGTGAATATGCAAGTCCTGCTGCAGCATCATCGGTCCTTTTGTCTGGCTGCGTCCTCTTTTGCCAGACATATTTCCAGATCACACTGCAAACAACGATGGGTTTCCTGTTTAACCTGCGCATCAGTGAAACACAGCTCAACTTCGCTAAATCCCGCATGTCTTTCGGAAAGCGGCAGCGATGGCACCTCAACCCTATTCAACTCCGCAAATCCGCTCTCGCGTCGACCATCGTAGCCATTTCCACTTTCATTGATTCCGCCTTCCCTCCGGGGCGTAGACCCCTCCGGGCCGGAGGCCGCATTCGCACCTTCTTCACTTCCCTCCGGGGCGTAGGCCCCTGTGGCCCCTACGGCTTCCGGCTCGTAGAGCGAGCCTACAGCTCGGAGAGGCCGGAGGCCGCATTCCAATATCCCGTCTCCGCCCAGGTATTGATCAATTGAAACTGCTGCGCGTCGGCCCGCAGCAATCGCTTCAATCACCGTGGCCGGGCCGTTGGCGGCATCGCCGCCGGCAAAGACACCCTTCATCTCTGTTTTTTGGGTGTCTTTGTCAATCGCAATCAGCCCGCTGACCACCGGCAGCGATCTTTCATCTTCCAGAAAACAGAAATCTTGACAAAAGGCCGTCTCACTGGCCTGACCGATGGCCAATATGACCTGATCCGCCTCGACTGTTTTTTTGGTTTCGTCAAAAAAGGGACAGAAATTGCCTTGGTCATCAAAAACCGACGTACAGCGAACAAGTTCCAGCCCTGAAACCTTCCCGTCATTTCCCGTGATCTTATCCGGCCCCCAGGAAGGAAGCAATTTCACCCCTTCTTGCCGAACCTGTTCAATCTCCCAGGGATTGGCCGGCATTTCTGCCAGGCTTTCAAGGCAGGCCAGGGCTACGTTTTTGGCACCCAGACGCAGTGCCGTGAGGGCCACATCCACCGCCACATTGCCGCCCCCGATAACGACGACCTTGTCCTCAACCGCGACATCACCGTCTTGGGCAACTGCAGCCAAAAATTCCACTCCCCAGCAGACATTTTCAAGATCGGATCCCGTCAGATCTATCCTGCGGCTCAACTGAGCGCCCACCGCGACAAAGACCGCTTCGAAGCCATCATGTTTGAGTTGCTCGATTTCATAATCGACACCCAGTTTCTGATTGGTTTTAACTTCGATCCCGCCGCTCAATACCAGATCGATCTCTTTGTCGAGCACATCTTCCGGCAACCGGAAAAAAGGAATTCCATAGCGCATCATCCCGCCGGTTTTCGGCCTGGCTTCAAAGATCGTTAGCTGGTGACCTTTTCTTCTAAGATAGAAGGCGGCCGTCAAGCCGGCCGGACCGGCGCCGATCACCGCTACCTTGTGACCGCTGTCTTCAGCGGTATCCGACATCCAGGCGGATAGATCCGCGGCGTTGTCGGCCGCATAGCGCTTGGCCGCACAAATGGAAATGGACGCGTTGACCTCGCCTCTTTTGCAGGCGGTTTCACAGGGATGGGTGCAAACCCTGCCCAGTATTCCCGGGAAAGGTGCCTTTTCGATGATCAGTTTACAGGCCTCATCCATTTTGCCTTGGGCAATAAGTCGCAGATATCCGGGGATATCAATCCCTGCCGGGCAGGCCTGGACACACAAGGGTTTTTTGGGCACCAGCTCCCGGGGACCCACGGCACGAAGCGTTCTCGTGATATCTAGAATTTTGATCCCATTGGGGCAGGCATCCTCGCAACGGCCGCAGGCGGCACAAAACCAGGGCATTGGCGATGACGCGATCTCCTCGATTAAATCCAACTCAACGTGCCGGATCAATCGTCGAATATTAAACTCGTTGATACCGGTGATCGGACATGCGGAACTGCAGCGTCCACACTGTTCGCAGTACCTGAACATTTCAATGTCGTTGAAACGTTCGGCAAATTTCTGATCGCTACTCATGCTTGAAAAACCTCTTTGATCTGCCCATTTTTCGGATTCCTCCGCCTCAAAGGATTGAGCAAACCTACAAACTTAATGATAATAGATAGTGGGAGTGGCTTCCAGCCACGATTAAAATGGATCATATTCCGTTTTTACTCGCGGCTGAAAGCCGCTCCCACAACCTAACCGCTGCCATCCGTATCAGCCCAATTGAGACAAAAAATTAAAGCAAATCCCCTCTATCTCCCCTTTTACAAAAGCGGAGAACCAACACCTCCTCCTTTTTTAAAGGGAGATTAAGGGGGATTTATTAAAATGGCTATCCGTCAATGTGTGTCCAGTTTAAGCTCTTTCACCATCGTGCGCATCGTATTCGCAAACTTGGGCCCGTCCGCCGCCGAGCACCAGACATTCCAGAGTTTTTCCGGATCATGGCCGGCTTTGGCCAGTTTTCTCCTGGCCCGGTTCAATCGCTTTTCGGCCGCATAATTACCGGTGATATAGTGACAGGTTGGGAATTCACAGCCGGCCACCAATACGCCGGCGGCCCCTAACTCAAGGGGACGCTGCATCATTTTCATGGAAACCCGCGCTGAGCACATCACGCGGATCAGCCGTGCATTGGAAGGATACTGCAGCCGGCTCACGCCGGCCATGTCCACGCCGCCCAGTGCGCACCAGTGACAAACAAAGGCAATTATTTTCTGCGGGGCATCTTGTTCCAGCGCTGCTTCCACCTGGGCAAAGACCTGGTCATCGGAGTAGTGAACGATACCGATGCACTCTTTGGGGCAATCGGCGGCACACAGCCCACAGCCCTTACATAGGGCTTTGACGACTTCCGGATTTTTTTCATCATCCACCGTAATCGCGCTGTAAGGACACCGCGTGGAACATAGGCCGCACTGGTTGCAGTCCGTCAGATCGATTTCAGCCACGATGCCTTCGGCTTCAATGTAGCCTTTTTTCATGGGGATGGACGCCCGCATGGCGGCCCCGATACCCTCTTCGCTGCTTTCCTTGAAGGCCATGGGGGCTTTGGCACAACCGGCCAGGGAAACGCCGTCGGTGGCGAACTCCAGCGGACCCAGCTTGACATGAGCTTCCTGGAAAAATCCGTCCGGATTGGTCGATACTTTCAGGTGCCCTTTAATCTGTTCAACGGTGTCATTGCCTTTAAATGCGGTGGTCAACACCAGAAGATCTGCCGAAATTTTAAATTCCCGGCCCACCAGAAAATCATAGACCTTGACCATCAGATCGCCGTTTTCCCTGACCACCTCCGGATAGCGATCATCCGGAAACCGCCAAAATTTAACACCCAGATGTTTGGCAGTCTGCTGGGCGGACCCCTCTTCCTTAATCAGACTCATATCCCGGTATAATATATGGACATTGACGTCTTTGCGAAGATGTTTCAGGGCCACGGCATTTTTAACCGATGTATGGCAACCGATGTTGCAACATCCCCGGGTTTCATTTTTCGAGTTCACGCAACTGATCATCACAACATTTTTCAGGCTGCCGACCTTTTTGTTTTTGAGCATATGGTCCAGCTGAAGCTGGGTGACGACTCTGGGATCGTTACCGAATTGAAATTGCCCCTCCGGTTCAAGCTCCATCATTCCCGTAGCAACGATGATGGTGGAGATATCAAGGTTTACCGTCGAACCATCCCCATTGGCGCTCAATGAAACTTTATAATTTCCGATATACCCTTCAACGGCATCGATACGGGTATCCGTATAAATTTTAATGTTGGGATGGGACTGCACCTGATCCACTTTGACCTGAATGACTTTATTTGCCGGGGTTTTATGATTGTCATGGGAGATGAAGCAAATCTCATTTAAGATACCGCCCAGGCGGGGTTCTTTTTCCACCAGGATGGCGTTAAACCCCTGGTGGGCAACGCTCAGGGCTGCGTTCAGGCCGGCCATGCCGCCGCCGATAATCAGGCAATCGGTCTTTACCGGCAGCCTGATTTCTTCGCCCTCTTCCAGCAGGGCTGCTTTGGCCACCCCCATCTTAACCAGATCTTTGGCTTTTTCCGTGGCAATTTCGGGTTCTTTCATATGAACCCAGGAAACCTGTTCGCGGATGCTTACAAACTCCAGCAGATAGGGATTGATCCCGGCCTCTTTGGCGGTGCGTTTGAAAAGCGGTTCATGGGTCCTCGGGGTGCATGCCGAAATTACCACCCGGTTCAGTTTATGTTCCCGGATGGAATCTTTCATGCGGGCCAGGTAGTCCACCGAACAGGACCATCTGCCCTCATCGGCAAAGACAACATTTTTCAGCCCTTTGGCGTACGCTACCAGTTGGGGGACATCGACCACCCCGGCAATGTTGGTGCCGCAGTCACAGACAAAAACACCGATCCGGATATCTTCGCTCATATGAATTATCTCAATTGCAAAAATTGATATCGCCGCAAAAAGGCTCAAAAAGCACAAAAATCAAATTCCAGGGCTCGTAAATTCAATGTGTTACAATGAACAAAAATCGTAATTCAGACTTTTTACGAATCCATCAAAATTGACTATTGAATATTTGAGGAATTCTTCCAATTAAGCTATAGTAAAAACGTCGGAGCGAAGCGACTTCCACAAATATTCAATCTTCAATTTTCATTATTCAATACGTAACCGCCTTCATCGCCGCCGCTGTCGCCTGGACCACCGACTCGGCAATATCGATCGGTCCGGTGGCCCCGCCGCACAGATAAACGCCTTCCACCCGGGTCTCCAGCGGCGACAGCAGCGGATCTTTTTCTTTAAAATAGCCCAGCTCGTCCAGTTCTAGTTTCAGCACCTTGGCCAGTCTTTTGTTGCGGTCATTGGGAATGATTCCGGTGGCAAGCACCAGAAGCTCGACTTCATGGTTGCGCAGCTCGCCGGTTGCCAGATCTTCGTATCGCAGTCTCAAATTTTTTGTCAGCGGGTCTTCGCGCACTTCATAAGGTCTGCCCCTGACATAGCGCACACCGTTTTCATTGGCCTTCCGGTAGAAGTCCCAGAAACCTTTGCCGTATGCCTTCAGATCATTGTAAAAAATGGTGGTCTCCACGGCGGCATCATGTTCCTTGGTGATAATGGTTTGTTTGGTGGAAATCATGCAGCAAATCTTGGAGCAATACGGCGTACCTTTTCCCTCGGCCAGACCACGTCCGGCACATTGGATCCAAGCGATCTTCTTGACATGCTTCCCGTCCGAAGGCCTGATAATTTCTCCGGTTGTCGGTCCACCGGCATTCATGAGTCTTTCAAACTGGGTGTTGGTAATAACATTCTCGTAGACATCATATCCGAGTAGATCACCGGCCGGGGGGGCATCTTTGATGCCGGTGGCAACCACGATGCTTTTAACATCAAGGTTCATGTTTTTGTTCGATTGCCACAAGGTGATGGCTTTTTTGCCTTCCTTCTCGCAGGCCTTGACGCACAGGGCAATGGGGCATTCACGGCACTGGCTGCAGTCGACAGCACACTCTCCGATGCAGGCGCCTTCCTTGCGCATGTCGCCGAAGCGGCAACTCGGATCAACTTTCACGACATTGGGAACGGCTTGGGGAAAGGCCATGGACACCAGCTTGCGCATTCCGCCGATTTTACCATCCATTTCATCGGGAACGCTCACCGGGCAGGCTTCCACGCAGGCCCCGCAGCCGGTGCATTTCTCTTCATCGACATACATGGCCTTTTTGACCAGTTTGACCTTAAATATACCATTGGCGTTCTTGACCTTGCGCACCTCGGTGTTGGTCATGATTTCGATATTTTCATGATTGTCGACCTCATACATTTGGGGCGCTTCGATGCAGATCGAGCAGTCATTGGTGGGAAATGTCTTGTCCAAGCGGGCCATCATGCCGCCGATACTGGCCGTATCGTCGATCAGATAAACTTTGCTGCCGTATTTGGCGGCATTCATGGCGCAATTGATTCCGGCAATTCCGCCACCGATCACCAGTATTGAATCGGTCATGATTTCACCTAAAAAAATGCCTAAAGTTGAAAATGCCTAAATTGCTTAAAATTAAGGTATACAATCGATTTTGATAAGCCCTTTATTTCCGACTTCCGCATTCCAACTTCCGGATTCAAATCATATTTCGGTAATAATAATCGCCTTCGACTTGCACACGGCCGTACAGGTCAAACATCCCAGGCAATTTTGCGGCCGCACGGGGATCGCCTTATGCGGCATCTCAAACACATCCGTCGGACACATGATGATGCATTCTTCGCAGGAATCGCATCGATCCGGATCGACATAAATCAGATATACTTCGTAGTCTCTCAATACTTTACCCATGACGCTTCTCCTACAGATACCATCAACGGACGCTTGATCCGAATTTTCTAGTGATGAATTGCAGGCCAGTGACACAGGGCACAGGGCCAGGAGCACAGCGCATGGCGCAGAGAGTATGGCGCTTAGTACGGAGGATAAATCATTTGAGAAGGGCGCCCAGCGTGACGCATGGAATAAAATGCTATTCGACTCTAGATTCTTTCTTTGTCCTATGCCCTACGCCCCTTGGCCCTGTGCCCTACGCCCTTGGCCCTTCGCCCCATGCGCCATGCCCTATGCCCTTTTATATTTCCCAATCGCCTTCCCAAACCCGGGCATCGCATTTTTAATCACGTTATCATCCACGCAAAACGCGATACGAAAATAGCCGGGTCCGTTAAAGCCGCTGCCGGGAACCACCAGGATGCGCTCTTCTTTTAGCGTATCCACAAATTCAACATCATCCGATATGGGAGAGCGCGGAAAGAGGTAAAAGGTTCCAGGCGGCTTAACAAACTCATAGCCAAAGCCTGCCAGTCCGTCACAGAGCAGATCCCGTTTGCGGACATATTCTGAAATATCGACACTCATCCCTTGCATACAGGCAACGACACGCTGCATCAAGGCCGGGGCATTGACATAGCCGAGAATTCGATTGGCGACCGTCATACCCGCCAGAAGATTTTTTCTGTAAATCGCTGCCGGATTCACGGCAATGAATCCAATACGCTCACCGGGAAGGGAAAGATCTTTGGAATAAGAGGTCCCGATGATGCTGTTTTTATAAGCCGTAAAAATGCTGGGAACGACAATGCCATCATAAACAATTTTACGGTAGGGCTCGTCCGATAAAAGGTAAATCGTCCGATTAAACTCTTTGCCCTTTTGCTCTAAAATTTTTCCGAGGGCCTTAAGGCTTTCTTCGGAATAGACCTGTCCGGTCGGATTGTTGGGAGAATTAATTAAAAATACTTTGGTTTTTCCCGAAATAGCCCCTGCTATGGCTTCCAGGTCCAACTCGAAATCGGGCTTGGTCGCGACGGTTTTCAGAACACCGCCATGATTGTCGGCATAAAATTTATATTCGACAAAACAGGGAATCGGCGTCAGAACCTCGTCGCCGGGATCAAGAACGGTCTTTAACGCGACATTCAGGGCACCTGAGGCGCCGCAGGTCATCAGCACATCTTTTGCGGTGACGGGCGCCTGCTGCTCTTTAGCAAGATATTCGGCCACTGAACCGCATACCAGTGGATATCCGGCGTTGGGCATATAACAATGATCATCCAGCCCGCAGGTGCTGACCGTTTCTCTGAGAAGCTCATTAAACCTTTCCGGCGGCGGCACATTCGGATTGCCCAGGCTGAAATCATAAACGTTCTCAGCCCCAAATTGGGTTTTCAGTTTGGCGCCCTCCTCGAACATTTTCCTGATAAACGAAGAGCCTGAGATGATGCCTTCTATTTTTCTGGATATGGTCATAATTAAAACCTTATATTTTAGTTACTTAAATTTGAAATCTTTGCATTTTACATTAAAAAATTTCGATATTCAATCGTCAATTTGCTAACGCTCCTCAAACTCTTTCCACTTATAATCGATAAGCTCAAGAAGAACGCCGTTCATCTTTTTGGGATGGACAAAAGCAAACTCGCAATCCCTGAATGGCCGGGCGCCTCCGATAAAGGGGTAATTCTTTTGCTTTAAATCCGCCATGGCCTCCCGCGTATTGTCGACATTAAAGCTGATCAGCATGACCCCTTCACCTCTTTTTTCGATAAATTTTGCAACATCACCATCAGGTGTTGTGGACTCCATCAGCTCAAATCCAACTTCGCCCACCCAATACCTCGCGACCTTGATTTTTTCAGGTTCATCGATGTAGGTATCGTCCGGTTTGGATTTGCCCAAAACCGGCTCCCATACTTTACGAGCTTCATCCAAATCTTTGACCGCGATACAAATATGGTCGACTTTGTTTACTTTCATCTCACACCCCCATATTTTAGAATAATTGAATATTTTCAATTCCGGTTCGTCCGGCTGAGTGCCTATTTATTCAAATCCCATCATGTTTGCGAAGGCTTTTTCCAACAAAACATTTTCGCCACCAAGACACCAAGACACGAAGTTTAATTAATAATGGACATTTATTGTTTGTGTCTTGGTGCCTTTGTGGCTATTCTTCCCAGTTTATCCGGGTTAGGTTGTTAAAAAGTGACTTTTGCCAGCGGCACTGTGATGGCATGATCCGGGCACACACAGCCGCACTCATTGCAGTCCTCACACAAAAACTCGGTAACCACCGGCCTGCCGTCCTGCACCCTGATGGCGACGTCCGGACATATTTCAACGCACAAAGGTTCGGTCAAGCCACCACACATGTTACATTTATCTAAATCAATTTGAGCAGCCATATTTAAACTCCTGATAATTCGGTTTGTTCGTTTAGATGGTTAGGATCGTTTGATTTTATTAATTTATTAAGTAGATTAAGTTGATTAGGTTAATTAAGTTGATTACGTTAATTGAGTTTATTTGATTTCTGAATTAGTCCTTTCAACCAATCAACTTAATCAACTACGAATCTATCTATCCACTGTTAACGATTCACTATCAACCGGCAACGAAAGTGCCGTTACTCCGCTTTGTAAAGCCGCATGACGGTCTCGCCCTGCCCTCGGGCAATGGCTTTTTGCATTTCTATCTTCAAAGGAATATTCATAAACACGCTGACATCCTCTAAAATAGCCTGATACATCCGCTCCCGGCTCAACGCGACTTCTTCCATGGGCACACCGAATTCCTTGGCCCACGACGGCCAGGGATCCCGGGTGCATTTGATAAAAATCTCGCCCGGATTCTCCCCTTTCGCAAGGGTCGCCGAACCGCCATCGGTGATCCAGAGTCCGGCCAGAGCTTTTCCCAGGATCATCATAAAGCCTTCTTCACCCTTTAACCAATTCATACGGGGAAGCAGGCTCTTGCCGATATCCTTCCCGAAGACTTCGGCGGCTCTCAGGGCCACATCCAGCGGTTTGACACCGTCTCCGGCACATTCCACAGCCACCTGCCGCCACCGATAGTATGTTTTTCCGATTTCGTTCTGGGCGCTGTGCATCGCCCGCCACAGTTTTGCAATTTCTTTTTCGGCATCAACTGGCATGGTTACCTCCTTTTTAGATACGGATCCCGATACGGTAGCCGTCGTGGACTGCGCTGGAAAGATTGCGGGGTATCAGTGCATCACCGATGACAAACATTTCGATTCCCTCGGACTGAACGGTTTTCTTAAGATTTTCATTGGGCTCTCTTTGAGTCAAAACAATCGTGTCGCATTTTATGGGCCACTGGTACCCATCATATGTTTTTACAACGATGCCATCGTCGCTTACCTCCGCGATATCGCAATCACTGTAAGCCGTAATGCCGTTTTGCCGCATATAAATCATATAGCGCCACTTAAAAGAGGGATTGACATCAAAGCCGGCGGTTTTGTCTTTTCCGACCAGGGTGACTTTCTTGCCCTGCTTGGCCAGGTGCAAAGCACAACCAATGCCGGGCTTGCGGTTACCCCAAACCACCACCTTTTCACCGACCTCGGCCTTGCCGCTCATAACATCGGCAAGACTGACCACTTTAGCGGAATCAGCGCCCTCAATCTTCGAATAAACCGGACCGGTCGCCAGCACGATGGTGTCCGGCATTTCATCTTCAATGAGTTCGTCCGTCACTTCGGTTCCCAGATGGAACTCAACCCCGGCTTTTTTGCACATCACTTCCTGGTACTCGATGCAGGTCCACAGCTCATCATCGCCATAGGGGGCATTCCTGGCCTCATTCAGGGTCCCGCCGATAACATCGCGTTTGTCGTAAACATGCACCTCGTGCCCGCGCTGAGCGGCGATATAGGCACATTCCAGGCCGGCCGGTCCGGCACCGACGATCATGACTTCTTTTTGTTCTTCTGCCGGAGCAGGATCGGCAAATTCGGGATTGGCCTCGTGGGCGCAGACCGGATTGATATAGCAGGTCATGGGGGCGTCTCTGAACAAACGCGCCAGACAGAGGTTGCAGGCCACACAGTGCCGGATTTCTTCCTCTCGGCCTTCCAATACTTTTTTGGGCATCAATGGATCGGCGATCATGGAGCGACATATTTCCCAAATATCCAGCTCTTCAAGGCCGATTTTTTCTTCGGGCAGCCCGGGCTTAAACAAGCGGTAGGCCATCTGAATCGGAATATTGACATGTTCCTTGGCCCGTTTGGCCAGATGGACCCAGTTGCCCATGGGGATGTCGCGGCTGATGACCGGATAGATGGACTCCTGCCAGCCGAGGGTGCAGCTGATATAGTCTGCCCCGGCTTCTTCGGCAATTTTGTAGGTTTCGATCGATTCTTCGGGGGTATTGCCGCGGACGTCATCCAGCAGTTCTTCAAGGCACAAGCGAATACCGACCGGCATATCCGGCGGACAAACCGCTTTCACGCCCTGGATAACCTCGACAACCGCCTGCATCCTGCCGCGAATATCACCGCCGTATTCATCCGTGCGGCGATTGGTATAACTGGAAATAAAGTTGGAGATCAAATAACCGACGATGCCGGATATCTCCATCACATCAAACCCGGCGTCAACACCCCGTCTGGCCGCGTCAACATGCTGTTGGACCATCTCTTTGACTTCGGCGTTGGTCATTTCGTACATCGGTTTAAAAATTCTAAGCCGTTGGGGGACCGTGGAAGGACCGTGACCGGATTCAACCTCCACCGCACCGACCCGACCGCAGTCCATCAATTGGAATCCGGCAACCGCCCGTTGTTCATGAATCGCATCGGCAATGCGCTTTAAACCCGGAATAAACTTGTCATCCCAAGCCGCTGCCTGGCCGACATATCCCTGGCCTTTGCGGGCCTCATCCATATAAACCCCCTGCATAAAGCACAAACCGCCGACAACGCCTTTAGCCCGCT
>Ga0316189_10006113_pt1 | contig 11508 bp, 7 predicted proteins | sample LowCovwburrow_MG_FD_204930 | JGI IMG/M metagenome (GOLD analysis project Ga0316189, IMG submission 204930) | Coastal sediment microbial communities from Maine, United States - Lowes Cove worm burrow | ecosystem: Environmental > Aquatic > Marine > Coastal > Sediment | place: USA: Maine... | reverse complement strand
CAAATCTATTCAATTTGAGCAGGCACTTGGTTCGCGCTCAACATTATCGAGACCTCAGGACGAGTGCGTTCAATGAATGGTGCAGGGCGGTGGCCTGAGACCAGGGCCTAAATGTCGTCCGCTTGGAGAAGTTAACTTGCCAGGACCGTCAACAGGCCCCAGATTGGCGTTCAACCCCGAGTCGCATCTGTCCGATAGACCAGCGCACGTGAAACGACCACGCGGCGGCTGCCCCCGGGCCGTCGCCGGCGAGTATACCATCGGTGATGCGCTGGTAGTTTTTAACGTACTGGGGCCAGGTTTCATCCACGTTGATGTAATTGGACAGGAATCTAACCCAGTACATTATATTCATTTTTTCCACGGTATCTTGCACGAACTCATTTCCGCTAAGGTCATTGATGATCCAGTGGTAATCCGTCAGCAGCACGTAAAACTGGAAACCTCGCTCCACTGGCGCGTTGCGCTCGATGCGTTCCATGGCCTGCTCAATAGATTCGAGAACTTCGGCCCGATTGCCGATGTTGTTTGTGCCTGTAACGATTGCGTACGACAGAATAGGCTCAAAGATCTCCCAGGTCTTGATCAGGCTCTCGACAGACATCGGCTTGAGTACCGCGCCCAGATCTTTTTTCAGTTCAATCAATCCCCGGCCGCTGAGGATTGCCAGTGCTTCCCGCACCGGCCCGCGACTGATGCCAAGACGCGATGATATTTGCGCGGCTTTGATGCGTTTACCAGGCTCGATCAGTCCCTGATCAAACTCGTTCAGCAGTTCTTCCAGAACCATATCTACCTGGGACTGTTGCTCCACGGGTAATCCTCATTCAACCAATCAACCAATGCGAACCGGCTCAGACCGTCGCGCGCAGGGCGGCCACCGGCCCAACACCGCCAGCGTCAAGGTATCTGATTGGCTGCGATTTGTCATCAGATTCGCGGATTGGTGTCTACACTATGATCCATAAAAAATATAATTATCTTTAACTAGTTGATATATAGACATATAAATTCAGCGGTGTAAAATCAACCTTATATAGTGTTGACACTATATGATTTTGAGGTAAGCTTTAGGCAGTTTCGAGAAAGTTATCAGACCGCTCGGGGTGGGGAATTCTGGACAGAACAGTAATTCCCTAAGATGTTTCTCTGGCGCGATGGAGCTAAAACCGCCACGCGATACCGACTGGAATGGCCATACAATCGCAGGAATTCAGGCTATGGGTTACAGGATATCAGTAGATACCGGAGGCACCTTCACCGATGTAGTGGTGGTCGACGAATCCGGGCGGCAGGTGATTGGCAAGGCTCTCACGACCCATCAGCGAATTTTCGAGGGTATGCGCGGTGGTCTTGAGGTTGCCGCCGGCCTGCTTGAAACAGATCTGTCGGGTCTGCTTTCCCGCGCCGATCTGCTGATCTACGGCACGACCCGGGCGACCAACGCCATTGTCGAGGGCAAAACCGCGAAAACGGCGTTCCTGACCACAGAGGGATTCCCGGACATCCTGACTCTGAGGGAAGGAGGGCGGACCAATGTTCACAATTTTACGCGCGAGTACCCCGGTCCGTATGTGCCACGCAACCGCACATTCGAGGTTCCCGAGCGAATGGATGCCGAGGGAGGGATCGTCAGGCCGTTGGACGAAGGTGCCTGTCGCACGATTATCGGCAAACTGAGCGAACGCGGCATTGAAGCGGTGGGTGTGTGCCTGCTGTGGTCAGTGGCGAATCCGGCCCACGAACTGCGTGTCGCTGAGTTGCTGGCAGAGTTGCTGCCCGGCGTGCCGTACACGCTCTCGCACCAGCTGCTGCCGATTGTTCGCGAGTACCGCAGGGCGTCCGCCACTGTGATCGATGCTTCCCTGAAACCGCTGATGCAGGCGCACCTGCACGGGATGGAAAGCGATTTGCGCGAAGCCGGCTTCACCGGCGACCTGATGGTGTCGTCATCGGTGGGCGGCTGCATGCAGGTGGCGCTGACCGCGGCTGAGCCGATCAATACCGTGAAGTCCGGCCCCGCGATGGCGCCGGTGGCGGCGCGAACCTACTCCAGCATCGAGCGCTTTGGCGGCGATGCCATCGTCTGTGACACGGGGGGCACGACCTTCGACGTCGGACTGGTCCGCGACGGCAGTATCGTCCACACCCGTGAGACCTGGCTTGGTGAGCAGTTTACCGGTTTCCTGATCGCCACATCGACGGTGGATATTCGCTCCATCGGTGCTGGCGGTGGCTCTATTGCCTGGGTCGATCCGGGCGGTTTGTTGCAGGTGGGTCCGCAAAGTGCGGGGTCCGAGCCCGGACCAGCCTGTTACGGCAGGGGTGGAGAGCTGCCGACCGTTACAGACGCAGCTGCGGTGCTGGGCTATCTCGACCCGGAGACATTTCTCGGTGGACGTATGGCACTGGATATTCCCGCGGCGAGAAGAGCCATTGCCGGCGTTGCGGACCAGCTCGGTAAAACAGCAGAGGATACCGCCTGGGCCATCATGAAGATCACCGACGAACTGATGATCAAGGCCATCCACGAGATCACCGTCGCGGAGGGTTTCAACCCTGGGGAATCTGCCATCGTTGCCGGTGGCGGCGCGGCCGGGCTCAACATCATGCCGATTGCCGCAGATCTCGGAATTGAAAAAGTGGTTTTACCAAAAATGGCCGGCGCACTGAGCGCCGTGGGTATGCAGTATGCCGATATTGTCGCCGAGGAAGCCGGCAGCCTGATCACCTCCACCGACGACTTTGACCGGGATGGGGTCAATCGCGTGTTCGATTCACTGGAGCGGGGGCTGGAGAAGGTGGTGGACGCACTCGAGGGCATGAATCTGCAGGAGCCGGTGATCTCGACGCTGGTGGAGGCACGGTACGTGGGGCAGGTCTGGGAAATCGAGGTGCCACTGGATGTCGCGCGTTTCGATAGTGAATCAGACGTACGCAGCCTGGTCGAGGCGTTTCACCAGGTGCACGACCGCATATACGCGGTCACGGATCCCGACAGTGCGGTGGAATGCCTGAACTGGAAAAAGCGCGTTTCCATCACATTACAGCACCCGAAGACAGATATTGGGAAAGCTAAATTACACGAAGCGCGGCAGGCCACACGTCAGCGCACCTGTCATTTCGGTACGGGCGAGGGTGTCGATACACCGATTTATCACGGGGATGCGCTGAGGCCGGGTGCACAGGTTCGCGGTCCCGCCATCATTGAGGAGCCAACGACCACGTTGGTGGTGTACCCGGGCATGGCCGCACATGTGTCTGGCGCGGGCAATTACATCCTGTCGGTAACGGACTGAGCGGAGGTGGCTGAGATGGGCAACAGCAGGCAACGGGCTCAGACATCGTCGTTTGACCCGATACTGGTCACGGTGCTGGCCAATCGCCTGGACGGTATCGTCCGGGAAATGTCGAACACGATGTTAAAAGCAGCCCGATCGACGGTAATTGCCCAGGCCCGTGATTTCAGCTGTGCGATTGTAACCGGGGACAACGAGCTGCTTGCCTGCGCCGAGGGACTGCCGGTGCATATGTTCGGTGCACACCTCCAGTGCCGGGCGATGACGGACCTGCACCCCGATCTCGCGGACGGTGATGCATTCCTGCACAACGATCCGTATCTCGGTAACACCCACGCAGCCGACCAGACCGTTCTGGTGCCCGTGTTTTTCGAGGGTGAGCACCTGTTCACTACCTGCGCGAAAGCGCACCAGGCGGATATCGGTAATTCTATCCCCACCACCTATCACGCCGGCGCAGCCGATATTTACGAAGAGGGCGCAATCCTGTTTCCGTGCGTAAAACTGCAGTCCAACCGCGAGATGAACCAGGATATCGTGCGCATGGCGATGCAGCGCATCCGGGTCCCCAATCAATGGTACGGCGATTTGCTGGCCGCGGTTGGTTCTGCGCGCATCGCGGAGCGCCGGCTCAAGGAACTGTGCGAGAAGTATGGCAAGGAAACGATCAAGGTGTTCATTCGCGAGTGGTTTGATTATTCCGAGCGACGTGTGCGGCAGGCTATTTCTCAGTTGCCAGCCGGCGAAGTGTCAGCCCAGGGGTTCCACGATCCTATCCCGCCCTACGTCGAGGATCCCATCCCGGTCCGGGTGAGGGTCACGATTTCCCCGGAGGACGAGAGCATCTGCGTGGACCTGCGCGACAACATCGACTGTCTGCCCTGTGGTCTGAATCAGTCGGAGGCCTGCGCAATCAACAACGCGCTGACCGGTGTGTTCAATTGCATCGATCACACTGTGCCGGCCAATGCGGGCTCCTTTCGCCGACTTCAGGTGCTGATTCGCGAGGGATCTGCGATTGGCAAGGTCAAGCATCCCTACAGCTGTTCGATGGCAACCACCAATATTGCCGACCGCATCATCAGCACCACCCAACGGGCATTCTCGCAGCTGGGTTACGGGTTTGGGCTGGCAGAGGGCGCCAACGCGTTTGGCGCCAATCTTGCCGTGGTGTCGGGCACGGATTTTCGTAACCACGATGCCCCCTATGTCAACCAGATTTTTATCAGCGCCGTCAGTGGGCCGGCCAGCCCGGTTGCCGATGGCTGGATCACCTTCGGCGCGCCGATAGTGGGTGGTCTTATGTACCGCGACAGTATCGAACTCGATGAGATCAAGCAGCCGATGCTGGTAGATCATGCGCGACTGATGCCGGGCAGTGGCGGTGCGGGGTATCGCCGCGGAGGGCCATCGCTGGAGCTCGCCTACGGGCCGCGCAAAGACCCGATGACCGTGGTGTTTGGTACCGACAATACCGCGACCGCGCCAAAGGGCGTGCACGGGGGACAGGATGGTCAGCTCACCTACAACATCCATCACACCCGGAGTGGGGAGAAGCTTACGCTGCCTGCGGTGGCGATGGTCACGCTGCAACCCGGGGAGCAGGTGAAATGTGTCGAATCGACCGGCGCCGGTTACGGCGACCCGCGAAAGCGCGAACCGGATCGTGTTTTGCGCGATGTACTCGACGGCTACGAAACACTGGAGCGGGCACGGGAGGTGTACGGGGTTGTGCTCGACGGCTCTGTGGAGGAGGAAACCCTGTCCGTAGATGCCCCGGCGACCGCTGTGTTGCGCGGCGGGTCATGAACGCAGCAACCGGTAATGTCGCTGAATCTGCGCAACCCACTATTGAGTGAAGCCAACCTGTAAAGAGGAATAACACGATGATACGACAACCAAAACCGTCACGGCTTGCGCTGGCGTTGATACCCGGCCTGGTCGCCGGGGGAGTTGCCGGCCCCGCGACTGCGCAAACCCTGGAAGAGGTAGTGATCACCGCGCAGAAACGAGAACAGTCTGTGCAGGATGTCGGGATCTCCGTGTCCGCATTTACCGGTAAAACACTGGACCGGCTGGAGTTGAGCAGTGCCACAGAAATATCCGCTTACGTGCCGGGGGTGCATGTTTCAGGGTCCTACGCCGGACAATTCCAGACATTCACGATACGCGGTGTAACCCAGAATGACTTCCTCGATCATACCGAGGCGCCGAACGCGGTGTATGTCGATGATGGTTACCTCGCGGCGATGAACAGCCAGGTGCTCACGATGTTTGATGTCGACCGGGTGGAAGTGCTGAAAGGACCACAGGGCACCCTGTTCGGCCGCAACGCCACCGGGGGTGCGGTCAGCATAATTACCCGCAAGCCAAGCCTCGATGAAGCGGACGGTTACGTTGACCTGAGCTACGGCAACTATGACGCACTGCGGGCTGAGGCAGCGTACTCAACGCCGGTGTCAGAGAATGTGGCAATTCGATTTGCCGGTGTGTACGACAGTCTGGACAGCGTCTTTGATAACCGTTTTCCGGGCGGCGAAGACCTCGGCAATCGGGATGTCTGGGGTGTCAGGGGCCACCTCCTGGCCAGGCTGACCGATGACGTCGAGCTGTGGCTATCGGCTACGGTCTCCGAGGGAACTTATTCCTCCGGCCCGTACCAGAGCCGCTCAACCCGAAACATTCTTGACGGCAACGGGTTGCCGGTCAACTCCATCGAGGTTAACGAACCGACACTGATCGGCACCATTGACCCCGACGGTGAAGATATGGATCTGCTGCATGATTTTTCCGGTGATGACGTAAACGAGACCGAGCTGCAAAGTATCACCGGCCGACTGGACTGGTCATTCGAGAACTTTGATTTCACATCGATCACCGATTTCCGTCATTACGAGAAGGAGCTCTATATCGATGCGGACGCGACCGAGGTGTATCTTTTCAACACCCTGGCACTGGTGGATGTGGACAGCTTTACCCAGGAGTTCAGGTTTTATGGCGAGTCGGACGGGTTTCGCTGGACGACTGGTTTCTATTACCTGTACATCGACAACGTCGTACCGAAAACCGGTCTGGACCTGGGGCCGATTGCCGGCGGTGTACTTGCCCAGGACGAATACGAACTTGAGACCACCTCCAGCTCACTGTTTGCGCAGCTGGAGTACGACCTGTCAGAGTCCCTGACTCTCGTCGGCGGATTGCGCGCCACGCGCGAAGAGAAGGAGTTCGATTACCGCTCGGGCATTTTTCTCGGCACCGGAAGCCCGCTGGTAACCGGACCGCTGCTGTTTACCGCAAGAACGTATTCCGGGGACACCGACGATACGCTGATCGCGGGTAAGCTGCAGCTCGACTGGCGCTTGAGTGATGAGACGCTGGTATATCTCAGCTATAACCGCGGGATCAAGGCGGGCAGCTTCAATGCGCCTTTTGGCGGCGGGGCCGAAATTACCGATGACAAAATCCCTTATGACGAGGAGGTCCTGAACGCCTACGAAGTCGGTCTGAAGAGTGACTTCCTGGAGGGGCGGATGCGATTCAACGCGTCGGCATTCTTCTACGATTATAACGACTACCAGGCATTCCAGCTGATCGGCCTGACCACCCAGGTGGAGAACAAGGACGCGGAAGTCTTTGGCTTGGAGGCGGAGCTGACCGCGGAAATCGCGGAGGGGTTCACGCTGTTCCTGGCCGGTTCCTATCTGGATACCGAGGTCAGCGATGTGACCCTGTCGGGTGTGACTGCTGACCGCGAGACCGCGTTTACCCCGGAGACATCGGTTACCGCAATCGCCCGGTACGAGCTTCCGCTCGCCAGCGGCGCACTGGGATTCCAGGGTGAGGTGATCTACACCGGGGATTTCTATTACTCGCTGTCCAATTTCGACAGCACCGAGGTGCCCGCCTACACGCTCGGCAACCTGCGGCTGGATTACCGCAGCGCGAACGATCGCTGGGAGCTTAACGCTTTTTTGGAAAACCTCAGTGACGAGCGTTACGCAACGTTCGGCTTCGACCTATCTGGAAGCTGCGGCTGCTCAGAGACTGCTTACGGCATGCCCCGCACCTACGGCGTCGGCTTTCGTTACAACTTTTTGCAGTGACGGCGTGATTGCTCTACAGGAGACCGGAATGAAAGTAGCGATACTGGGTGCCAGCGGCCATTACGGGCGGAAGATCGCCGGGATTCCCCATGGCCAGGATGCGATCAGCACGCTGTCGCTGGTTGCTCGGGACCGGGAAAAACTGCGCGAACTGGCGGCCGAGCTCGGTGCTGGCGCCACCGTGGCCGGAATCGATACCGCTGATGATTCGCAGGTCAGGCGATTTTTCGGCTCACAGGACGTGAATACGGCGAGGCACTGCAACCTGATGACATAACGCGGCATTTTTCCGCATCCACTTGAACCAACAGAAATCGACACAAGGAGATCCACAATGAATAATACGTCAATCAACCGGACCATTGTTACAGCGACGATAGCAGGCCTGACAGCGCTTACCGCACCCTATGTGGGCGCGCAAACGGTCAAACTCGAAGAGGTCGTGGTGACCGCTCGAAAAAAAGAGGAAAGCTGGCGAGACGTGCCGATTGCGGTGACCGCCTATACCGGAGCACGGCTGGAACTTGCCAGGATCGAGGATGCCACGGACCTGATCGGCCGCACGCCGGGTCTGTTTACTACAAGTGGTGATATGGAATGGCTCAGTGGCAGCGGATTTATGGTGATCCGGGGTGTCGGTGCGACGCCGATCATTGAGCCCGCAGTGGGGACCTTTCTCGATGGCGTCTACCAGACCGGAATTAATTTCGACATGGATTTTCTCGATGTTGAGCGGGTCGAGGTGCTGCGAGGCCCGCAGGGCACGCTTTTCGGGCGCAATACACAGGGAGGTGCGCTGAACATTACCTCGAAGAAACCCAGCGAGGAATTCACCGGTAAGGCGCGACTCAGCTATGACGAGTTCAACACCACCGACCTGCAGGCCGTCGTGAGCGGCCCGGCAAGTGAAACACTGCGCTACTACGCCGCTGTTCGTTATCTGGACTCGGATGGATACGTCGACAACCTGACGTTGGGCACCGAGCAGAATTATGAGGAAGAGGTCTCAGGACGCCTCCGGCTATATCACGATACTGAAAAGGTGCAGACAGATTTCACGATTTTTGTTAACGACTGGAAGGGCGGAGACCTGACCACCGGGATACCTGCGAGTGGATTATCCCGACAGGTGGTATTCGACTCAGAATTGGGCGAAAACACGCGTTATCACTACGGGGGTTCGCTGCGCGTCGACGTGGATCTTGGGGCTGTAACCCTGACCTCGATTACGGGGTACAACGATGTTGAAAACGAAGTGTTCCATGATATTGACCTCAGCGCGCTGCCAAACAACTTTGAAGAATTTACTCTGAATCACGATACTTTTTCACAGGAACTTCGACTTGCCTCGAATGACTCCGGGGACCTCTCCTGGACGGCTGGTCTGTTCTATTTCCAGGAAAACCGCGCGCTGGAGCAACACATCGATGCCAACACGTTCGATGACGCGCTGCGGGGCCCCGATTTTGTTAATCCCGTCGAAGGGGGGCAGCTCGATGGGCTCGCGGGCGTCAACTACGACGCGGAATATGCCACCGAGCGCGAAGGATTCGCGGTGTTTGGTCAGGTGGACTACCGTATCAATGAGCGTTGGAGTGCTTCCGCGGGCTTGCGGTACTCCGAAGAGGACGCGGAATTTGATGTTTTCTCCCTGTTCCAGATTGATCTCGGCGTGGCAGTCCCGGGTGGAGTTTTCCCCCCGGAAACGTTGTTCGAGGTGCCCGGGTATAACCTGGTTACCAGTAACAACTCTTCGTTTTCTGCCACGACCTGGATGGGATCTCTAACCTACGCAGCCAGCGAGAGTACCTCTGTCTACGCGACCATCGCGCGCGGGTTCAAGGCCGGTGGCTACCAGGACTTCATCCTCATTGAGCCCGAGACCGAACCATTTGACAACGAGTTCTCGACAAATTACGAGATAGGTCTGAAGGCAACGCTGTTGGATGGTCGGGCGAACACAAATTTGGCTGCGTACTACGTCGCGATTGATGAACAGCAGATCAAGGTACGAAAATGGATCGACGGAATCCCCGCCAATGAGACCGTAAATATCGGCGAGAGCCATACGCAGGGCCTGGAGTTTGAGGGGAGTCTTTTGCTGAGCGATGTCCTGACGCTTTCGGCCAGCCTGGGCTGGGTTCATGAGGCCGAATTTGACGATGTCACCGCCAGCCTGCAGCTGGCACAGAACCTCACCACGGACTTGACTGAACTGGAGGGGGTGCGCTTTGCTCAGGTCCCGGAATGGACCGCGTCGGTATCGCTGACGTATAACCAGGATCTGTCCAGCGGCATGAACCTGCGTGTCTTCGGGGATATCGTCTACATCGACGAATACCAGGGATCTTTCAGCGCGGATCCGACTGCGGTGATTACGTCTGCGACCATCGACTCCTATTCCTACGCCAATTTTACGGCTGCCCTTGAAGGGGATAACTGGACCCTGTCGCTGTTCGGCAAGAACCTGTTTGACGATGACTCAATTATCAACACCGATATGGGTTCGTTTTTCAATACCGAGGTACACTCTGCAATTCTGACGCCACGCCGGGTTGGGGTCAGCGTCGAGTGGCGGTTCTGAACAGGGAGGGATATCGTTAAATGCGCCCGTCGAATTTTAGCAGGGGTATGCTCAGACAATCAGGATGGCTGATAGCTGGCCTGATGATGGCTTGCAGCGATTCGCCGTTACCTGAGGCGCCATCAGCGAGGAATGCCGATGTGAGCACAGGTGTCACGGCGTATTTGGGCGCCACGCTTATTGATGGGACAGGCGCCGGGCCGCAACCCGATGCGATAATTCTGGTGGAAGATTCGACGATTGTCGGGGTCGGCCAAGGGCTGGCTGTTCCCGAGGGCGCCTCTGTGGTGGATTTGGCTGGGCGCTGGGTGGTTCCCGGTCTGGTGGATGCCCACGTACACTTTTTCGAGTCTGGGCGTATCTACAACAATCCCAAGACCATTGACCTGACTGATCAGGTCTCGTGGGAGCAGGAGATGGCCTGGATCTACGACAGGCTGCCGATAACACTGCAAACAACACTCTGTGCCGGTGTGACCAGTGCGATCAGTCTGGGTGGTCCAGAGGTTGAATACGCTGCGAAAGAACTCGCGCAGAAAATGGACAACACTCCCGATGTGTACGCCGGCCATGGGCCGATTACACCGGTACCGGCACATCTCATGTTTCGGGACTGGGACGGCGAACCCGCGCTTCGAAACGCCACAACCGTCGTAGAGGCCGTTGAGGAAATACGCACCGCTGTGGCCAAAGGCGCCGATCTGATCAAGCTGGGGGAGGTGGGCCCGCCGTTTGATGGGTACGAGGTGGACTATCCGGAACACGTTGCAGCGATGATCGATGAAGCAGCGCGGTACAATCTCCCTGTCACCATGCATCTTACCAGTGTTGCGGGCTATGAGCGGTACCTCGATTCCGGGATTGGCAGCATCCAGCACACCCCCCTCGGCAACGATCTGCTGAGCGCAGACACTGCAGCGGAACTGGCAGAAAGGGGCATCGTCGTCGCGCCGACGCTGTCTGTGTTTAAACGTTCCAGTGTTGCAATCATCGACAAGAGTTTCGAGCTCGAGCCCATCGAAGAGCGCTGCGGGGACCCGGAAGTGATCGAATCGTGGTACGTGGAAGTGCCCGAAGCCAACCGACAGGATACCTCGGTCTGGGGTCCGCTGCTGGAGGGCAGCCGGACCAATTTTCGCACGCTGTTGGATGCCGGTGTGCCGATGGCAGCAGGTAGCGATGCCGGTAATTTCGGCCTGGTGCACGGCGCGTCACTGCACTATGAGCTGGTCGAGATGGTCAGGGCGGGGATGAGTCCGGCGCAGGCTATTGTGTCGGGGACTCTCAATTCCGCACGGGTCGCTGGCATCGACGATCGCACCGGATCACTCGAATCGGCCAAGCAGGCTGATTTCCTTGTGCTTACCGAGAATCCGCTAGTGGATATCCGGAATCTGCAGTCGATTGAGTATGTCGTGAAGTCCGGGGTGCGATTCGCCCACGAGGACCTGCTGCCTCCCTCGCCCTGAGGTCCGAGGGCTGCAAGCACTCTCGCGCATGAGTGCCGCCCAGTCCAAGGACT
>Ga0316189_10006112_pt1 | contig 11508 bp, 10 predicted proteins | sample LowCovwburrow_MG_FD_204930 | JGI IMG/M metagenome (GOLD analysis project Ga0316189, IMG submission 204930) | Coastal sediment microbial communities from Maine, United States - Lowes Cove worm burrow | ecosystem: Environmental > Aquatic > Marine > Coastal > Sediment | place: USA: Maine... | reverse complement strand
GAGTCAGCCAGACCGCTGACAGGTTTTGCGGGGTCGAGTATCACGGCGGCGGCGACGACGTCACCAGCCAATGGTCCGCGCCCCACTTCGTCAGTACCTGCTATCAGAGTATAGGCTTCGCTAGCTGGAGAAAATGCAGGCTCTCTCGTCATTTACTGACTACTGTCTTTCTCTATAAGAGATGTAATGGCTTGTGCAGCCTGAGAGGAGGCGTCGAGACGCAGGCTCTTATGTATTCGCTCAAATTCCTGCATTAATGCCTCATGATCCTCAGCAGCTGTCATATGCCTGACTATCCCGTCACGGACTTTATCTGCAGTGAGATCATGCTGAATATATTCGGGCACCAGCTGCCGTCCCGCGAGAAGGTTTGGCAAAGCGACATAGGGAATCTTCACAATGCGTGAGGCGATGGCGAATGTGATTGCCGCAAGTTTATAACCGACGAGCATGGGCCGCCTGAGCAGCAGCACCTCCAGAGTAGCGGTACCGGATGACAACACAACAAAGTCTGCCGCACTAATTGCTGCGTGAGAATTGTCGACTAAAATGAATTGCTCACCTCGAATTATGGACTGACCGCGAAGCAAGGCGTCGATCTGCGCCTTGTTCGCAGCACTACTGTAGGGAATTAAAAACTTTAGCTGCGGACAGTCTTGTAGAGACTCCACAGCCCCCGCAAGAAAAATCGGCGCGAGGCGTTTGATTTCACCACCTCGACTACCTGGCATCAGAGCAACTACAGCGTCATCGGGTCCAAGACCGAATTGCTCACGTGAAGATAGTTTTTTATCTTCGAAACCGATGGTGTCTGCCAACGGATGACCTACACACTTAACATCGACACCATGTTGAGTATAGACAGCGGTCTCAAATGGAAATAGGGTCAGCATTAGACTTACTGCACGCTTCACCTTGTGAATTCTTTTTTCTCGATAAGCCCAAAGACTCGGGCTTACGTAGTGAACCGTCTTGATATTATCGTTCTTCAGCTCTTCTTCGAGGCGTAGGTTGAAATCGGGGTTGTCGATACCAATAAAAGCTAGCGGACGCCTCTCTGCAAAATATTTCCTGAGGCGTTTCTTCAGCGCGAATAGCTCCGGCAATCTACCCAAGGGCTCGACGAAACCCATGACCGAAAGCCTGTCCATCTCAACGAGAGAATTAAATCCGAGCGCAATCATATCTGGCCCGCCAATACCCGCAAATTCCGCATCCGGGTATTGCCTGCGTAGAGCGGAAATCAGACCGGCACCGAGAATGTCTCCGGATTTCTCTCCAGCAACAATTCCGATTAGAGGGGCGTGGCTCATAGTTAGGTGTATCGTGATTAGTGGCTTAAGTTACTCTCGCCGCTCAGCCTGGCAACAGAAAAGCGAGGCTATGACGCAGTGGAGCCGAGATCCTAGCGGTGTATTCCTTTCTTCGAACTCTCCAAGGAGTCGATGAGAAGCTGCAGCGCATCACAATCTTCACCCATGACCTTCAGTTCCGCTATAGCATCCTGCAATTTGTGTCCACGCAGATAGATAACCTTAAATGCAGTACGTAATTGCTTGATGGTAGGCTTATCGAAACCGCGACGCTCCAAGCCGATGGTATTGATCGCCCTCACCGCTGCTGGCTGACCACTAACAATCATATAAGCGGGCACATCGTGATCGATATGTGTCACGCCGCCGACCATTGCGTGAGCGCCGATCTTGAGAAATTGGTTTACGCCGGCATAGCCGCCGAGAATAGCCCAATCATCCACTTCCACATGACCTGAAATCCCCACGTTATTAGCAAAGATCGTGTTGTTTCCTACCATGCAATCATGAGCGATGTGTACATAGGGCATAAATAGGTTGTTGCTGCCGACTCGAGTGAGACCACCGCCAAAACCTGTGCCACGATGCAAATTGGAGCCTTCGCGCAGGACATTATTATCCCCAATCTCCAGCCAGGTCTCTTCCCCCTTGAACTTCAAGTCAGCAGGATCTTCGCCGATGGAGCTGAATTGAAATATACGATTGTTCTTGCCAATCTTGGTGTTGGCGCGAATCATCACCTGGGAATCGATGACGGTGCCAGACCCAATCTGCACATTAGGCCCGACGATAGTCCAAGGACCGATCGTTACATCGGAATCTATTTCAGCTTTAGGATCTATCCTGGCGCTGGAATCAATCGACATCCATCTTCCTTTCTGCACACATGATGGTCATTGTTCCTACTAGCTCTTCACCCACCGAAGCGCGGCAGGCAAACTTATAGATACCGCGCTTATTGGTGATGATTTCTGCCTCTAGAGTGAGACGATCTCCTGGTACCACTGGTCGTCGCAAGCGCACATTATCGGCGCCGACGAAATAATAGAGGTAACCGTCCTTCGGTTTCTTTTCCTGACTCTTGAATCCCAACACGCCAGCCGCTTGTGCCAATGCCTCGATAATGAGTACTCCCGGCATGATCGGCTGATTTGGAAAATGGCCATTAAAAAATGGTTCATTAACAGTTACATTCTTGAAAGCAACGATAGACTTACCGAGGTCCATCTCAACTACTCTATCAACCAGCAGAAAGGGGTAGCGCTGGGGAAGATATTCTTTAATTTCTTCGACGGTCATTAACATGTGCGGTTCTCTAGTCTGCCATGCAAGCGAATCATTGCCTGCGAGGTTTATTATTTCAGTGGCTTCTAATCCAAAGCTCTCGCTTTGGATCTTTCGACTTATTACTTATCGGTAGAATTCTCGATTTCTTTCAGTCTCTTGGCAATGCTATCCAGTTGTTGAAAGCGAATTGCATTGCGCTTCCACTCAGAAGTCTTCGCTTGGATTGTACCAGTAGAGTACATACCTGGCTCTGGAATAGACTGACTCACCAAGGACATGGCACTCACTTGAACCTTATCCGCAATACTTATATGGCCTACGGCGCCCGATCCGCCACCCATGATGCAGTATTTCCCAATTATCACGCTGCCAGCGATGGCGGTACAGCCGCAGATTATAGTGTGCTCACCAATCTTACAGTTATGGGCAATCTGAACTTGGTTGTCGATCTTCACACCGTTACCGATCTCGGTGTCTTCCAGAGCTCCCCGGTCTATCGTGGTGCCCGCACCGATCTCCACGTCGTCGCCGATTTTTACTGCGCCGAGTTGATGAATTTTAACAGACTTGAGACCATCGAATGCAAAACCAAATCCATCCGCTCCTATTACCGAAGCAGAATGGATCTCTACATTCCGTCCCAAAACAACGCGGTGGTAGAGCGTTACGTTGCTGTGCAACTTACAAGCATCGCCGAGGCTTGCGCCCTCGCCTACATAGCATCCAGCTCCGATTGATACTTCGTCGCCCACAGTGACATTGGCGGCCAAGACGGCATTCGCAGCTATGCTTACGTTCTTGCCAAGCACGGCAGACGCATCCACGCTTGCGGATTCATGCACCCCTACAGAGGGCCTTGGTGACTCATCGAATAATTGTGTAGCCTTTGCGAAGGCTACATAGGGCATGCTTGTCACAAGCTTATTGCCGGGACAACGATCTAGAAATTTTTCGTCTATAAGTATCGCAGACGCCTGGCTACTCTTTAGCTGGTCTGCGTAGGAAGGGTTGCTTAGAAAACTCAGCTGGCCGGGCTTGGCATTTTGAAGAGTAGCCAGGCCAGTTATTTCGCACTGGCCGTCACCCGTTAATTTGGCATCTAGCAGCTCTGCTAGCTTCGCCAATGTATATCTTATTTTATGTGCCACCTGACACTAACCTGAAAATCAGGCTTCCTTTACTGATCAGTCTGCGAATTTTCATTCAATTTTGCAGTTACCTTCGCGGTAATATCCAGTACCGGCGCAAAATACGGAGCACTATCTGAATTTAGAATCAGGTCATAACCGCCCTCTGCCACTACATCAGTAACAGCCTCGGCGAGATCACCCTGCATGCTTTCTAGAAACTGCTGATTTTTTGCCTGTAATGCTGTTTGCACTCTCTCTTGAATCAGTTGCAGCTGAACCTGCAGATCCTGAGCGTCAGAGTTCATACGACTTATTTCTTGTTCGCTCATAACAGCTTCGTTCTGTTGAAATTCTTCACGTAGAGCATTCAGCTGATCAGTAAGTTCCTGAGCTCTCACCTCATCAGTACTAAATTCCTGCTCCAATTCTTCTTGCACGACACGAGCCGCATCTGAATTAAACAATGCCTGCAATGCATTCAGCATACCTATCTTAGTATCCTGAGCAACAGCACCTTGAGACACTAGTACCAAACTCAAACAGACAATTAGACTCTTAAATAATTTCACGGTAATTCTCCAATTCTTACAAACACTATTGAGCTGTAGCTCGATCAACCATTAACCACTAACCACTAACCACTTAATCACTAACACTGCACGATGTACTTTTGGATCTAAACCACACTGCGCTAGCATGTACTGAATCTTGCAACCCCTGAATTTTGATTATTCGAGCATCGCTATACGGCTAGCTCTTCGAACCAAGACAATCTAAAAACCATTTCCAACGGTGAAATCGAAGCTCTTTGTATCGTCCCCATCTTTACCAAATGGTTTCGCCACATAGAATGTTAGCGGACCAAAAGGAGAAATGTAGGTAACACTAACCCCTGCAGAGTATCTAATCTCGCCCAAATCGAAATCTGTGCAATTGTTTAGAAGTGTCTGCCGTTCTGTACAATGCGACGAGAACACATTTCCGGCGTCAACAAAGAAAGCCGATCTAACACGACTCGAATCATCGATGAACGGAATTGGGAATAATAGCTCCAATGTCGCGGTGGCCAGTATATTACCACCAAAACTGTCAAAATCCTCATCTAGGAAGAAACTTTGTACCGCCAGAGCGATTTCCTGATTTCCCTCTGAATCCAGCACCGGCTGGCCGTTCTCGTCGAAAAGAGGCTCCGTCTGATAGCCTACATCTCTGTTAAAAGCAACCGCAGAGCCATCCTCGCGACGCAGGATTTCACCATTTTCATCTCGCTCCAGCGTCAGCCCGAAATCAGTCAGATATCTGGCGCCGGGCGTGCTCTGCGGACCCAGACTGTTTTCTTCAAATCCACGCACGATACCAGCTGAGTTTAGACCGCCTGCGAAGTAGTTATTGAAGAAAGGCATTTCTTCGGTGTCGCCGTATCCTATGCCATAGCCCAGGTTCGTCCGCAAACCTATAACCCAACGCTGATCCTGAGAAAGCGGCCAGTACATCTCATTGTTGTAGTTGATCCTAGCGTATTGCAGGTCACTTCCTGGCAGCGTGACCTCTACACCGATACGGTGAAGTTTGCCGTTTGTTGCCATCTGTCCACGGTTTAGCGTGTTGCGAAACCAGTTTCCCGTAATAGTAAAATTATCGAAGGTGTCGCCAAACTTATCTACGAAGCCTTGATCGATATTCGTCTTAAGCTGCAACGGGCTTAACGTGGATACGTCGCCTAGAACCGCGTCCGTCACAGGCCCATCAAAAACGTTGGGGTTAGCTGGCGTAATAATATATTTGTCTACACCATCGAAGAAAGTAGGGCTGGAAACAATCTCTTGTACGGAACCAAGACCTGCGCTCAACTCCGTATGCGTGTAGCCAAAATCAAAGCCTAATAATTCGATCTCACTCAAGGGATAGCTGAAACTCAGCGACCCACCAAAGGAAGAAGTATTGAAATCAGACACATTGAAGGGTGACTCGACCTTCTGAGCGAACAGATTGAACCCCCTGCTCACTCCGTCAGGCGTATAATAAGGATCTTGATACTGGAAATTTAGGCCAGTCTGAAACCGGCTCTTGTTGACACCAATACCCAAGGTCTTGCCCGTACCCAGAAAATTCTGTGCCTGTAGACTAGAACTGATGAAGAAATTACCACCTCCACCGGTACCAACCTGAAAGCTAATCGCACCAAAATTTTGCTCTAGCACGTCGTAGTTCACATCGATCTGGTCTTCCGTTCCAGCCACCTCGACCGTGTCGACCTCCACAGTTTCAAAGTAGCCGAGACGTTGTAGACGAATTTTCGACTGTTCGATCTGCAGGCTGGATGCCGGAGCAGACTCTAGCTGTCGCATTTCTCTTCGCAGCACATCATCGGCAGTCGAGATATTGCCTGCAAAATTAATGCGATTAACATAGGTCCGGTTACCAGGTTCAATGAAAAATGTTACATCGACAGTTTGATCTTCTTCGTTGACTTCAGGCACTCCCGTGGCCTCAGCAAAGGCATAGCCTAAGTTGCCGAGAAACTGCACCATGATTTCTTCTGTGCCTGTGACCAAACCCTGAGAATAAATTTGACCTGGTCGAACGAATACCGCAGCCCTCAATAGCGCTTCAGCATCGACTAAGTCGCCAGCTAGATCGACCTCATTAATAGTGAACAACTCTCCCTCATTCACATTAATGGTGATATAGACTTCTTTACGATCTGGTGTGATAGAGATGGGTGTAGAATCGATATTAAACTCTACGAAGCCATTATCTAGATAAAATGACTCGAGGCGCTCGAGATCACCGGAAAACTGTTCACGGGAATAGCGATCCCTGCGGCTTAGCAACAAATACCAAGGCTTGGTGCCGAGTTCGAATAGTCCAAGCAGGTCTTCTTCACTATAGGCTTCATTACCCACAATATTAATATGACGTATGCGTGATTCTTCACCCTCGTTGATGTTCAGACTAATAGCAACCCGGTTCCTAGGCAGCTCTTCTACCTCGATGTCCACCGCCGCACCATAGCGGCCGCGGGACGAGTACACGTCCTGAATTCCTTGGCGGATAACTTCCAGTGCGGCGCGCGTGAAAATCTGGCCCTCGGCAATATCTGCTCCAGCCATGTTCTCGATTATATCTTCAGTCTCGAGAACGCTATTTCCTTCGATGGTAATTTCGGCGACGGAAGGTCGCTCCAAAACGGTAATAATTAGCACATTGCCTTCGCGCGCCACTTCAATCTCATCGAAGTATTCAGATTGAGAAAGCTCTCGAATGATTTGTGCAGAGGTGCCCGCTGTAACTGAATCACCTATACCTACTGGCAATAGGTTGTAGATTATTCCGGGTGAAATCCGTTGATAGCCATCGACTATGATGTCGGCTATTACAAATTCCTGAGCGTTGAGGGATTTTGAAATTCCAAAAGCCACCAACAAACAAAAAAGTAGTTTTTTCATTTGCGCTGCATTCTCAATTTATTGTGTTACTTGGCGGCGAGTTACTTATATTTTCTTCTACTTCTTTACAACAGGCGATTAACGTCGTTATACATAGCTAAAACCATAATTCCTGAAATCAACAACAATCCTAACTGTAATCCCCAAGCTTGAATCCTTTCTGGCACAGGCCTTCTGATGACCGCTTCGATCGCGTAGTACAGCAGATGTCCGCCATCAAGAACTGGTATCGGCAGCAGATTAAGTACGCCTAGTGAGATACTCAATAAAGCCAGAAATCCAAGATAGACATCAAATCCATAAGTTACTGTCTCTCCAGCAACCTGGGCAATAGTTATCGGCCCGTTAATATTTTTAACCGAGATCAAGCCGACGACCATCTTTTTTACAGAATCTAATACAAAAACCGATTTATTCCATGTCTCTAGCAGCGCTGGCTGAATCGCCGACAACACGTTGAAATTCACCTGCCGCTGCATCTCTGGAGGCAGCAATTCTGCTAACGTCGTTTCCTGCACATACGCGCCAATGCTGCCAATTACTGTGCCATCATCAAGCGTCGCTGCTTCTGGCCGAATCGATAGATCAGTGTTGATTCCACCTCGTTGGACCACGACATTCAGCGTGAGTTCCGGGCTCGCTCGGATAAGCTCTACCCAATGCGTCCAGCCACGTACAGACCTGCCATCCACAGAGATAATTTCATCACCGGCGCGCAGATCTCCTGCCTCGGCAGCACCGCCGGGCACGATGCCGGCAATATCCGCTGGAATTTCGAACTGAATGATACCTAGATTGCCAACTGGATTAGGTGTTGTCTCCGCTCCCATCCAGGCATCTATAGGGATTTGAATATCTCGGGCTCGACTAGAGTCCTCGGGATCTACTGTCAGAGTTATTTCTCCGCTCTCACCCAATCTTGCCAGCAACTGCAGAGTGACCTGCTGCCAAATGATGGTCTCTTCGCCATCCACAGCAAGAATCTCGTCGCCCGCTCTTAAGCCTGCAGCCTCGGCAACAGAGCCTTCTATCACGTTGTTTACCACCGGCGCGATGCCGGAAATTCCATAGGAAATATTAATTAGCCAAAATACGAATATCGCCAAGAGAAAATTCGCAATCGGCCCAGCGGCTACGATCGCCATTCTCTGCCACAGCGGCTTATAGGCAAATGAGTACTGGCGCTGGTCCGCTGGCAGAGTAGTTGCATTAGTGACGGTTGTGTCTTCCTGGCCCAGCATTTTTACGTAACCGCCCAATGGAATTGGCGCGATCACATACTCACAACCATCCTTACCTATCCATGTCTTGGCAGCCTTGCCGAAGCCAATAGAAAACCTAAGAACCTTTACACCACAGCGCCTAGCAACCCAGAAATGGCCAAACTCGTGGATTGTCACCAGCACGCCAAGGGTTGCCAAGAGGGCTAGAACGCTTGTTAAAATTTCAAGTATCATAAATATTCGCCTCAGGCCTAGGCACTAGCTCCACGACAGAAATCCTTTAATATCAATTCTTTAGATAGTCTTCTTGCTTGTTGATCAAGGTCTTGAATAATAGCGAGACTAGGCGCTGCTTCACAAGGTATTTGTGACCTAACTGCCTCAATTATTAAGGGAATTTCCGTAAAACCGATCTCTCCCTCTAAAAATGCTTCAACTGCTACTTCGTTTGCTGCATTGAGGACCGCTGGCGCCGTGCCACGCTCGCCCGCAGCCTCGATACCTAGTCGCAGGCAGGGAAATCTAGAAAGATCTGGCTTCGAAAATTGCAGTGGCTCTTCTGCGGTCAAGTCTAACTTCGCAGCCCCAGATGCTATCCGCTCGGGCCAGGCTAATCCGTAGGCGATAGGAACCCGCATATCCGGGTTGGCCATCTGCGCCAACACCGAGCCATCTTTATAGTGAACCATTGAATGCACAATGCTTTGTGGATGGATCAATACATCCACCTGCGACGGCTCTAAATCGAAGAGGTAGCAGGCCTCAATAAACTCCAAGCCCTTGTTCATCATAGTTGCTGAGTCCACAGATATCTTTCTGCCCATAGACCACTTCGGATGCAGGCAGGCTTGCTCGGGCGTTACAGATTCGAGCTGCTGAATCGCTGTGTTCAGAAACGGGCCGCCGGATGCAGTCAGCACCACCTTCTCGACACCCGCGCTAGACCCTGCTTGCACACTGCTGGATCTCTGCGGAAGACACTGAAAAATAGCATTATGCTCGCTGTCGATGGGCAGAATTTCAGCAGCTGAATCTCTCGCTGCCTGCTTGAGTAAGTCTCCAGTCATTACCAGAGATTCCTTGTTAGCAAGTAATAAGCGCTTACCATTTGATGCTGCAGCCAATGTCGATTCGAGACCAGCGGCGCCGACGATTGCAGCCATTACAATATCGACATCAGGATCGCTTGCCACCTCAATCAATCCAAGCTCGCCGACCAGCAGCTTTGTATCGAGGTCACTCTCACCTAACAGCTTGTTAAATTCAGGCGCCGCAGCTGTGCTCAGCACGGCATACTGTGGACGATATTTTTTACATTGCTCGAAGAGTAGCTTCGCGTTTCGGTGAGCGGTAAGCGCGAAGACTCTATAGCGAGGATTCTCATCGATAACCGCCAGCGTACTCGCACCAACCGAGCCAGTGGAACCGAGGATGCTAATTTGAAGATTACTGTGCGCCACTTTAGAGACCCACCTGCAGATCACTATCGAGAACCAACATCATCGTTAGAACGAATAGAGGCGTAGCTGCCACAAGACCGTCCACACGATCTAGCACGCCGCCATGCCCAGGCAGTACCGTACCACTATCCTTAACACCACAGTTGCGCTTAAGCATGCTCTCTATGAGGTCACCCACTACACTAAAAAATGTAACGCCCACTGACAGGATCAGCAAGATAGCAACCTGCATTGACGAGAGTGCTTGAAGATTGTTATGCATAAGCCAGACAAATAAAGCTGCCACCAGCAAACAGACAGCCGCCCCACCCCAGACTCCCTCCCAAGACTTCTTGGGGCTCAATTTTTCGGCTAACTTTCTTGAGCCAAAATTTACCCCGAAGAAATAGGCTCCGATATCGACAGCGGCAACCAAGATAACTAGCGCTAGAACCAAATAGCCAGATGGCAGGAGATACTTCAGGACAACAATACCAGCAAAGGTGGGCATCAATACCAGCACACCCATTAAAGCAATTTTCGACTCATCGTTCCATAGGCTACTGTTCTCGGGATATCCCGCCAGGAAAAACAAGGATATCAGCCAAAATAGCAGGCCCAGCATCAGCACGAGACTCGCCCGAAAACCATCGATGCTTGGCTCGTCGGGAGAGATCCCCAAAAGGAAGAAACTACCCAGCAACATGGCGGCAATACTAGCGAGGTAGGGTAATTTCGCTATTTCTTTATTCGGACTGATAAGACCAGTCCATTCCCATGCGGCAATTAGAATTACTGCGGCAACAAAGAGCGAAAAATAGAAGGAAGACAACTGAGTAGTGGCGAGAATTAGTGTCACTAAAAGTATTACAGCGGTAAGGACTCGTTGCTTTAACACTCTAGTCATCCGTATATTCCTGCTCATCATGACTACCATAGCGACGCTGACGCTTCGCGAAATCATCAAGCGCTAGCTGAAACTGTGTGTCGTCGAAGTCTGGCCAATAACAGTCTGTAAAATAGAGTTCAGTATAGGCAAACTGCCAAAGCAGGAAATTGCTAATGCGATGCTCACCCCCTGTGCGAATACAAAGATCCGGATCCGGATAGTCGCTGCAGCTTGTATACCGGTGCACCAAATCCACATCGACTACGTCCTTTGACAACTCGCCAGAAGACACCTTCTCTACTATGCTTGTCACTGCGTTCGCAATATCCCAGCGCCCGCCGTAGTCTGCCGCCACAATTACTGTCATGCCAGTATTATTGCGCGTTAGCTCTTCAACCTCACGCATATTCCGCTGTAATTTCTGCGAGAAGCTGTTGCGATTCCCGATGAACTGGAGGCGCACATTATCCTTGTGTAATTGATTGATTTCTTGACGTTTCAAAACGGTGAGAAACAGCGCCATTAGGCCCCGCACTTCCTGCCGCGGGCGCAACCAGTTCTCACTACTGAAGGCAAACAAGGTGAGGTATTTAATGTCTCGGGAGAGACAAGAATTAACGATTTCACGCGCCGCTTCGGCGCCATAGCGGTGGCCAGATTTCGCAGGTAGATCACGGGATTTGGCCCAGCGATTATTGCCATCCATAACGATGGCAATATGCTGAGGCAATTTCGGTTTACTCGCAGGGATCATTTACAGTTACCACATCCCTGACGA
>Ga0316189_10006111_pt1 | contig 11513 bp, 9 predicted proteins | sample LowCovwburrow_MG_FD_204930 | JGI IMG/M metagenome (GOLD analysis project Ga0316189, IMG submission 204930) | Coastal sediment microbial communities from Maine, United States - Lowes Cove worm burrow | ecosystem: Environmental > Aquatic > Marine > Coastal > Sediment | place: USA: Maine... | reverse complement strand
CTGCCTAAATTCACCAAGGTGATGCCGGTGGACTACAAACGTGCGCTTTCTGAAATGGAAGCGGAAATGAATGCTAGCAAGAACGAGGAGCATGCAAATGGGTAAGCCAACTGGATTCAAGGAGTACTCACGAGAAAACCTGAGTTACGCACCGGTTGCGGATCGTATTACTCACTATAACGAGTTCTCAAAACTTCCTGGTGACATGAGCACACAGGGTGCACGCTGTATGGATTGCGGTGTTCCGTTCTGTCATAACGGCTGTCCGATCAACAACATCATTCCGGATTGGAATGACTGCGTTTATCATGGAAAATGGAAAGAGGCATTGGAGATTCTGCACTCCACAAACAACTTTCCCGAGTTCACAGGACGTATCTGCCCTGCTCCATGCGAAGAGGCATGCACAGTGAATCTTATTGGCGATGCAGTTTCGATAAAAAACATCGAACTCTCCATTGTCGAAAAAGGCTGGGAAGAGAAGTGGATTGCTCCACAGCTTGCAGCACATAAAACCGGCAAGAAGGTTGCAGTTGTAGGCTCCGGGCCTTCAGGGCTGGCTTGTGCACAGCAGCTTGCTCGCACAGGCCATGATGTTGTTGTTTATGAAAAAGAGAATCGCCTTGGCGGCCTGATGCGCTACGGCATCCCGAACTTCAAGTTTGATAAGAAAATTATCGACCGTCGCCTCTCCCAGATGCGTGCAGAGGGTGTGGACTTCCGCGTCAACACCCATATCGGTGTCGACATTTCCAGCAGAGAGCTTTTGAGCGGATACGATGCAGTGGTTCTTTCAGGCGGTTCTGAGAAGCCACGCGACCTGCCGATTGAGGGCCGCGACAGCCTCTCCGGCATCCACTTTGCCATGGAGCTGTTGACCAAAAATACCAAGCGTGTGCTGGGCGATGCAATTACAGATGAAGATTTTATCTCCGCAGAAGGTAAACATGTCGTGGTCATTGGCGGTGGTGACACCGGTTCAGACTGTATCGGCACATCCAACAGGCATGGTGCAAAGAGTGTGACCCAGCTGGAGATTTTGCCTGCACCACCTGAAACACCGAATAAACTGACCACCTGGCCGAACTGGCCAATGAAGATGCGCACTTCCACCTCTCAGGAAGAGGGTTGTGAACGTGATTTCTCGGTCACCACCAAACGCTTTGTCGGTGAAAACGGCAAGGTCACTGCCATTGAGTGCGCTCGTGTTGAGTGGACGCAGGAAGATGGTCAGTGGAAGATGAGCGAGATCCCAGGCAGCGAGTTCACCCTCAAGGCCGACCTCGTACTGCTGGCGATGGGCTTTTTGCACCCTGTGCATGAAGGCATGATCGAAGAGCTGGGTGTGGAGAAGGATGGGCGTGGCAATGTCGCGGCAAACACCGATGACTACCGCACCAGTCTCGACAAGGTTTTTGCTGCAGGTGACATGCGCCGTGGTCAATCACTGGTGGTATGGGCCATTCGTGAAGGGCGTCAGGCTGCACGTGGTGTTGATGAGTACCTGATGGGATCATCCGACCTTCCCCGCTAAACGTTCAGTAACGCGTTAAACCAAAAGAGCCGGCACTTTATGTGTCGGCTTTTTTTGTTGTTTCACAATTTCCTGCTATAACTATAAAGCAGGCAAGGGCAGGAGAGAGCAATGACCGATCATATCCCGACAGACTACAGTGGCGATGCCATTCTCAAAGAGCGCGATCGTCCCATCCATCTTAAACTCTCATTCCTGCTTCCGCTTGGTCTGGTCTTTTTCAGCCTGATCTTCTCATTTGTCTACCTCACTTTTGACCGTTCACAGAGACAGATTTCCACAGCAACTGAACATAGCGTCACCTCAATCACAAACATGTTCAGGCATAACATTCTGGAAAACAGCGGCATGCTGGAAGCCGTCTCACATGCACTGCTTCGAAACAGAGAGATAGAGACTGCATTGAAAGAAAAAAGCCGCTCAAAACTTCTCTCGTTAAGTACAAAGCTATTCAATGAACTCAGCAAAGAGCATCAGATCACCCACTTCTATTATCACGGTGTGGATCGTACAAACCTGCTGCGCGTGCATAAGCCGGAACGTTTTGGTGACAGAATAAATCGCTTCACAATGATTGAATCTGAATCACTGGGTGCGGTCAGTTCCGGTATCGAACTCGGTACACTGGGAACCTTCACACTGCGCCATGTTAGTCCATGGTATGACTCAAACCAGCAGCTTCTCGGTTATATCGAGCTGGGCATGGAAATTGATGGTATTTTTGAATCCATTGAGCAGCTCTATGACACCCACCTCTTTATGCTGATTCATAAAAAATATCTGGATAAGGGTCGCTGGATCGAAGGCATGCGAATGCTCGGATATATCGCTGACTGGGACACTTTTGACCAGTTTGTCGTTACCAACCTGAGATCGGGCCAAAACCTCCCTGACGAATTTATTGCCAACCTTGCTACTTCTGAAACCGTTGCAGTTGGAGAGTTTAACTTGAACTTCAAAGGCTTGAGGCACAGGGCTCGAATGATTCCTATTGAGGATAAAGGAAAACGGGATGTGGGCGACATGTGGATACTTCTTGATACTGAGAATGAGCTCGAGGATAGCCTTAAGGTAACGCTCATTGCATCAGGCATCGCCACAACGCTGGGAATTATTCTCTTCGTTCTCTTCTTCAGACTGGTTGGAGGCATTGAATCGGAACTCAGCAAACACCAGAAGGCGCTTCGCCAGATTGCAACCAATGATGGCCTCACCGGTGTCTATAATCGGCGATCCTTCGATACAATTATCGACAAGGAGGTTGACCGTGCCAGGCGTTATGAACGGGATCTATCTCTAATGATTATTGATATTGATCACTTCAAGAAGGTCAATGATACGTTTGGACACGTTGCCGGTGATGCTGTGCTGAAGGCGCTCGCAGAAAGACTCGCAGAGCAGCTACGCAGTAATGATCATCTGGCCCGCTATGGTGGGGAAGAGTTTGTCATCATCCTGCCGGAAACTCCGCTGGAAATGGCACAGCTGCTGGCAGAGCGGGTTCGGAAAAGCGCAGGAGAGCAGGAGTATCAGGTTGGTAATAATCAGACCTCACACCTTACCCTGAGCATTGGTGTCTCTTCCTTCCCGGAGCAGGCGAATACGGTTGAAGAGCTTACATTTCATGCTGACAGTGCACTCTATGAAGCCAAGGAGACAGGAAGGAACAGGGTCTGCATTTTCAATCCTGAATCAAAAGAGTCATAAGCGCGCTGTAACTGCTTAACATGCCTGAAGAGGGATTACCCATCATTCCATTCTGATGTGAAGGGTTCCCCCTCTCTCTCTTTTCATTCAGGTTTCGCCCATGGGTCGCGACGCTATCTACACCTCTGAAATTCACACGAGCGGTTTCACCTTCGATAACAAGGTGGCATCGGTCTTTGCCGACATGATCAGCCGCTCGGTACCCGGCTACGGTGAAACGCTGAAGATGACGGAGCTGTTGGCACATCAGTACGCACAGCCGGAGAGCAACCTTTACGATCTCGGCTGTTCTCTCGGTGCGGCTACCATGGCACTGAGTCGAGGCAGTTCAGGAAAAAGCTGCAAGGTGATCGGCATCGACAACTCCGAAGCGATGGTGGCCAAGTGCAGGGAGCTGCTGAAAGATGAACCTGTGCAGATTCTCTGTGGAGATGCATTGGAGGCAAAGATCGAGAATGCATCGGTGGTGGTACTTAATTTCGTGCTTCAGTTCATCCCTAAAGAGCAGCGCCTTGAACTGCTGCGCAAAATCCAGCGGGGACTAAAGTCGGGAGGTGTTTTGATTCTCTCGGAGAAAATCGCCTTTGATAATGTCGATGAGAACCAGCGCCAGATCGAACTGCATGAGACCTTCAAACGGGCGCAGGGTTATTCAGATCTGGAGATCAGCCGCAAGCGTACGGCACTGGAGAATGTTCTTATCCCAGAAACATTGCTGACTCATCATCAGCGGCTGGCAGAAGCTGGATTCTCCTCTTCAAATACCTGGTTTCAGTGTTTTAACTTTTCGTCGATTATTGCCATAAAATAGCCGCTATGATGCAGAAATATAAAGAAAATGAAGAAAAACAGCTTGTTTTTTCGATTAAAAACTCCGCACTATCCGGCTTTTCCAGTCAACTGTTATCACTCAATGAACAGGGTTGGAATAAGATTCTCAGGCATGGTGATCTGGATCGCTGGAGCAGCGGACTGCTAAACCTGCCGAACGTCGCCCCCTCCTCTGTCGATCTGAACAGTGATTCGATCCGTATCGGCGAACCGGGTGACTGCAGTGAATCGCCGGAAGAGATCACATCCCTGCTAAAAAAGATGCATCCGTGGCGTAAAGGGCCATTCGATATCTTCGGTGTGCATATCGATACGGAGTGGCACTCGGACTGGAAATGGAATCGCATCAAGGATCATCTATCCCCGCTTAATGGCCGCTCCATCCTCGATGTTGGTTGCGGCTCCGGCTATCACATCTGGCGCATGATGGGAGCTGGAGCTAAGCAGGTGGTCGGTATCGATCCGACTCCCCTCTTCTCACTGCACTTCGCCACTGTGAAGCGCTATATCCCTGATGCCAACGCCTTTATCATTCCTGTTGGCATTGATGACTTGCCCGCAGAGATGGGCTGTTTCGATACGGTTTTTTCGATGGGTATTCTTTATCACAGACGCTCCCCACTGGATCACCTGATTCAACTCAAAGATCTGCTTCGTCCCGAGGGTGAACTGGTGCTTGAAACGCTGGTGGTCGAGGGAGATGAGCATGCATGCCTGATTCCTGATGGTCGTTACGCCAAAATGCGTAATGTCTTCTTTATCCCATCGGTGAAGATGCTGGAGATATGGCTGAAGCGCTGTGGCTTCAACAACATCCGCTGTGTCGACGTCAACACCACTTCGCTTGAAGAGCAGCGTGCAACCGAGTGGATGACCTTTGAATCGCTACCCGATTTCCTTGATCCGAACGACAGAAGCAAAACGATTGAGGGCTACCCAGCCCCCATCAGAGCCACCATCATTGCTAACGTTCCAGCCTAGTTAATTAAGTACACTGTCCCCAGAATTCCCACTATCATATCGCATGAACATGCGACTTCCAGTCACAACCCAAAAGAGAATGGGCGTTGTGGTTTGGAGCAAAATAATGGCCGCCCTTCACAACCCATTAAATAGGTACACTGTCCCCGGAATTCTGAATAAATAGAATAGTCGGTTAATTACTCCAAATCAATCGAGTCTGACCCCATTGATTCTCCAACAATCTGCTTGATGACCGGAAGACCTCTACCACACTGGCAGGGTTCACCAACCTCTGCGTAGTCCCCCATCTCATAGCGAATTAGCGGTGTCGCATAATTATGCAGATTGGTCACCACTACCCGTCCAACCTCTCCAGGCAAACAGGGCTCACCCTCGGAAAAAGGGCTCTGACCCCTTTTCTCTGATTGTTATTTTTGGCGTATCTGCCGTGTCAAAATATGGAAGTACTTTCTTTCCTTCAAATTGTGCAATTAATGCAAATCGAAGGTTTTCATATTCGCTTTGGGAAAGTTGTTTGCCTGCTGGAATACTGATTGTCATGCTAATAGCTCCCTATTGTCTCGAGTTTCTTGGGTAAGCACTAGAAACCCCACAAATTCGTTCGCCATATTCCCATGGGGTCATTCCTTGCTGATCGGGAACAACCTTCTTTATTTGACTAATGGAAATGCCAGAAACGGAGAAAAGTACCAAATATGCATTCCCGTCATGGAGAAATACATGAAACAAGCCATTGCTACTTGCTCCACTCCCCTTCCCTCCTGAGAGAATGAAACGTACTTGGTGATTATTCGAATTATACACAACAATATGTTCACCTGGGGCTTCTTTAGAGACTTGTCGGTTCAATGACCATTTTCGTATACATTCTGTGGTGCTCTTGGTGGTTCGCGGTTCATTTTCATTCATGCATTTTGCGACCAAATCTTTGCATCGTTCGTCACTGTTTCGTTCGCGTGTATAGGCAAGAATAGTTTCCAAATCGCCTCCGGTCTCAAAACGAACGCGGGTGCGTCGTAAGCGGGGATGAAAAACACCGCGCATAAACTTGCGTGCATATCCAGCATGCATATCCTCTAAATACTGTTTTTTCCAAACTCCAAAAGACGGTATTTTTTGAGATCGGTATATTCTCGATTCAATTTCATAAACCTCATCCCAATGATCTTCGATTTTTAACTCTTCCCACTGAGGCCAACTCAATTGCTTCATTTCTGGATCAAACTCTACAGAGCAAGAAAACGAAGCTTTTACAGGCTGAACTTTGTTTAAATTTTTCACAAAGTCGTGACAAACAGTCCTGTCGGCATCCTCTCTTAACTTAAATTTATAAGCGGCCAACTTCTTTTGAGGCTCTTTCGTTTTGTTTGAATAAATGTCTTCTCCAAAGTTATCATCACTTACGTGAAGTGATAATGTGGTCATCCGCATCTCATAGGCCTGTTTCATACATTTTGTTGCTGTACACTTGTTACGCTCTTTTAGCCAAGCTCGTTGCTGTTGTTTGAAAGTAGAAGGATCAGAGCTCTCCTTGAGTGCCTTGCTGTAAGCCGCACCCAAACCCTCGTCCAGCTTGGAGAGTTCGGCATCGGCGCAGATCATCTTCTCGACTTTGGTGGAGGCCTTGTTGCAATCGAAGCTCGCCGCGCAGGCGGACTGCGTGAGCATTAGCAGTAACAGGCAAAGAATTCCGGCTTTGTTCAAAATAGACTCCCTTCCCAAGGTTGATCGGCGTGGAACCATATCAGTAAGTTCATATGATCAAATCGCATGAATATGCTATATCCATCGCATTGATCAGCATTGTGAAACACTGGTTTAGGAGAAGGGTTGATCGAACTATTTTGTAAAAAAAGAGAGCCATCCCACTGGCTATGCAAACGAGACAAACCGGACTCGGTTATCCCCTTCCCTTGAGGTGTTGATTTAAAAGAAGCAGATAAGCGTTGTCAAATGAAGAGCGGCCCGTTGCTTAACCACATCCCCCGGAACCACACATAGGTGCTGGCGAGCACGGTGCAGATCCGCACGGCGTATCCGGTGCGCCACTGCCAACAGCATGAGCTGAGATCAACTTCTTTAAATCCTCACTATGGCATTTCGGACAGGCAGGAACATCGGAGCTGCGCACCAGTGTCTCAAAACGTTCACTGCATCCTCTGCACTGAAACTCATAAATCGGCATTGCAGTTACTCCTCACTGTCACTGGCAAACTCTTCGCCCGTGGTATCAAGAACAATTTTACCTGTCACACCACCTGCCTCGATCAACATGTGGGCTTTCGCAGCGTCTTCCAGTGGCAGGACGTCTGAGACAAATATGGAGAGCTTCTGCTCATCAAAGAGCTGGGCGCACTGTTCAAGAATATCGGCATGGTGTTCGGCGGCCTCTTTCAGACCGTAGATCATCGGCGTGAGCATCAACTCCTGACTGATTCGCACATTTTTCAAACGCAGGTTTTTCCAGTCAGCATCTTTAGGCACCTGTAAAATACTGACCAGATCACTGTAGTGAGCCATGGCAGGAATAAGCTGATTGAAGGCGTCACCACCTACCGTATCAAAAGCGACATTCACCCCATCACCATCCGTCCATTTCAAAAGTGTTTCGGCGACATCCTCGGACTTGTAGTTAATGGCCAGATCGGCCCCAAGCTCCTTCACAAAGGCGGCCTTATCCTCAGAGCTGACCGTGGTCGCCACTTCGCAACCGGCCACTTTGGCCAACTGAATAGCCACATGGCCGACACCACCGGCACCGGCATGAATAAATACCTTCTGACCGGAATGAATGCGAGCACGATCAAACAGCGCCTCCCAAGCTGTAATCAACACCAATGGAGCTGCTGCTGCCTCATCAAATCCGAGACAGTCTGGCTTGGTAGCCACATAAGCCTCATCAACCACCGCATACTCGGCATAGTTGCCTACTGAGAAGTCGCCAACCCGATTGCCTAAACCACCATAACAGTAGTAGACCTGATCACCCGACTGAAATCGACTGACATCTGAGCCGATGCTTTCGACAATACCGGCACCATCACAACCCAGAACGGCTGGAAACCCATCCGGAAAAAAGAGCCCGTTGGCGCGCACCTTGGTATCAACAGGATTGATGCCTGCTGCCATGACACGAATCAACAGCTGATTCGGCCCGGTGATTTCCGGCCGCTCAATCTCCTCTAATTTCAACACATTGGCATCGCCCGGTTCATTCATCGTGATCGCACGCATAGCTTCTCCTTGGGTGGCAGGTTCAGAGAACAAATTTTACTTTTTTTTATTCGGCTTGAATACCTATTATACTGGCTGCCAACCCCGCTTTGCCATATAGTCATCGCATCTTCAAGGAGCTGGAATGGCAAGCATTACTCCCGGCAAACATATTGCAGCCGTGGATATGGGTACCAACTCATTTCACATGATAATTGCAGAGACCATGGCGCATGGTGCATTTCGCGTGGTAGATCGAATGAAACACTGGGTTCGGCTCGGTGATGGTGTCGACAAACGCGGCAGGCTCGATGAAGCAGCCATCGGTCGTATGATCGAAAGCCTCAATTTTTTCAAACAGCTGGCCGAGAGTTACGACGCCTCTGTGCACTGCATTGCCACATCAGCCATGCGCGATGCTCCGAACCGGAATGCAATTGCTCGTCGCATTCGAAAAGAACTCGACCTTGTTGTTGAGATCGTTAACGGTGAAGAGGAGGCACGACTGGTTTTTCAGGGTGTGCGCTCGGAAGGTTATATTGGTGAATCCCCTTCCTATATTATCGATATTGGCGGAGGCAGTACCGAGGTCATTGTTGGTGATCAGGATGGTGTGCTGGCCGCTGAGAGTATGGATATGGGTGCCAGACGTTACGCCCGGCGCTTCTTTTCCAGCCAGAACTATACACAGCGGCAAATCAACATGTGCCACCATGCGGTAGCAAGTAAAATTCAATCCATCGCATCTGTTTACCGACCTTTTCAGGTACAGTCCGCTTACGGCACCTCCGGTACGATCCGCACACTGGCTGAAATAACCGCGCTATTTTATGGCCACGATGATGCCACGCATCTTTCACGCAAGGAGTTGCGCGCTGCCATTCCAAAACTGATCAAGGCAGTCAAGGAGGATACACTTCCTGATACCATTGAAGCAGAGCGTAAAGAGACTCTGGTTGCAGGTGCAATTGTGCTAACTGAAGTGATGAGTGCTCTCGGAATACGTTCGCTGCGAGTCTGCCCGAGCGCCCTGCGGGAAGGCATTGTTTATGATCGGGTCGAAACATCCGGCCGACTCCCCTCCCGCCCGATCATGGCTTCAGCCAAAGCTATGGTGAAGCGTTTCAAACTGGATCGAGAGCAGATCAAACGTGTCACCACAACTGCTGAAATGATATTTGATACTTATGCAGAAGAGCTAAACCTCAACAGCGAAGCCCGTTGCCTGCTTCTTTCCGCCTGCCAACTGCATGAGGTTGGCCTGGCAATCAGTCATAAAAAGATTCATCTGCATAGCAACTACATCATTGCCAACGCCAACATGACAGGGATCACCCAGCGGCAACAACAGATCCTGGCTGCAACAGTCCGTTTTCACCGCAAGGCAAAGCCGACAGCGAAGCATGTCGACCTGAAAATCATGCGCAGTAAAGACATCAAAACCACCATGGCACTTGCAGCTATTCTAAGGCTCGCTGCTGCTCTGAACCGCACCAAGCATGGTGAGGGCGCTGCCCCCGGTTTTGAAGAGAAGAAAAGCTCCTGGTTATGGTCATTCGACGACAGAGCGTGGTTTAATGAACATGAAATCTGCATCTGGAACGCAATACAGGAGAAAAAAATACTGAGCAGCCTGCTCAGTAAACCGGTTCAGTTTAAGAGGGCCTCATGAAACGCCTTTTCACGCAAAAACAGATCGAGACGAAAGAGAACTCAAAAGATGAATGAACTGCAACTGTTTGACACCACACTGCGTGATGGCAGCCAGACAGCTGGTATCAACTTCTCTGCAGAAGATAAAAAGCGAATTGCCAATCATCTGGCAGAATTTGGCATCCAGTGGATAGAGGGCGGGTGGCCCGGCGCCAGTCCAAAAGATGACCTTTTTTTCGAACTGATGCGCGATCGTCAATGGGGTCGCAGCAAGCTTGTTGCATTTGGCTCAACTGCCCGGCCCGGAAAACCGGCCAACTCTGACAAAGGGCTGAAAAAGATCATTAATAGTGGCGCTGATGCAGCCTGCATCTTTGGTAAGAGCTGGAATATTCATGTCACCAAGGCTCTTGGCATCACTTTGGAAGAGAATCTTGAACTGGTTCGCAACTCCATTGCATTTCTGAAGCAGCATTTTGATACGGTCTTCTTCGATGCTGAGCACTTCTTTGATGGCTACAATGCAGATAAAGAGTATGCGGTTAAAGTGCTTGAAGCAGCAGAGAGCGCCGGAGCAGACACACTGGTCCTCTGCGATACCAATGGCGGTAATATCCCCTACCGTGTAGCCGAAGTGGTCACGGCTGTGCTGAAACATTTTCCTGACACCACTATAGGCATTCATGCCCATAACGATTGTGAGCTGGCTGTTGCCAACTCTCTGGCAGCAGTGCGTGTAGGTGCCAGGCATGTCCAGGGCACCATCAACGGTCTTGGCGAGCGTTGTGGCAATGCCAATCTTGTCTCCATTATCCCAACACTGCAGCTAAAAATGGGCATCGACTGCGGCTTTGCAGGAAAACAGCTGCACGCACTTAAATCCATCTCGGACTTTGTTAATGAGATGGCCAATCGTCTTCCCTGGAGACACCAGCCCTATATTGGCCAAAATGCCTTTGCCCACAAAGGTGGCATCCATGTTTCAGCCATCCTGAAAGATAGCCGCATGTATGAACACATCGACCCTTCACTTGTTGGTAATGAGCAGCGCATACTTGTTTCCGATCAGGCTGGAAAAAGCAATATTCTCGGAAAGTTGCAACAGCTGGAGCCTGAAGCCGGGCTGGATGCTGATGATCCGATTGTTGCTGAAGCCGTTCAGCGCATTAAGGAGCTGGAGGCGACCGGATATGCATTTGAGGGGGCGGATGCCTCTTTCCAGCTGCTGCTTCGACGGGCGATGGGACGATTTGAGCGCCATTTTGAACTGATAAGTTTTCGTGTTTACGATGAAAAACGTGGCCATCATGAGGCGCCGGAATCAGAGGCTACTGTTCAGGTACGGGTCGGCCAGCAACTGCTGCACACTGCAGCTCTCGGCAATGGCCCGGTAAACGCGATGGACAAAGCACTTCGTGAAGCACTGACGGGTGTCTACCCTACCCTGACTCCGATGCGTCTATCTGATTTCAAGGTTCGGGTGCTTTCAACCAGGGAGGCAACCGGTGCAGCTGTACGTGTATTGATTGAATCAACCGATGGTAAAAACAAATGGAGCACGGTTGGTGTCTCTACCGATGTGCTTGAAGCT
>Ga0316189_10006110_pt1 | contig 11514 bp, 8 predicted proteins | sample LowCovwburrow_MG_FD_204930 | JGI IMG/M metagenome (GOLD analysis project Ga0316189, IMG submission 204930) | Coastal sediment microbial communities from Maine, United States - Lowes Cove worm burrow | ecosystem: Environmental > Aquatic > Marine > Coastal > Sediment | place: USA: Maine... | reverse complement strand
GTGGACCACAGAATCTTTGTGACCACCGATCTAGGTCACTCCTTAGGGCACTTCGAAAAAATTGAGGTACCTGTTTGGTGCAGGGGCACTCTGCTATTTTAGCACGCGTAAGCACATGAAAAAGAAGGCAATCGAAAATTGCGCTTTTCGATTGCCGGATCGAAATATCCCTTCAAAGGGATATTTCGAAGTACCCTTTATATAGCTGGCCGACCTTGAAAACCAAGAATTGGTGGATCAGGGGAACTCATCCGACAATTTGCTGTACCCTGAGGAGTAGCGTGCTACCGACCTGCTTTTTTCTTCTTTTTTTTCTTTTCCTTCTTTTCCCTTATATCTGCAATTTCTTCGGCATCCTCTGTCATCTCCTCAGCCTTCTCTACATCATCTTCACTGAATATCGAGTCCTGTGAAGCCTCTTCCTGCTCTGACTCTTCCGGCAATTCCGCTGTCACTTGCTCTGTGACGCTGATGCCTGCCGCATCTTGTAAGGCGCTTATCTTTTTGCTCATATCATCGATGCGTGCATCAAGTTTCTTGATCCGCTTTTTCAATTGCTTAATCGTCATTTCATTTTCCTTGAATACCTTGGTCCACTGTCACACGTGCGGTGTTTGATGCCGCATATAAAATGTTCATCGCCATGCTATAAATCGAATTATGAAATTAACCGGTCCATAGTATATCAATCCATTACATGCGAAAAGACATTAGGTCAACTTGAATTGGCTCCTGATCGACTCAGAGTCTTTCGGTAGCCCCAAGAACCGTAACCGAGGCGGTTTCTATCTGAAATAATCAGTCATGTGTCTGACGGAGCCACCGTTTCTGTTAGAGTTTCCGCAATACCGATGATTTGCTGGCGAGGACACTGGTTAACTGTCGTTGTTCAAGCAATAATTTGCGAGACGCGATACAAAATCGATGGTGGTTAACGGTCGGTGTGAGTGGTCCCGGGTTTGGCCTGACAACTTCTCGGGCCAGTCCTTTCTTGCCACCTGTCTGGACCAGATCAGGATCTACGCAATTTGAAACGGATTTATTAGCAGGGAGAGAACTATGAGTACGTCAAGAAAGCCCGGACTCCAGTATTTGTTTAATAAAGTGGCAGCCATCTGGGAGTGGATGAAGGATCTTGGCGCTATCCTCAAGCCGTGTCGCTTCAGCCTGATCATGCTGCTGGTGGGCTTGGCATTTCTGATTTTGGCCCCACAGGGTCAGGATGTGTTACGGGCTCTGGCGGAGGCAAAGAGCGGTTTTCTGGCATTCTACATACCGCTTCTGTTGTTTTTTGTTGCCATGGTGATATGGGCGCTCAATGCTTGGTATTGGGCTCGGGTGATGTTGCGTTTTCGCTTTGACGAATCCCAGGTTCTGCCGCCGGAGCGCGATGCACGGCGCAACTTATTTCGTAAGCATGTTGCGCGGATTCTTGGAGTGGCGGCATTTCTAGTGGTGGCCGCCGCATTCAGCATTGCAGCCAAGCCCTATTCCACGATAAATGGTGATAGCATCGTGCATGCTACATTAAACTGGCTTGCGCTGACCTGCGTCATATTGGCTGTTTTATTTTATCTGTTTACGGCGGTTAGGCGTAAGGCTGCGCGGGCATTACAGGCAAAACTGGCCAATACAGGGATTGGCAGGCATGCAGGAGACGAATCGACCGTTGTTTCGCCGCCCATTGAGACGGGCATCGAGGCCTATTCGGCCCACTACCGCTCGTTGCGGGAAATCGAACCGGTCACCTGGCTCGTACTGGGCCTTTCTATGTCTCTCAGCGTGGTACTGTTCCTGCTGTTTCTCGCATGGCCGTCTTCCGCCGCCTTCTTTGGTGCAGCGACCATCGTCCTGCTGGCGGCTGCTGTCTGGATTCCCTTCGGTAGCGCGGTTGTGTACTTCGGCAGTACCTATAAGTTTCCGGTGATTACCGTGGCGTTGATCAGTGTGCTGATCTTCAGTTTCTGGAACGATAACCATGAAATCCGTACGCTAACCGGGAAGGAAGATCAGTCGGGCTTCGTCAGTCAATCGGTTGGCGATCACTTTTCGCATTGGATTGAGGCCGGGCTCAAGGATTGGCCATCTGAGCAGTCATACCCTGTTTTCCTGGTAGCTGCCGAGGGTGGGGGGATTCGTGCCGCCTATTGGGCTGGTATTGTGCTTGCGGCATTGCAGGATCGAGATCCGGAATTTGCTAAGCACGTCTATGCCATCAGCGGCGTATCAGGCGGCAGCCTCGGCGGTGGCGTGTTTGCTGCTTTGGTCAGGGAACAGATGGATGGTGGCTCCGTTGATTGTGAAGTAGAACTTGCCGGCCCTGTTGTCGGTCCAATGGGGCGCTGCGCGCATGCCATACTGTCGGCGGATTTTCTGGCGCCGACTGTCGCCTATATGCTCTATCCAGACCTGGTTCAGCGTTTTCTGCCTTTTCCAGTGCCGTTTTTCGATCGTGCCCGGGCACTGGAATCGGCTTGGGAGGCAAGCTGGAAGGGTCAGTTTGACAGCACCCGTTTCAGCGATGACTTTCATGGCCTGTGGCGGCCCCAAGGATCCAGGGTACCGGCGCTGTTTCTCAACAGCACTTGGGTAGAGACCGGTAAACGCGTGATCGTCAGCAACCTCAAAATCGATGGCGTTAATTTTTCGGACTCGGTCGATTTCTTTGATCTGATCCAGTCAGAGGTGGCACTGAGTAGTGCTGTACACAATAGCGCCCGCTTCACCTATGTCAGTCCAGCGGGGACGGTTCGACCAAAGCACGAAGAAGTATGGGGACACCTGGTGGATGGGGGTTATTTTGAGAATTCGGGTGCGACTACCGCTTACGAGATTCTGCGTGCCCTGCAGAACAAAGCTGACGAACTCGGGCTGCGGAAACGTATTACACCGGTTGTGCTCATGATTACCAATGATCCCAAACTGGATGACAGTGCGCAGCCCGGGCCCCGTCCGTTCATGAACGAACTGCTATCCCCCCTCGTGGCGCTCCTGAACACGCGTGACGCAAGGGGAAGTTACGCACGGGCAGCGCTGCGTGATTTCGTTAAGCAGCAAAATGGGGTGTTTTTACAGATTGGTCTGAAGAAAGGGGATGGACCCCTGCCGCTTGGGTGGGTGCTCTCTGATGTTGCTCAGCAGACTATGCAGAAACAGGTGGCAGGGATTCTTGATAAACTGAAAGCCCCACTGGAACTGGACCATCTGCGCCGCGCTGCGGCGGCTCCGTAACTGAGCGCCACCGCGCAGAGTAGGGTCTTATTCCCCGTTTCTGTTCATAGGACTAGCAGCCTGTTGGTTACCAGCCTTCCACCGGACTGAATTCTTTCTCCAGTTCAATCTCCTCTTCTACCAGTTGCTGGTAGACGTCTCTGATGAAATCGGATCCGTATTTTCTCTCCAACCGGCGGACTACGAAGTGGCCTGTGGCAACATCTTGAAAATGCTTCATGAAGAGGTAGTTAATGGTCGCGCCGCTGAGGGCGCCCGCGATAGGAACCATCTGGATCGCGACCTTATCCGACACCAATACACCGAAACGCGCCGCGACAGCACGGGTCAGTTCGATAAAAGCGGGGATATGAGGGCCGTGGGCGTTGGCGGCGTACTCCAGGATATCGCGTTCGAAATGGAGACCCAGGATGGTCCTTAGCGCATAGTAACCCGTGTCAGCGGATTCATCCTCCTTGGTGCGGGCACCCAGTGCGAAAACTTGAACGCAGGCCATTCGCGTATCCTGGTCTGTCAAATCCTCTCCCTGCGTGCGGGCTATATTCGCGATAGATCGCAGTATCAGTGTCGTAGTGACCGGCAGTTCAACCAGAAGTGTCAATGGGCCGAAGAAACCACCAGCAGCGCCGGTACACATGCCAAGAAGTTTGTGCAGATAGTTCTGCGGCCTGATGGTGCCACTTAGATTCATGGAGAAAATGGCCAGTCTTACGGTGCGGTAGGAGTTCGCCTTCAACGTCCTGTCCAGGCGTGATTTCCAGTTCTTGGGCAACAGGGATATCGCCTCTTCGATGGGTTCCGCCAACAGATTGCTCAAGCGGGCCGCCAGTGAGGGGTGCTCCAGGTTCTGGTAGGACCAGCGAAGCTCCATCATCTCGCGGCTGGATAGTCTGGTGTTGTCTCCTTGAGTCATGATCTATACCCCATCTCGGCTGTTTTGCTTGATCCCTGAAACCGTTGAGCCCCACTTTCTCGAGCACGGAATGTGGGATGAATATCAGACCGCCCTTTATGCATAATCCCCTAGCGCCTAAGGAAGAACATCCGGCGGCGATGTCGATGCTTCTCAAACCGGATTTTCAAAATTACCCCCGTCTTTTCGCCGCGCCACGATTACCCTCGCAGGATTGTGAAAGCCCCTTGCCCTGTTATCAATAACGGCTTAGGGAATCCTACGACATATCTCTGCCTGGGTGTTTACAAAAATAATGGGGGATTGCTCTGGATCAAGATGTGGCAAACGGATTGGAAAAACTCGCCCCCTTTTTTAGCTCTTCCCTAAAAGTTGTACTAGACTTTTCCTGATTCCAAATAAAAGTTTAGCGTGTTTTAACCAACCTGCTCATCGGGGGAAATCAATGGATCAGAATTCAAAAGACTCAGTGATAATTTGGGCCGGGACAGTTCTCGGTGCGGCAGGAGGCTGGTGGGGGATTGCCCGGCTGGCGGCTGCATATGCTGTTCCACTTGGTACCTGGGGTGCAGTGGGCGGTGGGTTGATTGGTGCTGTCGCAGGAGCAGCCGTGACAAAAATGATCGTAAAGGACCCAGGGGCAATACCTCAGTTGGAGGGAAGCGAGCCTTAAACCCAGGCCGGCCCGAATTCTTCGAGCAGTCATAGTACCAACCTGGCGTTTTTTGTGTCACCATCTCAAAGGTCTATTGGTGGAAAAAAGCGGTCGGCGACTGCGAAAAAACAGGGTAGCTATTCACAGATCGACAACGTTTTCGGCAATCGTAAATACGAACAAAGGGGACGGCAAACATGAATTCCGATAAAAATAAGGCGAGTAAAGAGACCCCGGAAGCTGCAGCTAGCGGGATCAAAGAGAGCATTAAGGGGTTTATCGACGAGGTGGAGAATACCAGTGCCTCATTGGCGTCGGAGGTGAAGGAACTTTTTGACGATCTTACGGAAAAGGTGACCGCTGTTGCCAGCAGTGCGGCTGAAACAACTGTAACCATGGCTGAAAAGGTTGCGGTCAAGGATCCGGTGGATTTGATGAGAAGCCTGCTGGAAGAGGTGAAGCAGGCGAGTGAAGTGTCCATCAAGGCAATCGGGGACCGCTTTGATGATTTGCGCCACCATGTCCTGAGCTCGACCGAAGAGGCAGCCCCTAAAAAGGCCAGTAAGAAAAAATCGGCCAAAAAGAAAGTGGCAAAAAAGAAGGTAGCCACCAAAAAGAAAACCGCAACAAAGAAAGTGGCAAAAAAGAAGGTGGCCGCCAAAAAGAAGGTTGTAAAAAAGAGAGTCGCGAAAAAGAAGGTGGCCACCAAAAAGAAAACCGCAACAAAAAAAGTGGCGAAAAAGAAGGTGGCGGCTAAAAAGAAAACCGTCGCCAGGAAAAAAACCAGGGCAAAGACTTAAGAACGCTGTTTTTGTAGCGGATAGTTTGTCACATAACACGAAACGGCAGGTCATTGCCGTTTCGAAGGGGCTGTGATGCATCCCGTAGTGATCCTCATTCCGGCGTCCTTATTGATACTGGGACCCAGGGCCTGGGCGGACCATCTTTTAAAAAAATACAATAAGAATGATCTGAATCTGTCTGTTACAGCTGGAGAATTTGCGCGGGAAATTTTAGACAAACAGCAATTGCAGGTGGTCAAAGTGGAAAGCACAGATCTCGGTGATCACTATGATCACCGAGAGAGGGTGGTGCGTATTGCCCGCAACAAGTTTGATCGAAAAACGTTGACTGCCCTGACTACTGCGGCCCACGAAGTCGCTCATGCATTGCAGGATGCATCGGATTACGCCCCCTTCGTGTGGAGAGCCCATCTGGCCAAAGTGGCCCAGGTGGCAGGTCAGGTCGGTTCCATCATATTGGTGGCGGTTCCGTTGTTTTCTTTGACCAGCCACAGACCTTTTCCCTTCCATATGATGGGTGCAACGGTTTTCGGGATATTGGGCACTGGATTGGTTGCGCAACTGGCCGCGCTTCCATCCGAGTTCGATGCCAGTTTCAACCGTGCATTACCCATTCTTCGAAGCGGCTATATCGAAGAGGGGCAGGTAAGGGATGCGCGTACCATCCTGGTGGCCTGCTCCATGACCTATATTGCCTCATCCATGGTGTCGATTCTAAATTTCTGGCCCTGGTTTATCAGTGGAGCCCTGGCATCTCCTGCCTCCCTTCAATGCCAGAAACCCTCTAGGAAGGATCGAATAAACACCCAATCCGCCCAGACCCGGTTGGTCGTGCAACGCGCTTCGAGAAAACCACGCCACCGAAGCGCTATGGAACCCGTCGTCAGGTTGATAGGGAAGCCTCTGATACGATGTTGGCTCCAGCTTTGCAAATCTTTCTAGGGGTTTATTATTTACACGCTGCACGGCAGAAAATAGAGGTGCGTCACAGCACTATATGGCCACATAAAATTTTACTAGCTGCCCTAAATCGGTAGACAGGTTTTCTGTTGCGGTAACGTCACAATAATGTAATAAATATTTGGTAGAATGAAATTCTTTTTTGTAATTTGGTCAGCAACTGACCCGCAGAATTTCCAGGCCTTATTATCCTTCATCAATCGATTCGTTTATTGGGATTGGATGGCGGCTTAGGATACTCAACAAGAACACTGATCGGCACAGCGTTTCGGGATCGGCTGTGCAAGTTAAGCCACTTTCATACAGCAATAAAGCAATAACGATAACCAAACAATCTTATGAACAACACTAATTCGACGGGGCAATTATCGAGCCGGCTGGTCACCCCGGTTCATATCGGAAAACGGGGTCGCGTGCGGTTTGAAGTCTTGGGGCTGTATCGCTCACCCAAACTGAAGCAGCGACTGGAGCAGAGATTGGGTGGCGCAGCGGGCATTCATTCGGTTGAGGCCAATATCCTTACGGGTCGTCTACTCGTCACGCACAGCCCAGATAGATTGCTCAGCGATATCATCAAGCTCATTGATGCGGAGCTCGTAAGGGTAAAACAAGCTAAGAGAAAAATCAGGAAAACGTCTCCTCAACCGTTGAAGGTCGGGATCAAAAGGGCACTCGAAGACGTTGCCAATCTGTTAGGCCGCGGGGGCCACTCCAGTTCCCCGCTCCCTGCGTTCGGCGCCACCGCCGCAGCAACAGCACCTGCTGCTGTTGCAAAACAGAGGCAGGAGTCCAAATCCTGGCACATCATGAGTCCCGACCAGGTACTGGAGCACTTGGTCGTTTCGATACAGCAGGGATTGAGCTCCGAGGAGGCTGGTGTACGGCTGCGTCATTATGGGGAAAACAGCCTGACCGCGAGTGAAAAGCGGTCCGACCTGGCTATTTTTATAGACCAGTTTCTGAACGCTCCGGTAGCTCTTCTGGGTGCCTCAGCCGTCATCTCCGTAATGACCGGTGGGACGGTGGATGCGATGGTGATTATGGGGGTTGTCCTGATCAACGGAATGATCGGGTTCATCACAGAGCGTCAGTCGGAAAAGGCGATCGCATCCCTGGCTAAGAGCGGTGTCCGCGAAGTGACCGTGCTGCGCGATGGCGTCACTAAAACCGTCATGATTGAAGCGATCGTACCCGGAGACATTCTGTTGCTGGTGCCGGGAACCTATATCGCCGCCGACATCAGATTGCTGCAGGCGCACAGGCTCTCGGTGGACGAGTCCGCCCTTACCGGTGAAAGCCTGCCGGTATCCAAGAATCCAAAGTTCAGCGGCAGCGAAGAGACGGCCCTTGGTGACCGGGTCAACATGGGATATATGGGCACCCATGTCACCGGTGGCAGTGGGCAGGGCATCGTCATCGCAACGGCCGAAGCCACTGAGTTGGGCAAGATACAGACGATGGTGGGAGAGGCGGAGGCCCCTCAGACGCCAATGGAGCGTCAGTTGGAGAAGCTGGGCACCCAGATGGTGTATATCAGTGCCGGCGTATGCGCAGTGGTTGCCGTAATCGGTGTTTTGAGGGGCTTCGGTGCGCTCGAAATGCTCAAGTCCGGCGTTTCATTGGCGGTGGCGGCGGTGCCCGAAGGACTGCCCGCAGTGGCTACGACTACCCTGGCCATGGGCATAAGTAACATGCGCAAGCACAATGTATCCGTCAGGCACCTGGATGCGGTGGAGACCCTGGGATCGGTGCAGGTATTCTGCATGGACAAGACCGGTACCCTCACCATGAACCGCATGGCGGTGGTTGCCGTTCACAGTGGTGATCAGGCCTTTGACGTGAAAGACACGAGATTTCATGTCAACGGTGACGAATTCGATCCAATGAGCCGCGAAGAGCTGGTGCGCTTGATGCAGGTAGTGTCGCTTTGCAGCGAGGTAGAACTTCGAGGCAACGCTGACAAGCCCGAGTTGGAAGGTTCTGCCACCGAGCAAGCATTGGTCGACATGGCGTTGAATTCCGGCATCGACGTAGCGGCGCTGAGGGAAAAATACCCGACCATACGCACCCGCTACCGTGCCGAGGGACGCCCGTACATGAGCACGCTGCATCCTTACAAGGATGACAAATACCTGCTGGCAGTCAAAGGCAGTCCTGATGAAGTGCTCGAGATGTGCGATCATCAGATCAAGAATGGGGAGCTTATTCCACTCACCGATGAAGCCAGGGCTTCAATTCTGAAGGACAATACGCGCATGGCGGGGGGGGCCCTGCGTGTCCTGGGGGCAGCCTATCGTGAGCTTGACAGTGCCAGAATGCCGGCCAAGACCGGGCATCTGATATGGTTGGGGCTTGCTGGTATGGCCGATCCCATGCGCCCGGATATGGACAAGCTCATTCAGATGTATCATCGAGCGGGCATCAAGACGATCATGATCACAGGCGACCAGGCCGCCACAGCACAGGCCATCGGTGAACAGCTGGGACTGAGTGGGGACAAGCCGCTTCAGGTGCTTGAATCCACCAAACTGGATGAGATGGATCCAGAACTGCTGGCCGGTCTGGCGAAGAATGTCCAGGTATTCGCACGGGTCAGCCCAGCCCACAAACTCAAGATTGTGCGTGCCTTGCAGGAAGCGGGCTACGTAGTTGCAATGACCGGCGATGGCATCAACGACGGTCCGGCCCTCAAGGCGTCAGATATCGGTGTCGCCATGGGTGCCGGCGGTACTAATGTGGCGAGAGAGGTGTCCGATGTAGTGCTGGAAGACGATAATCTGCACACCATGGCCGTCGCTATCCGCCAAGGCCGGACCATCTACGGCAATATCCGTAAAATGATCCACTTTATGGTCTCCACCAATTTAACGGAGATCGAAGTCATGCTGATCGGAATCGCCGCCGGCTGGGGTCAGCCGATGAATCCGATGCAGCTGTTGTGGATCAATCTTGTGACCGATATCTTCCCTGGTCTGGCCCTGTCGATGGAGCCTCCGGAGCCGGGGATTATGGGGCGTGACCCAAGAGATCCGAACGAGGCCATTATTGCCGGCAATGACCTTAAACGCATGATCTTCGAATCAGGCACCATCGGACTGGGGGTCATGGGCGCCTACTACGTCGGCATGAGGCGCTATGGCATAGGCCCGGGTGCAGCTACCCTGGCATTCAACACCCTGACCATGAGCGAACTGGCCCACGCCTATAGTTCCCGTTCTCACTATCGGAATGTATTCGGTGGCATAAAACTGCCGCCGAACAAGGCCCTGCTGGCAGCCATCGGCGGTATGAGTGCTTTACAGGCTATAGTCAGTTTGCTTCCGGCAACACGGCGTCTGCTCGGCACCACTCCCTTGGCCATGATCGACCTGATTATAGTCGCCGCTGGTGTTCTGGGTCCGCTGATTGTGAACGAGGCAACCAAACCCTCGGCACCGAAGAAAGTCATCGCGGAACTAAAGAGTCGTTCGGACGGGACTCCGGTTATAGAAAAAAACAGTAAACAGGAGCAAGCAGCGTGAATGGTAGCTATATATTTACTTCAGAGTCGGTCACTATCGGCCACCCGGATAAGCTCTGCGATCAGGTAAGCGATGCCATTGTGGATAAATTCCTCAAGGGGGACCCCTCCTCGAGTATCGTGGCGGAGTGCGCCCTCTCCAGTGGCGTCATGTTTATCTCGGCTCACTATGCATCCCAGGCAAAGTTCGATATTCAGGGAGTTGCGCGGAATACGATTCGGCAGGTGGGTTATTCCCCACGAGAATTCAACGCGGATGACTGTACCATCATGACCAGCTTTCAGAACCATACCGCGACGGACTACCGGCCATTGGATCTGGATGAGCTCGACAACACGCAGATTGACAGAATAACCGCGAAAAATCCGGTCACTCTGTTCGGCTATGCCTGTGATCAGACCAAGGTACTGATGCCACTTCCTCTTTGGCTGGCGCATCGGTTGGCCGATCTGCTCGATTCACCCAAAGTTCGGAAAAAATTGCCCTATCTTCTGCCGGATGGCAAGGCTCAGGTAGCTATCGAGTTCGTGGACGGCAAACCCGAGCGCATCCACAGCATCTCTCTGGTTACCAGCCAATCCGATGCGGCAGCCGTGGATCTGAACCAGTTGCACGGAGATATGATTGAACACGTAATCGAGCCCGCACTCAAAAAAGAGGGATTCGGGGTAGATGACAAGACAAATATATTTGTAAATCCAGAGGGCCTTCAGATTGGAGGGGGGCCAGCCGTTCACTCCGGCCTGACCGGAAGAAAGACCGGCATAGATACTTATGGGGAATATGCCCGCCACAGTGGGGCCGCCTTGAGCGGAAAGGACCCGATGCGTATTGACCGTGTTGGAGCCTATGCGGCTCGCTATGCGGCTAAAAATCTGGTGGCGGCAGGACTTGCAAGGGAGTGTGAGGTTCAACTGAGCTATACGGTCGGTGCGGCCAGGCCCATCAGCCTGCATGTACGCACCTTTGGCACCGGGACTGTGGATGACAGTGAATTAGCGGCGCGCCTGGACAAGGCCATAGATTTCCGCCTGGGCGCCATCGTGCGGGACCTGCGGCTACAGAAGCTGCCTTCCGAAATAGAGGGGATCTACAGCAAGCTCGCGGTCTATGGTCAGATGGGACGAGAGGATCTCAAGGTGCCCTGGGAGAAAACGGATAAGGTCAAGGCGCTGACCTGACCAGGATAATCCTGGTACGGCACAAAAGCGGATGTAAGGTGCCCTCCGGGCACCTGCGTACATTTTATCCAGGAATTTCATCTTGAAAGTGCCGCTCTGCAATTTGAATTCGGTACTTCTGTAAAGATTGATATCCTGCTAAAAAGCGAGACCGGTATTGTCTTAAAACGGCCTGTTTCCGGAGTGATTGTTGGTAAGTCGGTAGGCTAGTGGGCCATGCGGGAAGTGATGAGCCAATGTTGCGTTGCAC
>Ga0316189_10006109_pt1 | contig 11514 bp, 9 predicted proteins | sample LowCovwburrow_MG_FD_204930 | JGI IMG/M metagenome (GOLD analysis project Ga0316189, IMG submission 204930) | Coastal sediment microbial communities from Maine, United States - Lowes Cove worm burrow | ecosystem: Environmental > Aquatic > Marine > Coastal > Sediment | place: USA: Maine... | reverse complement strand
CACGGCCCGAACGGTCACATAGAAGAACATGCCCTTGTCGATCTTGCGCGGCGGAGTGGCCATCGCCCCTCACATCGACCGTGCACGCGGACCGTTGCAGAAACATGCCTTCCGGGTTGGACTCCCCCCTCGGCAGAAACATGCCTTCCGGGTTGGACTCCCCCCCGCCCCTCCGGGTTGGACTCCCCCCTCCCCGGGTTGGACTCCCCCGAGCTCGAGATAGGCCTTTGAGAACCCGTCCCGCACCACCTCATGGAAGATGCGATTGGAGGCTTTCAGAATCTCCTGCTCGATCGGTTCCAGTCCGACGCTGTCGACCCACTCGGCAAGGTCTGGCTCGGGCTCATCGAAGGCCTCAGGGAGGTCGTAGACGACGACCCCGCACCGAGCCCGGTGCTCGAGCAACGCATCCGACGGGCTCAAGGCGCACGAGGGGGCAAGGCTCAAGGCGCACCGCCCAATCTCTTCCTCTTCTGACTCGGTTCGCGGACCCGGTGCCAGCGCGGTCGGAGGCTTCTTGTCGGCGCGCTGGCGGGCCATTGCGAGCTCGCGACGAAGCTTCCGCTCCGAGGTTCTGAGGCCAGCGAGTTCGGCGAGGACCTCCGGACTAGGGGCCTGGCCGCCGTCCGCGCGGCGAGTGGGTGGCTCGGGCTTCGGCCTGTACTCCAAGCCGACGAAAACGCCTGCAACAAAAAGAGCCGCCGAAACAGCCCCCCACGCCCCCCATTGTGCCGTGCATGTCATTATCTGTTGGCAGTCGAGGCTAACACAGCGCCCGGAAACGGCTGACTTCGCCGTCGGGAACTTCGACGAGTCGTCGCCGACGTAAACAGATGGCGTTGGGCAGCGCCGTCCGCCTCCCCGACAACCGCTACTTGGCAACCGCATCCATATAATCAGTGACTCGGCGCCTGTCCGTTTCAAGCACTTCGGGAACGTCAACCGCTGCCTCGCGTTGCCCCTTCAACGAGCACGACAACTCCCGGTAAAGGACCCAGAGACCCTCACGTCCTCGTTGCCGGCACTTGTCGCCGAGCTGCTTGTTGTCCTCGTCTGGGTGCGCTTCGCCGCTAACAATCTGGAACAACAGCTCCAGGATACGTATGCGTACGGGTGATGGGGACTCATCGAGCAGAGCCGACAGCAGGACGGGAACGGCGGCCAGGTCCACCACCGACGTTCCCTCGGCGTAGGCAGCGAGCACATCGGTCCAGGGTCACCGCTCGAACACAAGTAGAGGCGCTGCTTCCGAGTCTCGCATTCCCCCCGTCACCGGCGGTTCGGGGATGTGCGCGGCAAGCTCCTCCGGGCACAGCCACGGCAGCGTGTCGTCACCGTCGATCACCGTCGCGTCAAGATCGTCGAACGCGACCTGCTCGTCACTCGACGTGAACGTACCATCGCCGTTGTCGGTGGTGGCGTTCGCAGGAAGGAGCAGGACGATGCCTGGCCCGACCGCACACGGGTTGGGAACCCCGACGACCGAAGTCAATTGCTCGACCGCGATCGCCGTGCCGCCGGTGCTCTCATGCAACGCCGAGTAGCTCAGAAGGACCTGCGTTTGCCCAGGTTCATCGGCGAGATAGTAGAATCCACCCGGCGAAAACGAGCCCTGGATCCACCCGAAGGGCACCGGAATGCGATAGAAATCAGGGTCGGCCAGGTCCACCAGCATCGGCTCGATGCGCTCGGCTGCGATTTCGTTGCGAGCGTCGACAGCGACTTGGGCTTCCTCCTCCCGGTCGAGGTCATCGGGCTGCGCCTCGGCATCGAACTGACCAAGCAAGAGTTCTTGCATCGTTGTTCCCTGTTCGACCAGCGGTTGCCATTCGCTGGGCGCAAGGCGTTGAAGGTGCAGCCCCGCCAGCACGCCGAGGTCGTACGGCTCGCGGCCGCCAGAGTAGTGCGACATCGCTGCGTAGCCATCGAGGTGCTCGACCACCGCGCCCACGAGTTCCTCGTCGGTTGCCCCGCATCCCTGCTCGACCAGCGCACTCATCATCGCCGAGCCATACTCGGCGCTGCCCTCGGTAATGTCGTAGGCGGCGATCGCGTTCATGTCGTTGGCGTATTGGTCTCGTACGGTGTCTCGCCAAAACGCGGCGGGGCCAAGTTCGGCCGTTCCGGCTTCGAGTTCGGTCCGGAGCGCCCAGCCCAGCTGCGCCCGCATATACCGAGGCTCCCACGGCTCCGGATAGGGCAGTGACCGGCTGCCGGGCATCACGTTCCAGTCGCTCTGGCCGGACAAGAAGTGCATGCCCTCGTGAAAGGCCAGCTCCAACGCATAGTCGTGCCACGGGGGGGTGCCCGCGGCTTCGAGATCCGCGTTGATCTCTGCCGTGTCGTCGAGCGAAATACCCAACGTCACGACGTCGTTATAGACGCCAACCCCAAACGTCGACATCCACTCAGGCCCCAGTTCGGCGAAGTCGACTTCGGTGAGCTGTGGCGGGATCGCCCCCAGCTGCTGGTCGTTCCACAAGTACGCCGCGCTTTCGCTGACAGACACGAGCAAAACCTGCCTCGATTGGATGTTCGCCGTGACGCCCGGCCAGGCGCGGCCAACGCATTGGAACATCCCGACGTTCAAACCCTCATGGATAGCTTCGAGGCGGGTCAGCGGCTCCCCCGTCGTCGACTCGGCCCCCGTGTCGTCCGCAGCACCCGTGCTCGTGCCATCGTCGCCATCCGCTCCGCTGGTGCTTGCTCCCGACGTGCCGGTGTCGCTGTCACCGCCGCTGCCACTTTCGGCCGCTGGTTCGCTGGCGCCGTCGTCCCCACACGCGGCCACAACCAGGGATAGGAGAGTAGCGAACGATAGGACCTGCTGCGTATTCATGGGCAGAGTTTCACTGAAACCAACCCTCGCTGACGAGGCCATCGGTCCCAAACTTGAGTGCGCTGGGATGAGCCGCTGGTTTCGCTCGGTCACTGCAGAACTGTCATGCGCACCGTCGTGAAGGTCGATCCACCCCAACCCACACGGGAGTGCCCTCTACCGAAGACGACCGCGCTGCTCTACGATCATGCACGGTTCCCCTTGAGCAAGAACGTGCGCATCTGCGGCGTCGTTGGAGGCGTCGCCAGCGTCGTGGATGCACTTCGCAAGGCCACCGGATCATCCGCATGCCGAGCGGGCCATCGTCGGTGCCGTGCACGAGCCGGAACGCGACATGGACCCGAGCGTCTTATGCGCTTAGCGTGGCGCCGCCCGAAGGCTCCGCCTCGGCGGACGACCGCATCCCGGGCTCCACCAGGTCCCTGAATCGCCGCACGATGGCGTCAGGGGTCAGCTCGGGCGCCGTGGCCAGCCACCAGTTGATCACCGCGCCAAATCCCCCTGCGACGGCCTCGACCGCCACCGCGTCCCCTTGCGGCCAGCCCGCCCGGACGAAGTCCGCCCACATTTCGTGCATCAGCTCGGAGATCAAAGCACTCCCGGCGCCGCTGCTAAAGACCGCGTGAAGCTCCCGGTTGTCGCCAACGTGCTGGGCCATCGGTAGGCAGAATCGCAGATCAGGATGAACCTGGATCTGGATCCCGGCGGCGCCCTCATCCACCCGCTGCTGGATAAACCCGCGAAGTGTATCGAGGCTGCCCTGGAGGAGGTCCTCTTTTTCGGCGTAGTGCGCGTAGAAAGTCGACCGCCCCACGTCCGCACGTTCGGCGATCTCCGCAACGGTGACCGCGTCGAACCCCTTGTCGAGGATCAACTCGATGAGGGCTTTGAACAGCGTGCTGTGTCTTTCGAACGCGACGATCGGTGCTGGCCATGGCTCCGCCCCATCATGCTGGTTTCGGCAAACACCGTCTAGACGCCGCCGTTCCAAGACACATCGGCCGGATTGTCCCGAAGCAGACATTTGCAGCGGCGTGTCGCTCGCTCGCAGGCCCTGGTCGCCCCATGCTGCGTGGCGAGGGGCTCCTCCAGGAACTCAGTGATCGTCTCACTTCGCAACGTTGACAAGACATTCCCCGTCGCCGGCCACCCGTTCTACGCACTGCGGCAGGTCGATCTCGACATCGCCCCAGGCACGTTGACATTGATCGTCGGCAAGTCCGGCAGCGGAAAATCCACACTGCTGAACCTCGTCGCCGGCCTTGACCGCCCCTCCCGCGGCGAGGTCATCGTGGACGACACACAGCTGCACACGCTCGATGAAGACGGGCTTGCGCGCTTCAGAGGACGGACCGTCGGCGTTGTGTTTCAGTTCTTCCAGCTGCTGCCGACGTTGACCACGGCCGAAAACGTGATGATCGCGATGGACTTCGTCGGCACCGTCCCGGCCAAGGATCGTCGCCGCCGCGCCCTGGCACTGCTGGACCAAGTCGGCGTGCGCAGCGAGGCCGACAAGCTGCCGGCCACGCTCTCCGGCGGGCAGCAGCAACGCGCCGCCATCGCGCGCGCGATGGCGAACGACCCGCCGCTCATCGTCGCCGACGAGCCCACCGGCAACCTCGACAGTGCGACCGCGAGCCAAGTCCTCCGTCTTTTTGAAGCGCTCGCCGACTCGGGCAAGACCGTCATGCTGGTCACCCACAACGTCAACGCCGAGGCAGGGCCCGCGCGTGTTGTCCGACTCGACGACGGACGTCTCCAGCATCCCCAAGCGGAGGTCGGCTGATGCGGGCGCAACTCAAAATTCTGCGCGATCTTTGGGTCTCGCGCGGGCGCGTCGCCTTCATGGTGCTCTCCATGGCAACGGGGCTGGTGAGCCTGGGTACCGTCGTCTCCGCACGCGCGATTCTCCAACGCGAGATGAACCGCAACTACATGGAGACAGTCCCCGCTTCGGCTACGTTCGACATCGGGGAGCACGGCATCGACGAGCGGACGCTCGAGGCGCTCCGCCGCCAGCCGCAAGTCGCCGAGGCCGTTCGCCGGAGCACCCGGTCGGCGCGGTGGCGACGACCCGGGCAGGCCGAATGGGGCCGCGCCAAGCTGTTCGTCTTCGACGACTTCGCCAACCAACCCATCGCCAAGATCAAGCACGAGATGGGACTCGCCGTCCCCCCGCTGGGCACCGTGCTGGTCGAGCGGAGCGCCGTATCGGTGCTGGGAGTGGGCGTGGGCCAAACGATCGAGGTCGCGACGTCCAACGGTACCGCGGTCGCGCTGGAGATTGCCGGCATCGTGCACGAACCGGCGCTGGCTCCGGCCGTGACAGAACAAGCAGGGTACCTCTACGCATCGCCGGAGACCCTGGCTTTGCTCGGCGAGTCCGTGGTCTTGGACGAGATCCGAATCCTCGTCGCACAGGCACCGCTCAACCCCGCAGCGGTCGAGGCCCAGGCCCAGGCCGTGGCACGTTGGCTCGTGGCACAAGGCACCGATGTCCACGAGGTTCGTGTCCCTCCGCCCGGACAGCACCCGCACCAGGCTCCGTCCGAGGTCGTGCTGCTGCTGTTCTCCATCTTCGCCGGCCTGACCGTGGTCCTCGCCGCAGTCCTCTGCGCGTCCCTGCTTTCGATCACGATGGCCCGTCAAGCGCGGGAGATCGCCATCATGAAGACACTCGGCGCGACTCGACGTCAGATCCGCCTCACGTACGCATGCATGCTGGCGATCATCGCGTGTCTCGCATTGGGCTTGGCCGCCGGACCGACCCGTATCCTGGGACGGTTTGCGGCCAACAACATTGCCGCGCTCATCAACTTCGACATTGCCAGCACCGCGGTGCCGCACTGGGTCTATGCGACGCAAGCGTGGGTGGGACTCGTACTCCCGCTGCTGGCCGCCGCCCCTGCGATCAACGGGGCGAGCCGCGGCTCAGTTCTCGCTTCGATAAACAACCACGGAGCCGGAGCGGCCCGCCCGGGCCTCGAACGCTGGATCTCTCGCCAGCGAAACCTGGTGCGGCAAGCCGCGTTGCGCAACGCCCTGCGCGTGCCCAAGCGATTGCTGCTGACCGTGTGCCTGCTGGGCGTGGGTGGGGGTCTGTTCATCGGTGCGATGAGTGTCGCTGACGCGTGGGAGTCGATGACCGGCGAGGTGCTGCGGACACGGCACTACGACATCGAAGTCCACCTGGACGACCCACCGTCCCCAACGCTCCTCGCGGCCCTGGGCGGGCTGGAGCGCGTCGAGCCGTGGGGGTTCGCCCCCGTAGCGCTGGATTCGGAATCAGGACTCCCGCTGAGCCGGACCTACCCAGACGGTAGCCACGGGAGTTTCACGCTCGTCGGCGTTCCCCCGGACACACAGCTCATTGATTTCAAGCTTCGCAGCGGTCAGTGGCTTCGGCCCGACAGCCCCCACGGGATCGTGCTCAATCAGCTCGCAGCGTCGCGCCTTGGCGGTCCCCCGATCGGAGGCCACGTGAGCCTGCGGGTCGAGGGCGCGGCGACGGAGTGGACAGTCGTCGGCGTTGTCGAGGAGGTCGCCTCCCCTGCGGCCGCGTACGTTCATGCCACCGCGTTCACGGAGCAGACGCATCAACCGGTCCGGGCGCTGCGTGTCGCGCTCGGAACTTCACGGGACCCTGCGAGCACGCAAGCAGGCATCTCGGCGCTCGAGCGAACGCTGGGTGAACAGGGCGCTCATGTCACAGCGATCCTGCCCCTGCAGCTGCTCTTCAACGCAATGGGCGCGCACGTGATTGTGCTCGTTCGTGCACTGCTGGGCCTCGCACTGCTGATGGCGATGGTCAGCATGCTGGCGCTCAGCTCGAGCATGAGCACGAGCGCCGTTGAGCGTACGCGAGAGTTCGGGGTCTTACGGGCCGTTGGCGCCCGGCCCCGCGATGTGCGTCGAATGGTCATCGCCGAGAGTCTGTTCGTGGGCGTCCTGAGCCTGCCCCTGGCGCTGCTCATCGCCGTCCCACTTGCCGCTGTCGTCGGGTACGTCGTCGGCATGCTCTCGTTCGGCATCGCCCTGCCCCTGGCGCTGTCGTGGATCGCGGTGGCGGTCTGGACGGCTGGGGTCATCATCGTAGCGGTCGTCGCATCGGTGGCGCCCGCCCGAACCGCGACCCAGCAATCGGTCACCACGGCGCTCAGTCACGTCTGACCGCGTCGTTGTCGGCGCGCGGCAAACCTCCGCTCGCGCCGCGCGAGTCGCTGCTGCGCTCGTGCGGCGACTCGCCAGCCCGAAGTCCGGGACCACGGGGTGGCCGCCATCGGACACGATGACCCCCGGCTACGATCGGGACGCCGACGGATCAAGTGCCTGAGGTGAGCACGTAGTTGGCGAAGCTGGAGTCCGACGAACTCGGGGTGCCGTCCTTGGTGAAGTTGGCATACACGCCCGCGATAACGCTTGTGTCTACCGCTGTCCCTTTCGCATTGTTGACCGCGTCGGTCAGCGTCTGCTCGTAGTAGATGCAGCTCATGGCGTAGACCAGGCTGCAGGCCGAGCTCATGTAGGCCGTGAAGACCTCATGCTGAGGGTCGATATCGACCTTACCGAGCACGGGGATGAAGTTGGCGCTGTTGGATAGCTCGAGGGCGCCCGCCAGGGTCCCGCCAAGGGTTCCTATCGCGACGAGAGCCGAGGCATCGAACGGCCCCGTGAACGCGGAGATCGCCGGCTCGAAGCCACCGAGCTGGCTGACATCGAGGCCGTAGACTTGCAGCGCGAAGTTCGAGTTGGCGGTCTGCAAGGTCGTCCGGGCTGCGATACTCGACAGACTGAGCGTCGTGTCGATGTCCGTGCCCCAGTAGGAGATCAACACGCGATAACCGACCTGCCAGTACTCGGTTTTGATCGCCGAGCTGTCGACCCCAGCGACGTCCCACCGCAGCCGGTAGCCGGTCTCGTAGAACTGGACCTCATTGGTGTTCGACACCTGGACCATGTCCGCGAAGCCGATGTCCAGGACAGTGTCCACGGTCAGAGACTCCGAGACGAGTCCTTTGGTGCTCGGATTGGTCGACGGGTCCGGACCCGCACTGATCGCGAAGTCGTCACCGCCCCCGAGTCCAGCCAGGGCCGCGACCAAGGTCGAGCCCGCGGCGCTGCCAGCGGTGACGTAGGGCGGGACGTCGACGGTGACGACACTTGTCTGGTTTGCGCTGGTCGAGGGGAACGCGCTCGGCGGTGACTTGTCACCACTGTTCTTGCCCGACCACAGCAGGTCGTACGCTGTGCTCGAGTCGTCGCTGCTCGGTTCGGTCGTTGAGTCCATGAGGTCGAAGGCCCAGTACACCAGCTGGACCAGAAACGGATCGATCTCCTGATATGGGTAGTCGTATCCGATGTAGCTGGCACGCCACGCGGCGAGGTTGGAGATCGCCGTGTCGTAGTCCTCTTGCTCGTAGATCTGGCCCAGCGCGTACGCGGCCGACGCCATCTGACGGTACAGCAGAGTCGTGGATGGCGTGACGAAGTCTCCGTACAACGGACCAGGAGGGACCTCCGAAGCGAGCTGCGCCACAACGGCGCTCGCCATGCCATTGCCGAGCTCCTCTAACGCGTCGACCGTCAGGTCGCCCGCGGTGGAGAAGGCATCGCTGAGCTCAGTGTCACTCGAGCCCATGTTCTGACCGACGTACTGCGCCGACACCTGCGAGGTGTCGACCGTGGCGTGGGCCGTGGCACCCGTCAGGCTGGTCACGGTCCCCGAGACGGCGGTCGACTTGAACAGTAGCGTTGCAGCATTGCCATAGACCGCCTCGACGGACTTGGCCGGGTCGAGCTGCAGCATCGGCTGTGCGAGTGCGAACTCGGACAGAAAGTACGTGTAGCCGGCAGACGTATCGATGCTGAACATCCCTGCCATGCTGGCCTCAAGATCCGCATCGACATCCCAGATCACAGTTTTGAGATCGAGGAGGTTGGGGGTAGTGGCGCTGATGGCCACGCTCGCCTTGTCGGAAGGGCGCGCAATGGGGACAGTCTCCTTGCTGATGGGGTGGACGATTTCCTTCGCGTTCGGGGGAAGACGAAGGCGTACGTGACGTCGCGGTCGGGTTGCCATATCAAGTGAGTCCGGTGGCTCCCTCCGTCGATCGAACAATCCCGATCTGGCTGCGAATTCGGACGAATTCGGAGGGATCGGGGGATCGGGGCGATCGGGATCGTTGTTTGGCGATAGGCGACCACCCCACCCATGTCCAACTCGACCCCAGCCGCAGCGATGGGCCGCCCGTCGATCCCCCGCGACCCGTGGCGGTGACGTACGGCGGTGAGTTCTACGCTGCGGCGCGAGACCACCGATGTTATGGGTGACGGATGTCGCCGCGCGCGTTGGGCCTCTTGGCCGTGCTCACCAGTTCCGTATGCGCCTGCACCACGCGCTCGACGCCCAGCCCGGCGGAGTCGTCTATGCCCGCGACGGCTCGCCAAGACGCATCAGAGCCACCGCCGCAGCAAGCTCATGAGGTTCCTGCTTCGGAGTCGCCCGCGCCTGCCCCCGCGGCAGCCAAGCCTCCGCCGCCTCCGCCCAAGACCGTCAGCGCCGAAGAGGCACTGATCGCAGAGGTCCTGGGCCGGGACGAGTTGCGATGGGATACCGCGGCGATCCGTCTCGGGGTCGGAACGCGTGGTGCGGTTCGTCTGCAGCCCGAGGGCGCCGACCTGGGGCTCGCGGACGACAAGAGCGTTGGGCTCAAGAAGCTCGTCGCGATCGACGACGGTCCTCGTCCGCGCGTCGTAACGGACGAAGGCGGCGTGCGCTTGATGCTGTATGTGGATCGGGACGATGCCGTGCCGGTCGCGCTGCGCAGGGCTCGGCTGCGGCCGGGGCCCGAGTTCGAGTTCGAGTCACCGCCCCAACGCGGACATGTGATCGTAGAGCCGGGCACCTGGGTACGGGCACTCAAGCGAACTGGAGACTCGGTTCGTGTGCGGTACTCGGGCCTGGCCGCGTCGCACTCTGGTTGGGTAGACGACGCCGCGCTGGGGACGACGTATGTGCGCGAGCCCGACCGTACCCGACGCTCTCCCCAGTGGCCGCGACGATCGGTCAAGCGGGCTGCAACGCTCCGCGTCAAGCCGGGTGGCGCGAGCCTTCGAAAGCTTCGGCATCGCGATTTCATCGAGGTGCGGCCGCCCGCGGACACCGGCCGTCCTGTTTTTGTCGAGTACACCGACCGGTGTGAACGCGAAATCACGGTCGCGGGCTTTCTTGGTGCCCGGGACGTGATGCCACGCAGGAAGGCCCCTGCACCGCGCTGCGACCCGGCGACGACAAGTCTCGCCCCCTCTTGGGGCGACGCGAAGTCCAAGCCTCGGGTCGAGATCGAGGCGGGACGTTTTCTGCTCGATGCAGACGCGTCCGTTGTCGTGGGATGCGTCCTGCGAACGACACCGCTGGCCGATCTGGGAGACGGAAAGTACGCGGTGGGGACCACATGGGGGCCGATCCCGGTTCGCTTGGCGCCCGAGGGCCTCGCGGGCAAGTGCGGGACCGCTTTGTAGGAGCGCTAGGTCCTTGCGCCGACCCTGAGCAAATAGGAGGCGTCCCTAGCCCTCGTAGCAGAGGCAACCCGGTGAGAGGCTGGTCCCATCCTCGAGCAGCACGGACCCCAGAAACGGGGTGGGATCGATCCCCGACACCTCGCCCTCGCGGAACGGGGTTGGATCGATCCCCGACACCTCGTCGTGGAACGGGGTCGGGTCGATCCCCGATACCTCGTCCTCCACGATGATGTCTGCAGCACACGTGTAGGGCGCGGCGTCCCCCTCGACAAACACTTCCGTGTCTACCTCGAAGAGTGCTTCGCGCGACTCGGGGTCGAGGACGAGCGCGCGCAGCACGTAGGTCCCAGGCACGACGGGGGCAAACAGGGCGTCCGAGCCCAAGCCGAGGACGCACGCCTCGGTGCCGGGACCCCTGGGTCGGTCGACGATGGCCCAGACCACGGGGCTCTCGCCTGGGTCCCCATCGAGCGCGAGCGCTGAGACGTCGCCGGTGGCGACCTCATCGAGCACGACGGCCTCGGCGGCGCGAAGCTCGATCGTGTCAGGGAACGCCGGGTCGGGCGTGGATTGGTCGCACGCGCCTGCGGAGAGCAGCAGGCATATCGCGGAGGGTTGCAGGGCCTTCATGCAGAAGCAGATACGGCTGGGCAGGGTTTGTGACGCGGTCGTCCTCAAACTCTGTTTTGCAAGCGACCTGCGCGGCGTCTCGGGCGCGAGTGACGCAAGTCAGCCAACCCCCCAACTCCAGAGCTCCGCTCTGTATGCAGTGGTCCTACATGACAGGAACTACGAGACAAGTTGGCGATTGGCAGTGCCCAATATTGGACCCGAACGCGGCACGCAGTCGTGCATGCTCACAGGTATGCCCGCCCCCCAACGCAAGGCGCTGCGACGCACGGCTCGAGCTGGACTGTTCGCGATGGCGGCGCTGACACTGGGGGGACGAGCGACGGCGTCGGACCACCTGGACGGCACCGCGCAACCAGACGCGGCTGTGGATCTCGGAGATGTCTACGCATGGCCCACCGACGACGGCCGCATCGCAGTTGCGCTCACGATGGGTGGGAGCCTCATGCCCGGTGAGGCCGCGGCCTACGACACCGAGGTCGTGTACGCGATCCACATCAACTACGTCGTGGACAACAACCGCT
>Ga0316189_10006108_pt1 | contig 11515 bp, 3 predicted proteins | sample LowCovwburrow_MG_FD_204930 | JGI IMG/M metagenome (GOLD analysis project Ga0316189, IMG submission 204930) | Coastal sediment microbial communities from Maine, United States - Lowes Cove worm burrow | ecosystem: Environmental > Aquatic > Marine > Coastal > Sediment | place: USA: Maine... | reverse complement strand
GAATCTATCGTGGCTTGCGCTGACGACAATTATTGTTTTTGCCGCGCTCACCATGCCTGCGCGTGCTCAGGGCGCTGTGATTGACGTGACCTCAGTGAGCTTCTTACAAAGCGGCGTGCCAGTGGATACCCCAAATGGTGCGCCGTTGCAAGAGGGTGTTGATCTTGAGGTTCAGGTGAACTTTATTACCAATCAAGAGAACGTCTCTACGGATCAGATAAAGGCGTGGTTTAGTATTTCGGCCCCCACAGTCGCTAATACAAATATCCCATTATCCAAACCAAGTGTCTTGCTTAGCTTGCCGACAAGTGTCGACCCCTCGCTGAACAACAGTTTTACAGCAACCGTAGCTTCAGGCCTGATTACGGATAATATGACTTGGGTACTCAACTGGGTGGACTACAGTGCAAATAGTGTCGCGAGCGGGGCTCATTTGATTGCTGGCTTCGAGTCTTTGATTTCCCTCGAATCGCATGTCACCGTGTTGGATTATTTTGCTGATGGCCCCAGTCCTTCGGCTGTGGGGCATCACTTTACCTGCCCCCAAAACAGCGTGCTCTCGCAACTCGACGCCAGCTTTGACCCTCAGGTAGTCGATAGCCTAGGCTTTGCTTGCTCACCCTTAAATGCCGATGGCTCCACCGGCACCCCCGTTTCCCAGATTGATTTGGGCTATGCAAGTGAATACGGCACGGTTAGGGGCAGCTCGCAAAGCCTGCCGTGCTCTGGACGCATGATTACTGGCATTCGCGGACGTGCGGGGCAGCGAGTCGACCAGATTGGCCACCACTGTTCTGACCTAGAACAAATGCTGGCGGGCACCTCCGAGACAGGTCTTGGCGATCCCTTCGGTAGCACCACTGGCGGCAGCCCCGTCGATCAGCGCTGTGGCGCAGGTAAGGTGGCCACAGGCGCTTATGTCTGGGTGAATTCGAATTACGGCGATATCGGCGACATCAAACTGATCTGTACCGATTTCAATGCAGCCATGGACCAAGACGGCGATGGGTTTGCTAATAATGTCGATAATTGCCCCGGCGTCAGCAACCCCTTGCAAATGGACTCCGACAGCAACGGCGTGGGTGATGACTGTGAGGCTGGGATACATCGGCGCATTATTTTAACCGCGGACAGTGATATTCAGGAGCTTGCCGTCAGCGGCCAGTCACTGGTGGCGAGCCTGTCAAATACCAATGTGAGGCAAATCGCCGATGTGATTGAAGGATTTGATATTCAAGCAGGTAAAAATGTCTTGGCCATTAAGGCCAATATTATGCCGGGCAGTTTGGAGGGTTTGCTTGCCGATGTCATCATCAATGGCCGCAAAACCGGTTCCAAAGCGGCGTGGAAAATAACCTCTACGCCGCCTGTAGGTGACTGGATGGATGTCAATTTCGATGACAGCAGCTGGGATTATGCCTCCGAATACGGTGAGGAATTCAGCGATGTTGCCAATATGCCGTTCGACTCACCGGCGAAATGGATATGGACAGGTGATGCGGTCAACGACACTGAGGTATATGCCCGATTGCAATTTTACGATCAATACTTTTTCATTCAGGAAGGAGGAGTGAACAGCGACTATATGGGCACCGGGCCGACATCCTCTAACGAGGTGCAGTCCTTCCGCTGCCCTGAGGGCTCGGCGATGACGCAAACCACCGTGTATTATCGCAGCTCGGTAGACGCAAGCATGGTGGACGACATTAACGCGGTTTCCTTTGGTTGCTCGGTATTGGCGGCCAACGGGGAAGTGGAGGCCGGATTCAGCACCCAGCTGGAGCTGGGCTACCCGGAAGTGCTGGGTGACAAAAGTACATCGCAAGATTCTGCGCCTGTGTCCTGCGGTCAGAACATGATCACAGGCGTGCGTGGCATACGAGGTGTCGCTGTGAATGACTTGGGTTATGAATGCAGCGATATCGATCAGGTGTTGGCCGGCCAACATCAGCCTGGCATGGGCGATCCGGTAGGCGCCGGACGCTGGGAACAGGCGTTTGAATTTAACGAAGAGTGTCCGCTTGGCTATGTTGCCGTCGGTGCCGATGTCACCGTTGAGGACATTCTCGGGACGCAGATCATCAACGGCGTCTCACTGGCATGCTCCAGGATTGTGCCGGAAGCAGACGATCCAACACAAAGCGGCTATTCTCTTTCAAATGCGCACTCGGTGTCGGTGGGCAATCTTATGGCCGCTTCGCCAGGTACGTATGACACTAAAGACTCTATGTCCTGCCCCTTGGGGGAAGTCGTTGTCGACATGAATATCGGCTACGACGCCAATCAATATGGTGGCACCATTAAGGATATCGAATTTACCTGTGCTGTGCTTAATAGTGATGGCAGTGTGGGGCCGTTGACTAACCCAACGGCGACAGTAGGGAGCCCCTTCTCCTTTGGTTTGCCCCAACACAATGTATCCTGTCCCGGCGGCATACTTACGGGCTTGAGAGGCCGAACAGACGCCACCAATATTTACACCATGGGTCACTTTTGCACGAACTCTGACCCAAGCTATGGCACGCCGATCGGCGATGCCAGTGTTGCCGCAATGGGTACTCTATCGCAAGTGCAGTGCCCGGAAAACCATGCGATGACAGGCATCGACGTATACACCAATGGCGATTACGATTACTCGGGTATAGACGTACAGTGCACGGAAGTGACTCCCGGTCTGCCCGGCGGCCCTGAAGATCCGCCGCCCAGTACCGACGTTTGGGGCCTGAACCATGAGGGTGATACCTTTCTTGGTTATGCCAATTCTGGTAACGAGCCCGCACTTTCAAGCCTATCTTTATTTGAGTGCCCAATCGGCAGCGCTGTAAGTGGCTTTGATGTGCTGTCTGACCACGCGGGTGTGCACGGCGTTCGTTTTGCTTGTTCATCCTTGAGTGAGAATGGAGAGATCGGTGCGGCGGTGTATCAGACCGACTTGGGGATGGGCTATCCAGCCTCCTTTGGCAACTTATACGACACCGACACCAATTTATTGTGTCTGGATGGTTTTATTACCGGCATTAGAGCCCTACAAGACGTGCGCTTCTTTAAACTTGGTTACGCTTGCTCCACTCTGGCGCAAGTGCGCGACGGGGGCTACTCAACATCCCTGATGGCTGGTATTGATAACGGTTTCGCATACGAAAGCCAGTGTGCGCCCGGCGATGTGGTGACTGGAGCCCTACTTGAGCTGAACGACATTGGCAGCATCAAACAATTGAAAGATATGAAGTTGATGTGCACCGAGGTAGTTACAAATGATGGCAGTGTGGCGGATTCCGACGGCGATAGCATCCCTGATAGTGTTGATAACTGTCGCTTTACGCCAAACCCAAATCAAGATAACAGTGATGCCGACAGTCTTGGAGACAAGTGTGATGGAGATAAAGATAATGACGGTGTCCGAGATTTACAAGATAATTGCCCGTATGTACCGAATCCAAGCCAGACAGACATAGACGACGACGATGTGGGTAATGAGTGTGAACTCACAACCGCTCAAGATTTCGCTGTTTGCTTCTTGTCACCTGATGAAATTGGCGTGGGTGAAAACGGGTTATGCCCATCAGATGTCGAAGGTTTATCTCGGGGTGAACAACTGTGGTCGGCAAACGGTAAGTATTCTGTCACCATCAATAAAGGCCTATCAATCATCGAGTACTCATCCCAAGGCCAGTTTGTTCGCCCAGTTACTGGGTTACGAAACACCAGCACGTATAGAACTGAAAAAGCCAGGTTGACGCCCGACGGCAATTTTGAATTGCTCGATCGTAACGACAATGTGCTGAGTTCTACTGGTACTGGCGGAAGTATTGCAAATTACATGTACTTGAGTGAAGGCGGCGATTTGTTTATTGAATGTCTTGATGGCAGCGTCGTTTGGAGCTCAGACAGCAGTAAAATAGAAGCCTCCAGTTGTCAAAATACAAGTGTCACGAGTGTGGCGAAATCGCTTGAAATGGCCGAAAAGTTACGGGTCACCAGTGAGCTATTGTGCAGCGATTCAAATGACATTGTTACTAAGTGCCCGGCCGGGAAACGCTATCAATTTCTCTCCGTGGATGATTCGTATGTCAAACTGGAAAACCAAGAGCAAACAGAAGCGGATCTTATGTCATTTTTGTTAGGAGTCCCTGTAGACGGTGGTTCCGGCTTGAGATTTTTGATTGATGCCTGGACAGCTCAAAACATGTCTGTGACAAAGTGTCTTGACAGGTCATCAGGATTGAATGATTGTTTCTTTAGTGAGGCTGAGATAGACGAAGATTCTTTGTTCAGCTCGGACGATTTACCCCCTGGCATCGACCTGAGCGATATAAAATACCAGTTGACTCTGGGTAATAACGATGACGTTGATGTGCCCAATGTTGTTGTGGACGGTCTCACCTACGTGGTTAATCAGTGCCATAGACACACAACGAATTTGTATTACTTAGATAGTCTGACTACTTTTAATAACAATAAGCAGAACAAAGATGACTTTATTGCTCGATATTATCCCAAGCAAGACTGCATTATTGATGGCAGGAACGAGTCGCAAATCATCGGTGCGGCCTCTAATTACAAGGATCTAGAGACTCGATACCTGTCGGCCACTCTTCAGGCCATCAGGTTTGCCGAAGAGGCGGCAATATTGTCGGTGCCATTCGTACTCTCAGATGGGCTTTTGGGCATCACTTTGGCCGGCACTGAATTGGAGTTTTTAATTAGTTCTGCTCGGGTATTCGGTGAGGTAGCGGGCTTCACCCAGGGTGTATACGCGGTGGCTACGGATTTTCACGAGTTAAGCAGTTGTCAGACCGACGTCTGTAAGACACGTGTGACGACTGATATTGCAATGAACGGTATTATGTTGGGTCAGCAGATTTACAGCCACCAAATAGCCAATGGCAAAACCGTGATCCAAGCTAAAGCCGCCGATATTACCGAAAGCATGGTGGATCTGGTAGCGGAGATCAACCGCCCCAATTCAATGATTACTGAAGTCAATCTGCCAGCCAGTCAACTGAACCACTACAGAATAATGGCATTGGCAGCGCGGGATAAAAATTTCGCCGTCATTATGGAGGTTATGAATAATGGCAGCGACACAAGACTTTTTGATGCGGTGACTAACTTGAAGGATTCTGAATTTAAAAAGACGAAATTTGTTGAAAAGTTTTTAACTGAAACCGATGCCATTGTGGAAGACGCTGAGAATGGAACCTTAAATGAGACCCGGTTGCAGGAATTTATAGACAAGTTAAATAGCCCATGTGGATTGTAAGGATGAAAACTAAATTAATGCGAATGTCATCAAGCCGCCACACTGTTTATTCAGTGCAGCATTCAACAAATTTGAATTGCAAGGGAGTTCACAGTGCCATGAAAAACCATCAAACCACTGATAGTTATTTGCTATTAAAAAGTGAGTCTCTAATACCGTCAATGTTTTTACACAAAACGGTAGAGTGTGCTCGATTGTTGAATGTTTCAGCCTTACGTATGGCTGTGGCAATCACGGCGATGCTTGCAATGATCGTGCCTGTCGGCAATGCCTTTGCTGCTGTGTGTCATGGTGAGGAATTGCCTTCAACAGTGACAGTGCAAAACCCAAACCAGAGTTTTAGGGACGTCTTTTTAAATACAAGCACCAACCAATATACAGCGGATACAGTGATTGCAGTAGGGCAGGATGCCAACACTAGTACTGTAGTGGGTGGGCGACGATCTCAAGTGTTGGTTGATCCCAATACTTTACCGCCTGCTATGGGGTCAGATACCGGTGTTGGGCCAGGGAATCTTGGGCCAGGCCAAAGCGGTGACACAGTGGCAGTAGTTACTGCTGATGCCAACGATGCGTATAATCTAGGACGAGTACAGGTTGGCACAAATAGTAAAGGGCAAATTAAATACGAAACACCAGACGGCGCCGCGTTCATCATCGGTCATTTACTGAACGGCGATTATTACGGTAATACACTTGGAGATCATGTAAATTTTGTCACGCTCACAACATACTCTAATAAAATACACACGAAGATCGAGTCGTTCACCAAAAACTTGTTTGGGCGGTTTTACAGCAACTATTACGACTCATCTAAATTCGGCAATAGTGGCAATAGTCGCAAGTTTTTTGCCCATGACTATAACAACACCAATGTTACTTACTTACCGGTTGTTGCTATAGACGTAGAGGCTTCCACCACTTCTATTCATGATGCGGTAACTGCAAACAATCATGAAGGGCTACAATTTAACAGTGATGATACAACTTGGTACGATGGCATAGAACAAGCTCTTCCGGAAGAGATTACGCAAACCGTAACCGTTTACATGCGAAAATACACTAGGAATGGCACTAATGCTTGGACGGCTACTGATGAGCTCAAAGTTATTCCCGAGGAAACCTGGAATTCAATCTTTGAAACTAAGAACGATGGTAATCCAGATAAGAGGCAGTACATTGTTTTGGGAGATGTGAAGACCACTGCTGGTTCACCGATAGAGTATAATTATGGACCCGAGGGACCTACATTTTCCTTGACGGTCAAAAACGAAGGCCCTTTTAAGGAATTCGTCACGCCATAATTCAAGTAGCAGACATAATGGGACAGGCACTCTAGCAGCTGCCTGATTTGTGACTTTTTTTGTTTTTGAAATCAATTAGATACGGTGCTTTAAAGTTGTAAAAGTATTTTTTCAGCGTGGTGGGGCGTAACTTTTAAGAAACTTTGGCCTAAAGAGTTTTTACAGGCAATCGCATCCCCCGCGTGGCGCGATAGCGGTTTAGTTTTTACTCCGCTTAGTGTTGATCACTTAAGTCGGAAATAAACTACGTTGATTGCGTGTGCTGGGTGTTCGTTGATACCCTTGATTAGCACTGGCGTGTTTGACTTAGCTGGCGCTCGGTTAGATTGAGAGTCTATTTACAGGAACTGTGGTCTGTCTCCCACGAAATTCTTTGGGTGATTTGGTTGACCACTTTTTGAAGGCTCGGCTGAAATTGGAGGCATCATTATACCCCAGCTGATTCGCAACCGAATCTATCGTCAGGTTTGTTTCCTTCAATAATTTCGTGGCTAAGTAAAACTTTTGTTGATCAATTATACGTTGGAAGCTCTCTCCCTCGCAGGTAAGGCTTCGCGTTAAGGTTCGAGGGCTAATATGTAGTTGCTGCGCAACTTGGCAAAGAGTGGGGCCCTGCTGTGCTTCCCAGTTAAGAGCAATTGTTTTTACTTGTTCTGTTCTAGTTAAATGTTGTTGCTGGCTATGCTCCCTGAGTCTTTCCTCGCACAGGCTGATTGCTTGGTCGGAGAGGCATTTTACATATTGAACATTTGGTTCATCGCCCACCGCTTTTGTGAGCGAAATTGAGTTCTCACCCGCGTTGTACATCACGTTTATGTTTAAATCTCTGAATCCGTTTTCACCAATGGGTTCTTCATGCGCAAACCGTAAAATAACATCGCTTGGTTGGCGACCCAAAAAATCGACCATTTTTTTAAAAACTAGTGACATATGAGCTTCTGTAAAAAAGCGGTGCAACGACAGAGGCAGCATGTTTTTACTCCAGGGCGGGTTGATTCTTACTCTGAATCCATCGTCGTTTATATCCGCATTTGCCGTCACGACACATGGTATGTTTTGAGTATAATGAACAACTCGGTTGATTGCCTCTTTAAGGGTGGGGGCACTAAACGCCACGCGAGTTGTTCTACCTGAACTAATCGAATCAATGATTCGACCATACCTGAAGCCAAAACTATCGTGTCCTATAATGCTTATCGCCGCATCTAAGGCCTTGAATATCTCGATCGGCGTGATTCGCTCATGCTGCAATAATAGGTCTGCTCGTTTACGCCCACAAGCAAGGGCTACAGGTTTGCTGTCCAAACCTAGGCTCTCTACTTCATCACACAGAAGGGATGCATGAATAGCCGGTATATGGCGATTATCTAGACGATATCGCGATATATCTTGGTTCGAGAATGTTAATAGATTCGTCAAGTTTATTCACTCCTTTATTGAATATGAGTTGATTGAGAATAGCTGAGAACAAGGGGCACTAATTACTGCATCTAGCGCCGAAAATTAAGCCCAAAGCCACATGGCATAGTCGATAAATTTCTTCAGTGTTTGAGCAAAAAATTACCTATTAACTACTGAGGCGTTGAAACAACGCAAAGTACGCCAATTATTTTAAAAATAATTGGCGTAGTGTCATTGTAATAACCTAAGTTATGCCGACGATAAGTTGTGGAGCTGCTGTGATATATGGCTACTTTTGCTAATCGGGTGATTAGGAGCGCATCACATAGGTGTGATTATTCCAGGGGACTTTGACTGAGCTAGCAGAACAGTGTTAGATGTGAATGGGTAGGCGGTTTCCTCTGATTGCCGTTGTCTTCGCAGACACGTTAGACAATGTGCTTTCAGTCCGTTGAGTTGTTTAAAGCCTCATAGTGTGGCGTATAATTCAAGAGGCTCCCTAGACTTGCCAATAGCCCGCTAATAGCGTCATTTTCCACCTCAATTGGAGATATTCCAAGCTATTTTTATTTCGTTCCTGAGTTCTCTATAAGTTAGTGTAATTCCTTCTATTATCAAGCAGAGCCACTTAATTTTATTGGATCACTCTCTAGAACTCAGCTCACCCGCTATTTTTGCTCAAAATATATTGCTGGATTATCGAATACATTTTGAAATCATTATCTCCCAATTTAGTGACATAGTCAGACCATGACTCTTTTAGACGCGTGAATTTCTTTCGGTCCCATTCTAGTACTAATTCTGTATATAACTTTGTCGCCATTCTTTGTGATAACCGCCTATCATTCTCGGGATAGACTGTCTGCCCAATACTTTCTGACAAGGTAGCGTCAGCGAGGGATAATTCAAACTTACCTAAATTAGCGTAGACCATGGCTCTATCTGATAAGGCCCATGATAGATAATGAGCACTTTTCGTTTCTTCCGCTGAAAATGTTTCTATTGCGGCGGAATAATACGGCAATGCGGTTTCCCATTCTTTTAACATTGCATGCGATCCAGCCAACATTAAAGTGACTCCGGCAATATCTGATCTAGTGAATTGTGCATTACTTTCGTCGCTTGTTACTAATTCATACGCTTCAGAGGCGCTTTCCATTGCCTCGCGATACTGATTGTTTTTAATGTAAGTATAGGCCAAGGTTGATAATCCACGTGCAGTTGCAGCACCTGGTATTTCATCAAAAATCTTGCGCACGCTTAGGTATTTTTTGGTTGTCTCAATGGCCTTTCCGTATTCATTAGCGGAAGCGTAACCGATCGCTAACTCGGGCAGAATGAGTAATTCTTGTGTGCTGTTTTCGCCCCAGATCTTAATGAAATTTTCATGTAGCCTTTCTGCTCTCTGAACTCTGTCATTGCCTTTTTTTACAAAATTGGCTAATTGAATTTCGCCGAATTCGAGTTCAAGTGCTCGAGGGTGTTCATCGGTATAATGTCTTTCGACAATTTTCTTAGCGTGGCTATAGTAGGATGCCGATTCGTCTAAGCGATCTTCCCTAAACGCAGCCTGACCCAATAAAAAATACAATTCGGCAAGCAAAGTCTCATCTACTTGAGTTCCTTTCTTATATAACTCTAGCGCGGCCAGTAACTGTTTATTGGCATCCGCATATTCGCCTCGAGAACTATAGGCGCGTCCGATGGCCATTTGACTTTTGATGCGCGCATCCCCGTTGATGTTATTTAATACGCAAAAATCAAAGGCTTTTTTCGCGTGACCTAAATCAAGGTCATAAAAGGCTCGGTTGGCGGCTGATTTCGAAGCCATTAAGTGGCCTTCAACAATAATAGTTTTATCCGTAACTTCTAGACCATCCAGAATAATATTATTAATTTCATCCGCCTTTGAATATTCGTCAATACTAAGAAAGGCATCAGATAAGGAGAGCAATAATTTTGCTCTCAAATCAGGCGAAATACCTTTGGTATATTTCAAATTTTGATAGCCATGATCTAACATTCCAGCTACTGAGGCCATTCCCTTACTTGCCATGCCACTTGGGTTAGCAAAGCCAATTGTTTCCATAATCATCGAGGCAACCTGTTCGGCATTTTGCTTTTCTTTCTGTGCTCGTTGGGCCTCTGCTTTGATCTCGCCGTTTTGGTCAATCAACTTGGCTATAAATAATGATGCCAATACTGCAATTAAAAGTGCAGACATAGAAACAACATAATTCCGTTGAACCAGTTTTTTACTGCGATAGAAAAATGAAGCAGGGTGGGCATAGACAACTTCGTTTTTTAAGTATCGTCTGACATCAGCTCCCATCTCTGATACCGATTGATATCGATTTTCTCTATTTTTCTGAGTTGATTTTAGATAAATGAAATCCAACTCTTTGTTCAACTGCTTCGCCAACTGGCTGGCTGATTTACTGCGCTGCTCGGCGATCTCATTTTGAGCATCTTCAGCTAGGTTTTCAAAATGGATACTGGGTACCGGAGCCTCAAACTCGGCGATTAGAGAGATGCGTTTAGCCTTGTCTAATTTGTTGATCGTTTTACGATCAAAAGGGATGCGGCCAACCAGCAGACTAAACAACACCATGCCTAAGGAATAGACATCGGCGCGCGCGTCAGTATCTTTAATGTTGAGAACGTGCTCTGGGCTCATGTACTCAGGTGTACCCATCAAGTGTTCGTTGTTCCATTTGATTTGATCATTCAGGTCACTGGAAATGCCAAAATCGATAATGGTTGGTATGTGTTGGTTTTCAAACTCACGAATCAAGATGTTGGATGACTTCAGGTCACGGTGCAGAACGCCGCGTTGATGCGAGTAGGTGATCGCATCACAAATTTTCAAGAACAGCTGGAGCCGTTGTTCGATCGTGAGTTTGCTCTCATCACAGAAGTGTGACAGCGTGGTGCCCTCGATGTATTCCATTACAATAAAAGACAGGCCTGCTTCGGTGGTCTCAACGGTATGGATGGTGGCAATATTGGGGTGCGACAATGTTGCCAAAGCCCGTTGTTCGAAACGGAAAAACTCGAGGTACTCTTTAGGCGCGTCAGGGCGGATTAGTTTGATCACCACTTGGCGGTGCACCGGCTCTTTTTGCGAAGCAATAAACACACCGGCAATGCTGCCTTCATGCAACAGGGTCTCTAAGAGATAGCCCTTTATTTCCTGACCTATCCATTGGTCGGCGTACCACTTGTCATTTAGTTCGATACGGGAGGTGAGGGGGGTATCCACCAGCGAAATAGTTTTATCAAGCGTATCGAGCATGCTCTCTAACTTACATCGGGTAAGTGCGTCGACATTCTTGTTTAAAATTTGCGCTTGTCTTTCAGCATGCGGCAATTCTGATAACTCCTCAAACAAGCGTATCAATTCATTCCAGTTGTAGGCTTTTGACTGTCGTGCAAGTTGTTTGTTTAGAGCTGCCATAAGCTATATCCTATCTTTATTTGTGTAACTTGGTTGCTGATAATTATGCTAAGGTCTCTTTATATATATCCTTCATTCTATACCAGGTTA
>Ga0316189_10006107_pt1 | contig 11516 bp, 12 predicted proteins | sample LowCovwburrow_MG_FD_204930 | JGI IMG/M metagenome (GOLD analysis project Ga0316189, IMG submission 204930) | Coastal sediment microbial communities from Maine, United States - Lowes Cove worm burrow | ecosystem: Environmental > Aquatic > Marine > Coastal > Sediment | place: USA: Maine... | reverse complement strand
CAGTCCCTGCAAAAACCACAGATACAGCAACAGTTACTGGATAATTATTTAGGCGACCAGACCCTGCTGGATACGGTAAAGCAAAAGTACCGACAATGGCGCCAGCTTAAACAACAGTTTGATGCGGTCGAGAGCGGATCGCAGGCTCGCGAACAACGTATCGATTTGCTGACATTATATTGTCACGAGCTGAATACGCTTGATCTCAGCGAGGGCGAACTCGTGCGCCTGCAGGAAGAGTACAAACGTCTGTCTAATGCCGGGCAACTGTTAGAGTCTACCGGGCAAGTGCTGGGGATTCTTTACGATAATGACGAAGCAACCATCCAGGCTTTGCTCAGTCAATGCCAGCAAACGCTGGCTGATCAAATGCAAGTCGATGCCAAACTCGCTAACAGTCACGAATTACTCAACAGTGCCTTAATCCAGATCCAGGAAGCGAGCACCGAATTGCGTGATTATCGGGATTCAATCGATCTGGATGCCGAACGCCTGAATCAACTGAATCAACGTATCGCCGATACTCAGGAGCTGGCGCGCAAACATCATGTCGTGGCGGATGAATTGCCCCGCTTAACCATTCAGTTGAACGAGGAACTCGAGGATCTGCGAAGCAGTGATCATGACCTCGAAAGCATCAGCCAGGCATTGCAACAGGCGCGTGACGATTATTTGTTTTCCGCAGGCGAACTGTCGGTTAATCGCCATAAAACGGCGCTTGTTTTATCAGAACAAATTTCCACTGTCATGCAGGAACTTGGCATGCAGGGTGGGCAGTTTTTAATACAGGTAGAGACGCCGGATACGGCATCGAATTATCGGGATAGCGGCATCGATCAGATCAGCTACCTGGTGACGGCAAACCCCGGGCAACCTTTGAAGCCATTAACAAAAGTCGCTTCAGGCGGTGAACTCTCGCGGATTAGCCTTGCGATCCAGGTCATATTGAGCGAATCATCGATGATCCCGACATTGATTTTTGACGAAGTCGATAGTGGCGTTGGCGGCGGAATTGCTGAAATTGTCGGCACTAAACTGCGCGAGCTTGGAACAAATCGGCAGATATTTTGCGTCACTCACCTGGCTCAGGTGGCCTCTCAGGCGCATCATCACTATCGGGTTGAAAAGAATAAATCGGATGGAAACACCACAACGGCAGTGGTGGTTTTATCAGAAAACGAACGTCTGGAAGAAGTAGCACGCATGCTCGGCGGCATTACCATCACCGAACAAACCAGAGCACACGCCAGTGAAATGATCGCCGGACACCACCGCGCCTGAGCTTAGTCTTCCGGCTGATTAAAATGCCCGTATAAAATCATGGTGTGCCCGGTTATAGAGAAATCATGCTTCCGGGCTATTTCATTCTGACGCTTTTCAATAACATCATCATAAAATTCGACGACGCGGCCGGTATCGATATCGACCAGGTGATCGTGGTGCTCACCATCGTCGATTTCAAATACCGCATGACCGCCATCGAAGTGATGCCGAGTCACCAGGCCCGCGCTTTCAAACTGTGTGAGCACGCGATAAACCGTTGCCAGTGCAATTTCCTCGCCTGAATCGAGTAACATTTTATAAATATCTTCTGCTTTTAAATGTCGGTCAGCGGATGACTCAAGTAGTTCGAGAATTTTCATTCGCGGCAAGGTCACTTTTAGCCCGGCATTTTTTAAATCAGATGTTTCCATTAATAATTGCCCCTGGTAATTGCAGCTTTGTATGCGTGCCAGTATTATCGCGTTCTTTATTATTCTTTCGATACCACATGAAACCACGTCTGTTGATTATCGCATTACTGCTAACGGCCATTGTAACATCGACTGGATGTCTCTATCGAATGGATATTGAGCAGGGAAACCGCATAGACAGTGAGGTCATATCGCAACTGGAACTTGGTATGTCGCGTCGTCAGGTGCAGTTTTTACTCGGCGGGCCATCCATTATCGATCCATACCGTCCCGATATCTGGCACTATGTTTATTTTGTTCGTTATGGTGAAGACTTGAGCGAGGAAAAACGCGGTATGACGCTACGCTTCGATAATGACTTGCTCTCTAGAATTGAAGGCGATCGAGACCTGAGTTCCTAGCGGCTTATTCTTCGACCTTACCACCACCTTTTTTTGTCTTTAGGCCCTGCTCTGCGCGCTGGCGACGGACTTCTTTCGGATCAGCAATCAACGGGCGATAGATTTCGATACGGTCGCCGTCAAGCAGTTCATAGCTGGGCGGCACGGCTTTCCCAAAAACACCGAGGTCACAGTTATCCAGATCTATTTCAGGAAAATATTGACCGATGCCTGACTGTTTAACCGCATCACGAACCGAACAGCCTTTGCTTATCTCGTGTTCAACTATTTTTTGGCGTTCGGGCGTGGCGTAGGCAATTTCGATCAGAGTTGTTTCGGCCATTATTGGTTTACCTCGTAGGCGCGCGCGCAAAAAGAATCGACCATGGTATTGGCTATTTGAGTGAAAATGGGTGTCAATAACGTGGACGCAAGACCCAGCGAAAATTCAAACTCAAGGTCCAGTTCTATTTTGCAGGCATCAGTGTCCAGTTCATGAAAACGCCAGCTACCCTCCAGTTTTTTAAAGGGCCCATCGATTAACTTCATATCTATAGACTGATTTGCTTCAAGTTCATTATGTGTCGAAAACCAGTGGTTTAATACGCCCTTTTTCATCAATACCGAGGCATCCATAGAGTCTTCGTCCTGCGAGAGAATTTTACTGTCGCCACACCAGGGCAGGAAACCCGGATAGGCTGCGACGTCATTAACGATGTTAAACATGGTTTCTGCTGAATAAGGCATTAAAGCGCTGCGTTGAATGGTCGGCACGGGCTAAAAAACGCCTATCGATGTTAAAAATACGACTAGCAGCAAAACCGGGGTAATGTAACGAATAAGATAATTCCAGATTTCAAACCAGTGCCGACTGGGTAAAGCCAACTCCTTGAAGCTGATTTCACGCGGAATCACCCAGGCCACAAACAGGCATAAAAACAAAGCCACTAGCGGCTGAATTAAAAAGCTGGAGAGAAATACCAGGACATCGTGAAACCCAGCGTTATTAACGAGTCGCACAGCGTCATCACCAAAAAACAGAGCAATCGTAAAACCATCATCCTGCCAGATACTATAGGAAAATACTGTACCCAGACCCAACAACCAAACCAGAGTGACAATAACGACAGTCGATTTTAAACGTGAAAAATTAAATTGCCGTACCAGGTAACCCACCGGGCTTTCCATTAATGCCACCGAAGTGGTCAAAGCTGCAATCACCAGTAGCAGAAAAAACATCGCACCAAATATTTGTCCCAGTTCAAACTGGCCGAATACCACAGGCAGTATTTTAAACGCAAACTGGTTATCCAGGCCCGTTTGAATGCCAGAAGAAAAAGTCAGTGCATTAATCGCAATGCCGATAAAAATAGTGAAAAGCAAATCGACGGTTATCACCAATCCGGCCGAATAACCGAGCGACACACGCGACGGCATATATCGACCGAATGCCATCATCACGCCTATGCCAAGCGTTAAAGTGTAAAAAGCGCGCTGTAATGCCAGCAATGGCGTTTCCGAATCAATGGCAGCAAAATCGGCATAAAGCAGGTATTGGATGCTGCGGGTGAAGCCCGAAGAATAACCCGCCAGTAGCAGCGAAATCAGCAGCAAAACCACCATGCTCGGCACCAGAATCATCGATAGTTTTTGAAGACTAATTCTGGCTGGTTGTGACACAATCGATACCAGCATGATTACAAATAGCGTATGCCACAAAGCCATGCGCTCACTATCCATCATGAAACTATCGAATGCGATAACCGCATTTTCGGCGGAAATCTGGTTATAAACGCCAAATGCTGATTTAAAGAAATAGGCCAGTGACCAGCCCGCAATCACACTGAAAGTCGAGACGATTAACAGCGCCGCAATTACCGAAACAAAACCCACACTCTTCCAGTAAACCGAGGCCTTGTACTCACTCGCCAGGGATTCGAAACAATGTGTCGGGTCGGTTCGGGAAATACGCCCGAGCAACAATTCGCCCATCATCAGCGGCAAACCCAACAGGAATAAAAACAGAATATATAAAATCAGAAAAGCACCGCCGCCATTCTGGCCTGCCAGCGTCGGGAAAGTTAAAAAGTCGTTCAGACTCAATGTCGCGCCCGCAGCCACTACGACAAAGGTAGATTGCGAACGCCACTGAAACCCGAGTTTTGCTTCACTCATTATTAAATTCATAGGTGAAAGGCCAGCCATTATCTTCAAGTTAGTTAGAGATGTAAATGATAACTATTTGATAACTACGGAAATTTATACAATATAGCATTGCCTAAACAGGCGAAGTTGATCCAAAAAAAAGCCCCTTAACAAGGGGCTTTTTCATTTTGGCGGAGAGCGAGGGATTCGAACCCCCGGAGGATTTCTCCTCAACGGTTTTCAAGACCGCCGCTTTCGGCCGCTCAGCCAGCTCTCCAGAAATCAGTATTTACAGACATTCGACAAGGTCGCAACTGCCGGTAACAACTAGGCGCGTATTATAAACATTTGAGGCACGGAGTCATCCGCTAATTTAAAAAACTTTTGAACTTGAAATGAATTAATCTGCCTATATGTTTCATGTTAATGTATAACCCCGATAAGGTTGTTTTTTTCTGTATTAAACCTCTGATTTTTAAGGTTATTAAACCCTTGATATAGAATCATCAGGCACATAGAATGACCCGATCCGGTTTTAAGAATTAGTCAATGGAGATAAAGTAATGCAATTAAATACTACCGCAGTTCACTCACCTGAATCGATACTGCAAACAAACAAGCTAATTAGAAATACTTATATGCTGTTGTCTATGACGTTACTGTTTAGTGGTGTTACGGCATTTATTAGCGTAGTCATGCAAATTTCACAGGGTATGGGACTTGTATCTACTTTAGTGGGCATAGGTTTACTATGGTTTGTATTACCCAGAACTCAAAATTCTAGCGCAGGTATTCCTGTTATATTTGGAATAACTGGCCTTTTGGGATTTGGCCTTGGACCAATGCTTAATTACTACCTCTCAATTAATCCAAGTATTGTGATGACTGCTATGGGTGGTACAGGTGCGATTTTCCTCGGTCTCTCAGGTTACGCATTAACCACCAGGAAAAACTTTAACTTCATGGGTGGGTTCATTTTTGTTGGCATGTTAGTGGCGATCGGTGCTTCCCTGTTGAACATATTTTTAGCAATACCGGCATTGGCCCTGGCCGTAAGTGCAGCTGTCATTATGTTAATGAGCGGATTCATTCTGTATCAAACTTCAGCCATGATTCATGGCGGTGAAACCAACTACATTTCCGCAACTGCTGGCTTATTTATTTCAATACTGAATATTTTCACAAGCCTGCTACATATTCTTGGTGCTTTCGGCGACGATTAATAGCGAAGCATTACTTAAGAAACTATATGCAACTTATAAAGCCCCTTTTAAGGGGCTTTTTTTCGAGCAATTGATTTGAGCAATAAAAATGGACTGGATTAAAATTCTATCAGCAGTGGCCTTACTGGCGATGATTGTCTACCTTTACCCTCGCGCAAAGTACATGGTTGCCAATTCCCCTAAAGGCAGCATGAAAGACTGGATGGGCTATATTGTTCCGATGTTTGTGGTAGTTTTATTTATTATCCTGCTTATCAAGCTGGTTTAACCAGATTAACCTCGCTAGCCTCAAATCGTCTTGTCGGGTAATTTTTATATTCTCACTACTACCTTCAACTAATAACGGCTGATAACCCAGAGCTTCCATCGCGGCGGCATCATCGGTCATAACCTGATTACTTCTCCTGGCCTTTTGCAAAGCTTGCAATAGTAATTCTGCATTAAACAACTGCGGGGTTAACGCTCGCCAAAGGCCTTCTCTATCAACAGTTTCCTGACTGTATCCGCCCTGGTTTTGCCGTTTCAATGTGTCGGCCAAAGGCGAAGCGAGAATCGCACCAGACTCATTATTTTCAATAGCATTTATCAGGCTTGTTAGATCACTCTGAGACACCAGAGGCCGTACCGCATCGTGCACCAGTGCATTAACATCATCCATAATATCAGTCAGCATTGTTAAACCATTGATCACCGAGTCCTGACGTTCGAGGCCACCAACCGCTATATGTAACGGCTTTGAAGGTACGTAGTTCAACTCGGGCCAGTAAGGATCATTTTCCCTTAATATTAGTATCGCACCATGAACAAGAGGACAGTCCAATAGACGATCTAAAGTATGTTCGATAATGGTTTTGCCGCAAAAAGGCAGATATTGCTTGGGCCTGTCACCGTGCATACGCTGACCAATGCCGGAAGCAGGAATAACAGCCCAAACTGATTGGTTACTGATCATCAGTCCCTTTCACCGGGAATTAACTGGATAAAAGTTTCGCCCTGCTTGATCATGCCCAGGTCATTGCGGGCCTTTTCTTCAAAGGCATCGAGGCCATTTTGCAGGTCGACTACCTGAGCTTCAAGAATGCGATTGCGCTCTTCAAGCTCACGTAGTTTTAGTTTTTGAGTTTCCAGTTCCCGCGACAATTGCACAACTTCGGAAAGACTACCGTCGCCGAGCCATAGTTTGTATTGCAGGCCAATGAGTAAAACGATTAAAACACCGATTAGTAATTTCATAAACTCATCAGCAGTCCCACAGGCTTTACAGCTTAGCGAATGCGGACTTTCCTGGATATACAGCGGCCGCGCCTAACTGGGATTCGATACGTAATAGCTGGTTGTATTTGGCAACCCGATCCGAACGCGACAGAGAACCCGTTTTGATTTGACCAGCATTGGTAGCAACTGCCAGATCGGCGATGGTAACGTCCTCGGTTTCACCCGAACGATGCGAAATTACCGTGGTATAACTGGCTTTATGCGCCATAGAAATCGCATTAAGAGTTTCAGTTAAAGTACCGATTTGATTGAATTTTATTAATATCGAATTGGCGATATCGTTTTCGATGCCACGCGACAAAATGCTGGTATTGGTCACAAATAAATCATCACCAACCAGCTGCAACTTACTACCGAGTTTTTCGGTCATAATCGCCCAGCCATCCCAGTCGCTTTCGTCCATGCCATCCTCGATGGTGATGATCGGGTACTGATCCACCCAATTCGACAGGTAGTCGACAAACTCACCGGCTTCGAAAGATTTATTTTCAGAAGCAAGTACGTATTTGCCATTTTTATAAAATTCAGAACTGGCGACGTCGAGGCCCAGGCAGATGTCATCTCCGGCTTTAAATCCAGCCTGATCGATCGCTTCTAGAATGACCTCAATAGCGGCTTCATTTGATGATAAATCGGGGGCAAAACCACCCTCATCGCCGACTGCCGTGTTCAGACCTTTTTTGTCGAGCACTGATTTAAGCGAATGAAAAATCTCGGCGCCGTAACGCAATGCCTCCGTAAAGTTTGGCGCGCCAACCGGCAGGATCATGAATTCCTGCATATCGACGCTGTTATTGGCATGCGCGCCGCCGTTAATGATATTCATCATCGGCACCGGCAGCGTAACCGCCGACTCACCACCGAGATAACGATATAACGGTTGTTGCGCCTGGCTAGCTGCCGCCTGGGCATTGGCTAATGAGACTGCCAATAACGCATTTGCACCCAAATTACTTTTATTGTCGGTGCCATCTAAATCGATCATGGCCTGATCAATACCGACCTGATCGTCACAATCCCGTCCACAGACCAGACTGGCGATTTGATTGTCGATGTGACCGACTGCTTTGGTAACGCCTTTGCCTAAATAACGACTCTTGTCGCCATCACGCAATTCAATGGCTTCGCGTTCACCGGTTGACGCACCAGAAGGGGCAGCGGCTCGGCCGACGATACCGGAAGACAGAGTAACTTCCGCCTCGACTGTCGGGTTGCCACGTGAATCGAGAATTTCTCTACCTTTGATCTGGGTGATTGTTGTCATTTTGACTCCATAAAATATTAAAACTGTTGAATACTGAATACTGAATTCTGAATTCGGGTTAAAGCAATTCCTGCTCATGGAATGGCGTCATTTTTGCCGCTTTATCAATCGCGATTAAAACTTCAAGCAATGAGGCCATTTTGTCCATTGGCCAGGCGTTTGGGCCGTCGCATAAAGCTTTTGCAGGGTCTGGATGTGTTTCCATAAATAAACCCGAAACACCTGCGGCAACCGCCGCTCTGGCCAGTACCGGTACAAATTCTCTTTGCCCGCCCGATGTGCTGCCCTGCCCGCCTGGCAACTGTACGGAATGCGTTGCGTCAAAAACCACAGGGCAATTGGTATCACGCATGACCGCTAGCGAACGCATATCAGAAATGAGATTGTTATAACCAAAACTGGCGCCGCGTTCACAAACCATAATTTGCCTGTTACCAGTTTCTTCGGCTTTATTTACGACCTGTTTCATTTCCCAGGGCGAGAGAAACTGGCCCTTCTTGATGTTGACGGGTTTATTCTGCTTGGCGACGTTTTGAATAAAATTAGTCTGTCGACACAGAAATGCCGGTGTTTGCAACACATCGACGACACTTGCGACTTCTTCGAGTGGCGTATCTTCGTGAACGTCGGTGATAACCGGTAAATTAAATTCCTTACGAACCTTTTGCAAGATGGCAAGCCCGGTGTCTATGCCAAGTCCGCGAAAACTGGCGGAACTTGAACGGTTAGCCTTATTGAATGACGATTTGTAAATAAACGGGATCGACAGTTTCTGGCAAATTTGTTGCAGCTCACCCGCTGTATCCATCGCCAGTTGTTCAGATTCGATAACGCAGGGGCCAGCCATTAAAAATAACGGTTGATCCAGTCCGACTTCAAAACCACAAAGTTTCATGATTTTTTAGCCTGGTTGTGTTCTCCAGCCGCATTGATGAAGCTATTAAACAGCGGATGCCCTTCGCGTGGGCGCGAGGTGAATTCCGGATGAAACTGACAACCGATGAACCAGGGGTGATCGGACAATTCCACCATTTCGACCAGCTCGTTATCAACCGAAAGGCCGGATATCACCAGACCAGCTTCCTGCAACCTGTCGAGATAGGTGTTATTAAATTCATAACGGTGGCGATGACGCTCGTTTACTTCTTCGGCATCATAGGCCTTACGCGTGAGCGTTCCTGGTACCAGTTTGCAGACCTGACCGCCCAGTCGCATGGTGCCACCGAGATCGGTGTTTTCGTCGCGTTTTTCTACCGAGCCTTCGCGATCTAACCATTCAGAAATCAGCGCTATGACTGGATCGGGTGTCTTCGGGTTGAATTCCGAACTATGTGCCTTGCTCAGGCCGAGCACATTACGTGCGAACTCGATGACCGCGACCTGCATACCCAGGCATATACCGAGATAAGGAATCTTATTGATTCGAGCATAATTGACGGCGGCTATCTTGCCTTCGATACCGCGACTGCCGAAGCCGCCCGGAACAAGAATAGCATCAAGATCTTTTAAACAGTCCGTGCCGTCTGTCTCAATGATGTCCGAATCGATCTTGACGATATTGACTCGCGTATTGGTATGAATGCCGGCATGATCCAGCGATTCATTGAGTGATTTGTAGGCGTCGGTATGATCGACATATTTACCAACGAAACCGATACTGACTTCTTTCTCAGGTGCCATCATGGCGTTGACCACGCTATCCCAGTCGGACAAATCTACCGTCGGCAAATCAAGACCAAAACGTTTCGTGATAATTTCGTCTAGCCCCTGTTCGTGCAGTGCACGAGGAATTTTGTAGATATGATCGACATCCACAAATGGAATAACGGCGTCTTCTGCCACATTGGTGAATAAGGCGATTTTACGACATTCTTCGACTGGAATTTCGCGATCGGCGCGGCACAAAAGTATATCCGGCTGAATACCGATAGAGCGCAGCTCTTTAACTGAATGCTGTGTTGGTTTGGTTTTGATTTCACCAGCGGTTGCCAGATAAGGGATTAGCGTCAGGTGTATATAAAGCACATTGTCGTGACCCAGCTCAAAACCCATTTGTCGAATCGCTTCCAGGAATGGCAATGATTCGATATCGCCGACCGTGCCGCCAATTTCGACCAGGACAATATCGGCGTCATTGGTGCTCTTGAGCACCGAATTTTTGATTTCATCGGTGATATGCGGTATGACCTGAACGGTCGCGCCAAGATAATCACCCCGTCGTTCTTTGGCGATGACACTTTCGTAAATACGACCGGTGGTATAATTGCTGCGCTTCGAGCAACGAATGCCTGCAAAACGCTCATAGTGGCCTAAATCCAGATCGGTCTCTGCACCATCGTCGGTAACATAAACTTCGCCATGCTGAAACGGGCTCATCGTGCCGGGATCAACATTGATATAAGGATCGAGCTTTATCATATTGACGCTTAATCCGCGCGCCTGAAGAATAGCCCCTAAAGAGGCAGATGCAATGCCCTTGCCCAGTGATGAAACAACACCACCAGTGATAAAAATGAATCGACTCATAGACCTTGAAAGAATAAAGAAATGGCAACCTAGGATGGGCCGGAACAATAACAGAATCGTGTTTTTTAAACAATCAAACAGCGCGTTAACTTCACTAAATACTTTAAGCCTTTTCCGCCAGCAAGATTGCCCGACGCGGTGCCGGCAAGCCTTCTACAGTCAGCTTCGGGTCATTCGGATCCAGGCATTCGGGTAGCGATTCAAACGTCATCCAATGCGTGCTGCGTTGTTCCTCGATAGTCGTGACTGAACTATCCACAATACGGACATTGCGGAAACCACAACGTTCCAGCCATCTCTTCAGCTCCAGCGCTGTTGGAATAAACCAGACGTTGCGCATGCGTGCGTAGCGGTTTTGTGGCACCAGTAGCTGTCCCGCCTCGCCTTCAATCACCAGCGTTTCCAGACATAACTCGCCGCCCGGCGCTAACAGCGATTTAAGCGCCAGCAAGTGCTCAATCGGGCTTTTTCGGTGATATAAGACACCCATCGAAAAAACTGTATCGAACCAGTTCATATTGCCGGGTAATGCCTCGATGCCGAAAGGCAGCAGATGAATTTCGGGCCTGTTGAGATAATGCTGAATTGCCTGGAACTGCATATTAAATAATACTGAAGGCTCGACACCGACGACTAGTTCGGGTTTCTCAGATAACATACGCCAGCAGTGATAAGCATTGCCACAGCCGATATCGAGTACTTTTCGACCTCTTAAATTTTGCAAATGAGGCAGGACGCGATCCCATTTAAAATCCGACCGCCATTCGCTATCGATAAAAACATCGGCAATTTGAAACGGGCCTTTGCGCCAGGGCGAAAGCCCTTTGAGTGCGTCCAACAAGTCTGCCTGTTGATCACAATGACCGTCGATGGTAATTGCCGATCGATCAAAATGCGCTTCTATGCCTTCAATCGCAGGCAATTGATTTAATGCATTCGACCAACGAGCAAAATCACCATGATGTACCAGCCAGTCCTTCGCTTGAGTGTCTAAGTGATCAACCCATTC
>Ga0316189_10006106_pt1 | contig 11518 bp, 8 predicted proteins | sample LowCovwburrow_MG_FD_204930 | JGI IMG/M metagenome (GOLD analysis project Ga0316189, IMG submission 204930) | Coastal sediment microbial communities from Maine, United States - Lowes Cove worm burrow | ecosystem: Environmental > Aquatic > Marine > Coastal > Sediment | place: USA: Maine... | reverse complement strand
AGCCGCGTGGTCACTGACTACAACGAGGCGATCGAAGACGAAATTTCGGCGCTCCCCGGCGGTGAATACATCCATCGTTGCTGGCAGTGCGGTTCCTGCACCAACTCGTGCACCGTGCATGCGATTAACGAAGAGTTCAATCCACGATACTGGATCTACCTGATCCGTATGGGCATGGAATCGGAACTGCTGCGCGACAAGGACATCATCTGGCAGTGTGTTTCCTGCAACAAGTGCACCTATGCCTGTCCCCGCGATGTAGTTCCGGAAGGCGTGATGAAGGCGACAGCGCACTGGCTGGAACTGAAAGGCCATACGCCAAAATCCCATTCAACGATTTTCGATGAAATCTTCAGTGAGCAGGTTATTGAAACCGGCAAAATCGAAGACGGACGCACCATTAAGCGGTTTTTCAAACAAACCGGACAGGCGCTGATGCAACCGTGGATGGTGGAAATGGTCAAGCGCATGCTGCGCAACCTCCCCATCGGCTTGATGACCCGGATGGGAATGGCAAATTTCATCAAGCCCAAAACCAGCGACTGGTCCGGAGCCCGCGACGCCATCAAGGAATACGTTTCGGAACAGGAAGCGCACCATCGCACAGCGCTTGGCCTGGATGACCTGGTGAAGATGGCTGAATCCGAATTAAAAGCGAGTGGCAGCCACTAAGCGCGGCCCTTAAGCAGGAACAAACCTATGTCCGATAAGAAAACCAAGTACCAGGAAGTGGCTTACTACCCCGGCTGTGCGCTCGAGGGCAGTGGCCACGCCTACAACCGGTCCACCAAGGCCCTCGGCAAAAAGCTCGGCCTGAAGCTGAAGGAAGTGGATAACTGGAATTGCTGCGGCGCGATGGAAGTGAAAAACATCGACCCGAAACTGCAGACCTACCTGTCTTCCCGGGTCATGTCGATTGCTGCCAACAAGATGAAAATGGACGTGGTCATGGCGCCCTGCAACGGCTGTTACCACAACCTGAAAAAAGCCGAGTATGACCTGCAGAATGACGAGGGATCGAAAGATGTGGTCGACCGGTTGTCAAAGAAAGCCGGTCATGAAACTTACCAGGCCGGGCAGGTTGAAACCATTCATGCGCTGGACTGGGTCAAAGAAACCATCGGCGAGGACGGCCTGAAGGAGCGGGTCAAGAACTCGTTGAAAGGGATCAAGATCGCAAACTATTACGGCTGCATGTACACCCGGCCGCGGCACATCTTCCCCGAGAAAGATTCAGGCCCGGGCAGCGAGTCTACCTCCAAGCCGCATTTCATGGATGATCTGCTGGATGCGGCGGGTGCAGAGAACGTCGATTTTCCCCTGAAAACAGCCTGTTGCGGCGGCGCGCACACCCTCTCGGACAGTGACACGTCGACCAAACTGGTGGCCAATATACTGCGAACGGCCGAAGCCGCGGGGGCCGAAGTGATCGCCACCGAGTGTCCGACCTGCCACAGCGGCCTGGAGATGCACCAGATTCGTGCTGAAAAAACACTGGGCATCAAGACCGATGTGAAAATCATCTATTTCACGCAGTTGCTCGGCATGGCGCTGGGTCTGAAACCCAAGCAGGTAGGCCTGCATGAGAACGTTTCCGACTCGTTTGATTTTGTGAAAAAGAAAGGGCTGGCGTGACCCGTCTCGCCGAAATTGGCGCCCGCCTGGATGAACTGATTGCCAGGCCGCCGGCGCCGTCTGATGCGGCGGAATTGCTGAGCCTGGGTGAACAGGCGCTGGAACAATGGGTCATCGCAAAGGACAAGGAACCCACCCGCGACGAGCGGGAAGGATTCCGCCTGCTCGCCCTGCATCGCCAGGGGGCTGACAAGGAACCGAGTTTCAATGCCTGCCGCGAAACCTGCCGGGAACTGGCCTATCACTACAACCTGGTGGTTTTGGAGCCGGATCATCCGGAGGCGGACCAGCGGGCCCGCATGATGGGGTGGGTGGCCAATCACCTGTTCCTGTTTATCAGCGGCAAGATGGAAACGGAACAACTGGGGGACTTTTGCTGTGCGTCAAAACCTGTGCGGGAAACGGTTGACGCAGAGGCCAATGCCCAGTAGAAATGAGTTTTTGATGATCAGGAGATTTTGATTATGCCAACAGTTCGAGGATGTAACCTTCCGGATGATTTGTTGTACGACGTGGAGAACCACATCTGGTTCACCGAGGTCGGTGACGGTACGGTCAAAATCGGTATGACAACCATCGCTACCGCCATGGCGGGACAGCTGGTGGCATTTACTCCGAAGAAAGTAGGCCGCAGCGTCCGGGCCGGCCGGTCCTGTGCCACCGTAGAATCCGGCAAGTGGGTGGGTCCTGCCAAGTCAGCCGCGGGCGGCGAAGTGATCGGCGTCAATGAAGAGCTGTTGACTAACCCGAGCATGGCCAATGCCGATCCTTATTCAGCGTGGATGGTTCAGCTCCGGCCGGATGATTGGGAAAGTGTCAAGGCCAGCCTGACGCCGGGCAGCGAAGTCGCCGGACCCTACGAAGCCAAAATGGCTTCAGACGGTTTCGAAGGCTGCGGTTAATCCGGATCGCCCACACCGCGGGCGTCCCCTGAAGCACGATGTTCATCCCGGTACCTGCCGGGTGAGGCCCCAAACCATCCGCGAAAAGCCCGACCGAAATTGGACGGATCCTGGTAACCCAGGCGATAGCCAATGCGGGTCACGCTCATATCCGATCGCAGCAGGTAGTCTGAAGCGAGGGTCTTGCGGATATCCTCCAGGATTGCGTTGTACGATGTATTACCGCGTTTCAGTCTCCTGATCAGGGTTCTTGGCGACACATTCTGGTCCGCGGCTATCCGGGCCAGGCCGGGTAGTTCACCGGGCCTGGCCAGAAGGGCCTGGCGAACCGCGATTTCGGCCGGCAATATCCCCGAAACAGCACGCAGATCTTCCTCGCATCTCATCACCAGGTAGCGATGCATGGCTTCATCATGCAACACGCAGGACTCATCCAGCCACGCGGCCGGAAAGCTGATCTGGTGTCCGCTTGCGCTGAACTCCAGGTCGGGGTGAAAGGCCGAATCCAGCTGTCCAACGTAGCCGGGCGAGGGGTAGGCGAAGGAAATACGGGCACCTCTGAGCTCCCGGCCGAGGGGCCGTTCCAGCATTCCCTGGATAGCCAGAAGGGCCAGCTCAACCAGTGCCTGGCGTTCCTCACCCATGTCCGTGGTTTCGTAAAGCCGTATCACGAACCGGTCGGACTCAACCGTGCCCGCCAGCCAGACGTATGGCCCCCGTATTCCGATAAATCTCAACAGGACATCCACCGAGGCTCGCAAGTCGGGCGCCGTCACAACCGCAAAACCCAGCGGGCCGTGGGAAGGAACGGTCAGACGCTGTGCCAGCGACAGGTGCCAGCCCGGCCCCAGGAACCGGGTGACATTGGCCAGTACCCGCCGTGTTTCCAGGAAGCTGACGACCTGGCTGCTTTGCATCAAGTCTTTGACAGAGAGCCGTGTTCCGAGCAGCAATTGCTCCACCGGCAATTGTTCAGAAGCAGCATGCTGAAGAAAAACTTTCAGGTAGGCCGCGGGCATGTGCCAGTGCTGGTTTTGGTCTTTAAAGTTCATTTATGAACATTTTGACACTTTAAGACCATATGTTGTCAACTTCTACGCTTTTTCATTTGCGTTCAGTTGTGCATCATGGACGCATGAAAACATTTACTTTTGATGATCCCGCGCTCGGCCGGATCCATTATGTTGACAAGAAACGCTATCTCTGGACGCTTGCGGTGTTGTTTCCGTTGATTCCGCTGATCGGCATGGGGCTGATGAACTGGAGCGGCCAGCAATGGACGCTCTGGATACCGCTGGTCTTTCTGTATGTCGTGATTCCGCTGCTGGATTACCTGTTTCCCAACGACAGCAGCAACCCGCCGGAGCAGATCGTTCCGCAACTGGAAGCTGACGGCTATTACCGTTTGCTCAATCACCTCACGGTTCCTTTGCATTTTGTGATCCTGATCATCGGGGCCTGGTTCGTGGCCAATAATCAGCTGGGCTGGTCGGGATTATGGGCCATCAGTCTGACAGTCGGCGCCATCAGCGGTTTCGGCATCAATACCGGGCACGAACTGGGCCACAAGAAAGCGGCGTCAGACCGGCTGGCTGCACGACTGGTTCTGGCGGTTCCTTTTTACGGGCACTTCACATCCGAGCACAACGCCGGACATCATGCCGAGGTGGCTACACCCGAAGACAGCGCAAGCGCCCGGTTCGGAGAAAGCATTTACCGGTTCGTGCTGCGTGAAATCCCGGGCGGGCTCAGCCGGGCGTGGCGCCTGGAAAGAAAACGCCTGCAGCGCCGCGGCTTCAAAGCCTGGAGTTGGCGTAACGAGATTCTGCAGTCTTACGCGTTATCCGTGTTGCTCTACGGCGGCCTGGTCCTGGCATTCGGCGCGGTTGTTCTGCCATTCCTGTTGATCCAGACTGCGTTTGCCTGGTGGCAACTGACCAGCGCCAACTACATCGAACACTATGGGCTGCTGAGGGAAAAGGGCCCGGACGGCCGTTATGAACGCTGCCAGCCGCATCATTCATGGAACGCCAATCACATTGCATCGAACCTGGTGACATTCCACCTCGAGCGGCATTCGGACCACCATGCATTTGCGGCCAGACGCTACCAGTCATTGCGGCATTTTGAAGATGTTCCGCAATTACCGAGCGGCTATTTCGGGATGTTTCTGCTGTCCTACGTTCCGCCTTTGTGGCGCAGGGTGATGGACCCGAAAGTGATGGCCTGGGCAAACGGTGATTTGAGCCGCGTCAACACGGGTTTCTCCTGAACCCGGTTCAGGCTGTTCGTTTTACGGAACTGGCTTCCGGCACCGAGAAAAACTTCAGCTCCTCGAGCTCCACATCGTCATGATGCTGGAGTGGATGTTGGTGCGCGGCCAACTCCTCTGCCAGGCTTTGTGCCTCGCCCAGGTAAGCCGAATAAAGCATCGAGCGTTCCCCGCAGCTCAGGGTGCGTGACTGGTAACCCCGGCATTCCAGTGCCCGTTCTAGCGAGAAACCTTCCATGCAGCCGCAATCGGCCTTGTGCAGCCAGGCGCCGGTGTGCATGTCAAAATCGTACAGGGGCAGAAAGTGATGGCCCTGTGCGGCCACGAACTCAATAGCGTCGAAGATGAAACCGGCTTCGATATCGTCCATCGTGTAATGCAGGCTGACCCGGCACCAGCCGGGCTTGATGCCGCAAAAACCTTTCTTAATCCACTTCCGGTACTGTTCGGACTTTTCGAAATCAATATCCAGTAACCGGTGTCCGTAAGGTCCGGCGCAGGAACAGCCGGCCCTGGACTGGATGCCGAACAAGTCGTTCAGCAGTGAAGTGACAAACTTCGGATGCAGGTATTTGCCGCGATCGTCCTTGAGATTGAACGAAACGATGCTGATGCGGCGGTCCGCATCGGGGTTGCCGAGAATCTCGATATTCGGATTGTCCCGCCAGCGGCTGAACATTTGCAGCAACAATTCACGTTCACGCTTTTCTATCGCTTCGACGCCGATCCGGTCCTTTACCTGGAAAGCCAGGCCGGCCTTCAGAATCTGCAAAACGCCCGGAGTCCCGGCTTTTTCGCGTTCCTCGATGTCCACAATGAAATCCTGGCTGGTCGGACCCACGTAGTCGACCGTACCGCCGGCGCTGACACTGGGCGGCAGTTCAGCGTGGTATATCCGCTTGTTGAAAACCAGTACCCCGCTGGCGCCCGGTCCTCCCAGGAACTTGTGCGGGGAAATGAAAACCGCGTCCAGGGACGCATCGCCCGGCCAGGCTTCCGGCGGCGGATTCATGTCAATTTCGACATAAGGCGCACTGGCCGCGTAATCAAAACAGGCCATCGCACCGTGTTGATGTAATAGCGCCGCAATTTCGTGCACCGGTGTGCGCATGCCGGTAACGTTGGATGCCGCGGAGAAAGAACCGATGCGCATGCGCCCCTGGAAAGCCGGGTCCTGCAGCAGGGATTCGAGGTGCTCCAGGTCGATCCCGCCATCCGCAGTAAGGCGGACTTCGACGACAGTCGACAGGTTCTCGCGCCAGGAGATCTCGTTGGAGTGGTGTTCGTACGGGCCGACAAAAACGACCGGCTGGTTAGCCTGCAGATAGTCACTGAACGCGGCATGTGCTTCAGTACCCAGCGCATCCTCCATCATCCGGGCCAGGTTTTGACGGGTTGCCGGCGGCAGGGCGACCCCGATGATCTGCTGCAGCTTGTCGATGGCCCCCGTGGCGCCCGTTCCCACGCAAACGATACGTCCATCCGGCCCGGCGTTAACGGATTGCTTGATGGCGTGCTCCGCATCCTCCAGCAAGCGGGTCATCGAACGTCCACTGATGTCATCCTCGGTATGCGTATTGGCATAGATACGCTGCAGGTTCTGAATATACTGTTCGACCATCGTCAGGCAACGGCCTGAAGCGGTATAGTCGGCATAGACCATCAGACGCTCGCCAAACGGTGTCGTAACGGCGGCATCCGCGCCAACGATCTGGCTGCGCAGGAAATCAAAATCCAATCTGCATTTCGTGTTCATGGTTCGTATTTTAACCGTGTTTTCGTTGAGGAAGATTCATTAATGATAATTCGGGTGCCGTGATTGACCGGGGGGATTGAATAATGCTGTCAAAACCGCCAGTCTACGAAGATTGAACCGACAGGATAACCATCATGCTCGATACACTCAAAACGAAGCTGGAGTTGAACAACCCGGCACTTTTACGTGAACAGTCCTACATCAACGGTGAGTGGGTTTCCGCAGCTGATGGAAAGACATTCAACGTGACCAATCCAGCCGATGGATCCCTTGTCGCAACCGTTCCGGAACTCGATGTTGCCGCCACCAAAGCTGCAATCGAAGCCGCTGATGCGGCCTGGCCTGCCTGGCGTTCAAAAACGGCTAAAGAACGTGCCGCGATCCTTCGCACCTGGTTTAACCTGATTGTTGCAAACAAGGATGACCTGGCTCAGATCATGACGGCGGAGCAGGGCAAGCCGCTGGCCGAATCCGCTGGTGAGGTCATGTACGGCGCTTCGTTTATCGAGTGGTTCGCAGAAGAGGCCAAGCGCGTTTACGGTGACGTCATTCCCACCCACCTGCCCGATCGCCGCATCATTACGATCAAGCAGGGAATCGGTGTAGTTGCGGCGATCACACCCTGGAATTTTCCAAACGCGATGATCACCCGTAAAGCCGGGCCCGCGATGGCTGCCGGTTGCCCGGTGGTGATCAAGCCGGCATCTGAAACGCCGCTGTCGGCGCTGGCGTTGGCCGTGTTGGCCGAAGAGGCCGGTGTGCCCGCAGGTGTGTTCAACGTCCTGACGACTACAGATTCGCGCGGCGTTGGCAAAGAACTCACCGAGAGCCCACTGGTGCGAAAATTCTCCTTCACCGGCTCGACCGAAGTGGGCAAGATCCTTATCCGGCAATGCGCGTCAACAGTAAAAAAAGTCTCGATGGAACTCGGCGGCAACGCTCCGTTCATCGTTTTTGACGATGCAGATATCGATGCGGCCGTGACGGGGGCCGTCATTTCCAAGTACCGGAACGCCGGCCAGACCTGTGTATGCGCCAACCGGGTTTATGTGCAGGAAGGTGTATACGATGAATTTGTCGGGAAGTTCACGGCTGCGGTCAAGGACCTTAAGGTCGGACGCGGCGAAGAAGCGGGCGTCAATATTGGTCCGATGATTTCCACTGATGCGATCGATAAAGTTGAAGAATTGCTGTCCGATGCCAAGGGAAAGGGCGCGAACGTCATCGAGGGCGGCAACCGGCACACGCTGGGCGGGCTGTTCTACCAGCCAACCATTGTCAGCGGCGTTACCTCTGACATGGCGTTTGCTACCGAAGAGATCTTCGGTCCGGTCGCGCCGATTTTCAAATTCTCGACCGAGGACGAAGTGATTGCGCTGGCGAACGCTACGGAATTTGGCCTTGCGGCCTACTTCTATGCCCGCGACCTGGGACGCGTGTTCCGCGTGGCCGAAGGACTGGAGTACGGGATGGTGTGCATCAACGACGGCATCCTGTCGACCGAGGTCGCGCCGTTTGGCGGGGTCAAGGAATCAGGCAACGGCCGAGAGGGTTCCAAGTACGGTATGGACGAGTACGTGGAGATCAAGTACATCACGCTGGCGGGTATTAACAGCTGAACCGGTTATTGACGTCCAACGGCCGCCAGTGACCCGCGATGGGCTGACTAGTCCGCGGCCACGCCCAGCTCGGTAACCACCCACTCGCCGTCGTCGGATTCTGCTTCCTCTGTGCCGGCGATCACGACGCGCTCGGCGCTGAAATCTTCACCCGCCAGGAATGCTGAGCGGATGGCCTGTGCGCGGTCGCTGGCTAATTGCTCGAGGTCTTGCGCAGTGATGACCTCTGACTCCAGCAGTCGGTCGCGCAGATCAGCAGCGTAGGCCAGGTCGTCCGGAACAGGCTTGCCTTCCGGATCATCCGCCGGCGGCCGTGTGTGTACAGATTTCAGCTCCGCCAGCGGCTGCTGGGGGAAACGTTCCACGAACAGAGATTCGAGCGCGGACCGTATTTCCTCATCCAGCATGCCGGTTTCATCAGCGGGATTGGCTGTTTCTTCGCCAAGGCGGCTGATCACCTCTTCACGCAGACTGAAGAACTTCAATTTGGGCGTGTCGATCCTGGAATCAAAAGGCCCCCTGATTTCAATCTTCAGTTCCGGCCGCTGTTGCAGCGCCTGTTGCAGCTGGGCGACTTTTTCCAGTTCCGGAGGAGTCAAATCCGACCTTCCGGCCAGGAACTGGAATTGGCCCAGGTCTTCCGAGTCGATGCCGATCAGGCTGCCGAGCAAACGGAAGGGGGCAGAAACGACTTTGGTGATCAGCCCGGAAAAGGCTTTCCATATCACTCCGCCTATTTTGAACTCGGGATCGTTCACGTCGCCTTCCACCGGCAAGTCGATATCGATAACACCGTTTGAGTCGGTCAGCAACGCCACCGCCAGGCCCAGCGGAAGGCTTGGTGCATCCGGGTCATCCACTTTGTCGCCCAGTACCAGGTCACTCAGTACAACGGCGTTACGGCCCTGCATCTGTCCTTTGTCGATCACGTATTCCAGGTCGAGATTCAGTTTGCCCTCGTCAATCTTCTGTCCGGCGAATTCAGCTGAATACGGCGAGAGATTGGACAAGAGCAGGTTACGAAATTCCACCGTGACGTCAGTATTTGAAATCGGGTCAAACATAGTCATGGCGCCTTCGATTCGTGCCAGCCCAAACTCGTCAACCTGGCCTTCCAGCTGAATATTGGACGGTTCAGTGCTCAATGTATCTATGGTTGAAAGCGTTCCGTTCATCGAAGTGATGAGCGTGGAAAAAGGCAAGGGCAGTGACAGGTCAGAAAAATCCATCGAGGCATCGCTGATACCGATGCCGCCGATCACGAAGGACCAGGCGGGCCCTGCAGAATCCGCCGGTTCACTTTCTTCCGGATTGCCAGGGACCAGCAGTCCGGAGAGGTTAGTGGTGCGGTCTTCATTAATCCTGAAGCGGCCAAACGGGTGCTCGAATTTCATACTCGAAAGCTGCAGTTTTTTTGCCGCTGCATCGACCTCAAAGCGATCAATATCGAGTTTATCCCAGCCGAACAGTTTTTCGTTCTTAACGGTGTCGGTAATGTCCAGACCGGCGACGGCCAGCGACCCCGAAACATTCGATGTGTCGCCGGCGCTGAGCGCAAGTTCCAGCTGTGAACTCATGCTGCCGCCTTCGACCCGGAGGTTGAGGGCCTGCTGCAGGTAAGGTTGCGCGAGCTGTAGCTGAACGTCACTGGTACTGGCCTGACCTGATACGGAAAATTCCGGCAGCGCCATTACCTCGCCTTCGAAGCCAAACGATCCGTTGCCATCCAGGCTGCCGTTCAGTTTGACCGGCATGCGGCGGCCTGTTTCGTTGCCGAGATCCGAAGCGGTTATCTGCAACCCGCTTATTACCACTGCGGCGGGCGGAGAAATGCTGTTATCGGCAAATTCGGCGTGCCCGCCGTCCAGAACAAACTGATCGATGTCTACCTGCCATTCCAGAGAATCAGCGGGCGGGTTTTCATCGCCGGCACCGGACGTTGTGTTTTCCGGCTTCAGCCCCAGCAAATTCAGCTCGCCGTTTCCGTCCAGCGAGACGATCATTCCTGGGTCAGTCACCTGCAGACGGGTGAAACGGACCGTGTTTTCCGGGTAACGTAAAGAGCCGCCTTGCAGCTCCAGTGAGGCGAGCGTGAAGAACTCTGTTACCGGGACAAGGCCTGAAACCGCCACGTTTGAAACGTTCACGGCGAATTCATCCAGGGCAACGGCGATGCTTCCATCTTCCAGCGTGTTCACACGATATTGCGTGCTCATCGACATCGTGGCCGTCATCGACTCCAATGGCAGTATGGCTTGCAGATAGGCAATGGTCTGGTCGAGGGGTGAATTCTCGATGACCAGTTCACCCTCGGAATCAAGGGGCGCCAGGCTGATGTTCCCCTGCCATTTCAGATTAGAGCCACCGGGCAACTGAATCATGACAGACTGCTGTCCGTACCGGTCCGGCAGGGTATTCAGTTCCTGGATGGACACGTTGATTGGACCGATGTTTATATCGACCGGTGTTTCCGGCACACGGTCGCGGAAATCCAGGCTTCCGCCGTTCAGGCTCAGGTCATGAATCAATACCCTGGGCAAACTGCCATCCTCTTTCGGGCGGGATTCTTCCGCTGCTGCTGCTGATTCCGCATCGGCCATAAGACGGCTCAGGCGGCTATCGTCCCGTGCGAACCGCTCGAAATGCAGGTAGGCGCCATCCAGGCGGACCTCTCGGAACGTCCAGGCGCGCCGAAACAGGCTCGAGAGCTGGAAATTGACGAAAAATTCGTCGAAACCCGCCAGTTGCACCGCATCGGTATCGAGTAAGCGGAAGCCTGCAGCACGCAGGCTGAGCGTATACGGATTGAACTGAATCTTTTCCAGCGAGGCTTCACGTCCAAATTTTTCCTGTGCTGTATCCACGACCAGCTTGTTGACGAGAACCGGAACCAGGAAAAAACCACAAACGGTATAAAGCAGGATCAACAGAATGACCCAGAACCGTTTACGCCGGTGGTTCAGCCAATTCTCCCTCAGGGAACGGGATTCTGGATTCGCAATTTGTGATTCGGTTGCAGTCATTGGCTGGCATCAAATTTAGCAGAGTTCATCATATGTAATTTCCTCAGTGCCGCCGGCCGCCGCTTCTGCGCGGGGCGGGCCGCGCCATTTCGCGTGACCTGCCGGTCTGGCGGGACTGGTGCGCCCGGTTCAGGTCATTGCGGTTGATCGAAGACTGGGCGGGCCTGCTGGAAGGCCGCGTAGACGGCCGGGTCGAAGGCCGCGTAGATGGCTGGGTCGAAGGCCGCGTAGATGGCTGGGTCGAAGGCCGCGTAGATGGCTGGGTCGAGGGCCGCGTAGATGGCTGGGTCGAGGGCCGCGTAGATGGCTGG
>Ga0316189_10006104_pt1 | contig 11520 bp, 9 predicted proteins | sample LowCovwburrow_MG_FD_204930 | JGI IMG/M metagenome (GOLD analysis project Ga0316189, IMG submission 204930) | Coastal sediment microbial communities from Maine, United States - Lowes Cove worm burrow | ecosystem: Environmental > Aquatic > Marine > Coastal > Sediment | place: USA: Maine... | reverse complement strand
ATGTCATGGTTGAACGAACCGATGAGGGCAAAGCCGTCCGTCTCAATGTAGACAACAGTCTTTCTATGGATGTTAGCGGAGAAGACAGCTTCAACTCCTTGCTCGAAGGGGTCATGTTGGACGGAACCGGCGACGAGGAGCCGAGAAGCGGGCCAAATTTAAGCCACAACATGGAAATCGTTCTACGCCTGATAGAGGGTCCTTCAGAGGTTCAGGATCTGATCGATCGCTCAGGTCTCAACGAATTCGATACTTGCCGGGCGCTTTACGACCTGATTGGCATGGGATTGGTTCAAAGACTCAGCGACGAGGACATGGAAACCTCGAACATGGTGATCGAGGAAGAGCAGAAGATGCCCGTCTGGATCCCTGCTTCCATGGTGGTGGTGCTGGCTTTGTTCAGTTTCTATTTGAACTGGAATGGCCTGAACCGCTATTTCCCCTTGCCCCATAATATCGACAAGCTTCAAAGCCAATGGGACGCGAGCGTGAACTATCAACTCGACAAGATCGTCCAGGCGATTGATCTCTACTTCATTCGCAATGAGGATCTACCACGCAGCCTGCGCATTCTTGCCAAGAACGACCTGCTGACCCTCAAAGATATTCAGGACCCTAATAACAAGCCATTCCAGTTCGATCCCGATCACAGCGAGGGTCGTTACACCTTGTACGGAAGCGAGCAGGATGGTAGAAGATCCACGCGTCTGGTTCGCAAAAAGGTGTTGAGCCATACGCTTCAGGCCTCCGAATAAGCCGGAACACTCCGGCGATTAGATGGACGTCACATGAGCGAGAATGGGCACCAAAATCTGCCACTTGAAGTGATGCCAGACGAGCAGGTTCTCAGTTATCTTTACAATACCGATGCTCCGCAATGGGAGCGGCTCGTCTGCCACCCCTCGTTCAGCATAAAATGGGTCGTTCTCTTCCTTAAGCGCAGTCGGGCCATTCCGCGCGACAGTATCGTGGAAATCTACCAGAACAAGGAATGGCGCAAGAGTTATCAAATCAGCCTGTGGTTGCTGCGCTGCAAGACCGCGCCACCGGCCCTCAGCATGAACCTGGTACATGTCCTGCGCTGGCTCGACCTGGTCCATAGCCTGAGGTTCCCTTATCTACACGGCGCCCTGCGCAAGAGCATCGAAGACCAAATCATGGAACGGCTGCCCCGTCTCGCACTCGGTGAGAAAATCGCCTTGGCGCGCCAGGCGCCGCGGCCCCTGATCCGCCATTTTCGCCTCTTGCCCGAAGCGAGGGTCATTCAGGCCCTCTTGCAAAACACCTATTTCACCTACGAGGACGCCATTTTCATGGCCAATTACCCCAAGACCAAAGCTGAGCCCCTGGCCGAGTTGGCCCGCAGTCCACGTTGGTGTAAGATGCGAGAGATCAAGCTTGCCTTGCTGCGCAATGAACGGGCTCCCAATCACTGCCTGCTGCCCCTGGCCAGAACCTTAAGCGAAACTGTTTTACAATCTCTCTTGAGAGAGAGTCGCTTGAAACTATATACTAGACGGCTGATCCAGAAGGTCCTGGAAGAGCGCTTTTCCCAGAAGAAGAAAGGAACTGCCCCAGGAACGCGGAAAACTGCCCAAAAGAGGTACCGACCATGAATTACTGGCTGTTAAAAACCGAGCCCAATGCTTTTTCTCTTGACGATCTAAAGGAAGCGGGCGTGGAACCCTGGGATGGAATCCGCAATTACCAGGCGCGCAACATCATGCGCGACGAAATGTCTGTTGGCGACAAGGTCTTTATTTACCACAGCAGAATTCAGCCCGTGGGCATTGTCGGCGAGGGCCGGGTCGCCTCCGAGTCTTACACGGACCCCACCCAGTTTGACCCCTCCGAGAAATACCACGACGCCAAGTCTGACCCGGCCAATCCACGCTGGAGTCTGGTTGACATCGAGTATGTGGCCACCTACCCTCAGGTCCTGCTACTGACCGACCTCAAGAAGATGCCCGAACTCGACGGCATGGTTTTGACCCGCAAAGGATCCCGCTTATCGATTCAACCCGTGACCGAGCAACAGTGGAACTTCATTCAAACATTGGTTGCCGGCTCCTAACCCTCTGCGGGTGCCATGGTTTTGCCATGGTGCGTCGGGAAGCAGGGCTGTGGAAGTACATTTGAGTTATTCGCTGTTTGTCAACAAGCTCCCCTCGGCCTTACGTGTGGCCTTGCTCAGGGACGGTCGCCTGGAGGCCTTTTCCTTGCTTCGCGAGGAGGCGGACCCGGCCATTGGCAGCACCATGCTTGGCCGGGTGGTCAATGTACACGCCGCCATCGGTGCCGCCTTTCTCGAAGTAGGCGGCGAGCGCAATGTGTTCTTGGATCGGCGCGATTTACCCCGTGCCCTGGCTCCTGAAAGCAAGGCCCCTATCGAAGACGTGCTCAAAGAGGGACGCGACCTGTTGGTTCAGGTGCGCAAACAGTCATTCGGCGAGAAATTGATGCAGGTCTCGGCCGAACTCAAGCTGGTTGGCTTCCATCTCATTTTGCAGCCCTACGGACGAGGCATTACGTTTTCGCGGGCATTTGCCGGAGATCGTGAGACCGCCAAAGCCTGTCTATTGCCATTCAACTGGCAAGGTGGCGGGCCGGGCTGGATCGTTCGAACCGCCGCAGCCGCTAGGGATAGCGAGCGGCTCGCGCTTGAGGCAGAGAGACTTCTCGCCCAATTTGCCTCATTCCAGGCCGCCGCTCAATCGGGTAAACCGCGACTGATCGAGGCGCTAGACCCCCTGCTTGCATTGCTCCGCGAGATACCCCATGGCCAGCTCAAAAACCTGCATTTCGATGACATTAAGCTTCACGATCGGATCAAGCAGCAGCTGTTGACGCCCTACCCAGAACTGGCGCTGCGGCTCAAGCTTCATGGGGGTGAGCATCCGCTCTTTGATGTCTATAAAATCGAATCGGAAATAGACCAGTTGACGGCCAACCGGGTTTGGCTCAAATCGGGTGGCTGCCTTGATTTCCACCAGACACCTGCCATGGTCACGGTGGATGTGAATAGCGGCAAAAACACCCGCGCCCGCAGCGGCATCTCCTGCGCCTTGAAAACCAACCTGGAAGCGGTTGATGAAGTGACACGCCAACTGCGCGCCCGCAACCTGGCCGGACTGGTGGTCATTGATTTTATCAATGCGCCAGAATCTAACTGGCGCAAGCAGATCGACACGGCCCTGAGTGAAGCCATCGGATTGGATCCAGCCCGGGTAGAAATGCTGCCCACCAACCGCTTCGGCTTGGGGCAGCTCAGTCGTGCCCGCAAGGGCACAGATCTGAACCGCATCCTGCACGAGCCGTGTCGCACCTGCTCTGGTTCGGGTTGGGTGGACCGTTTGGAAACCATCGCACTCCAAATTCAGCGGCAATTGCGCCGCCAGGCGCCGGGAATGGAGGGCGAAACCTTTCTGTTGCGCTGTGGCCAGGCCCTTGCCGACTACCTCATGCAGCGGCACGCCCTATTCTTCGAAGGACTTGAGCAAGCCTTCGAGATCCAAGTAACGGTGGAAAAACGCAACGAGATGCAAGCCCGAGCGTGGCGCCTGGAGCTGTGAAGGGGTTAATACCATCCGATTCGTTCACCCCTCAGCGACCCCAACGCGACTCAGGCACATGGGGATGCTTGACGACAAACCTTGGGTTTGAATGAGTGTTGGCTTATTCTTTTTGAACGAAAACCCGAATTGGATTGGGACGAAAAGATCAGCTGGGAAGACGTCAACCACCATGGAAAGACCCTTCATGTGGTTGGCTGTTAGCCACCTTGACCTAAATGATGATACCGAACGGCGCGCGCGTCGTTCTGCCCGAGACTGAGTTTTGAAACCGGTTTGAACCTGGCATGGCCAAGTTTTCCACGCGACTCAAGCATCATTGCACATCCCCTGCGCTCTGCGCTTTGATTCACACCCTGCCCGTGTTAGGATGCGGGCTTGATTCGCCAATGGCGAACGAAGGGGGAAGAAAAGTGAATCAGCCAAAGGTGAGCTTGAAAGCAAAACGCGCGGCCATACTAATGAGATACCAGCATCCATGGGTATTCTCCAAGGGCCTTCTCGGCAAGCCAAAGCTTGATGCGGGCACGTTGGTCCGAGTGACAGACCCGGAAGACCAACAGGTTGGCTGGGGCTTCTTTCACCCCTCCAATACTATTGCACTGCGAATGCTGTCTTTCGGCAAAGGTGAGATGCAACCCGATTTCTGGAAGCAGCAGATCACACGTGCCTTAAACATGCGCACAACTCTGTTAAATGATCGGACCAACTATCGTCTGATTCACGGCGAACACGATGGCCTTCCTGGTCTGACAGTGGACCGCTTCGGCGACCTGCTCTGCATGCAAGTCACCAGTGCAGGCATGGACCTGATCAAGGACACCATTGTTGCGGAACTGGTTTCCTGCACCGGGGTTCAAGCGGTTTACGAGCGCAGCGAGGGCCATGCACGCGAGCAGGAAGGACTCATGCCTACCCGCAGCTTTCTCCACGGCAGTGTCGATTTTCCCTTAGAAATCACCGAGCGCGGATTCACCTGGCAGATGAATCCAGCCAAGGACCAGAAAACGGGGTTCTATCTGGACCAGCACAACCAGCACGACTGGGTTGAGGCACGCTCCCAAGGCAAAGACGTGCTCGACCTGTGCAGTTATATGGGCGGTTTCTCCCTGGCCGCTTTACGAGGCGGTGCCAACCATGTACGCTCCCTCGATATTTCGGCTCGAGTATTGGACTTGCTCGGCGACGCACTTACCGCCAATGGCCTCGACGCAGAGCGCCACGAGGCGGTCAAGGCCGATGTCTTCTCATGGATCAAAGGCGAACCGGACCGCACCTACGACATGGTTGTGCTCGACCCGCCGCCCCTTGCCAAGTCGCTCAAGGCGGCAAGGAACGCACTCAAGGCCTATAGCCGCCTGCAGGTCGATGCCGCAAAGTGGGTCAAGCCTGGAGGCACGCTGCTTACCTTCAGTTGTTCCGGAGTCATCAACCCCGATGACTTCCAGCAAAGCGTGTTCCTCGGTTTGCGAGAGGCAGGCCGTGAGCCCATGCTGATCAGTCGTTTCGGCGTCGCATCGGACCACCCCGTCAACCTCCGCTTCCCCGAGGGCGATTACCTGAAGGGCTTGGCCATGTACCTTCCCTGATAGGTGAGTCCGGCCTTACTCGGCGTTGACTTAACGCAGCATGGGCGAGGCCTAAGTACCACAATTTGAAAAATTGTGGTACCTGGGTCGGCATTCCAAACATCGGCCCCCAAAAGGTTTCACCCCTGGGCCGGGTCCTCAAGAAAAAAGACGGCCAAGCAGGTTGTCGCCAGGAAACCGTTTGTGTTTGTGGACATAGGTCAGCAATTTGGCCAGTTTCATTTTCTTGAGCGCACTCCTGGCCGCACGGAATCCGCCTCCGTAAACCGGATCGTCACTCTTGTGGATGCGTTTCAAGCGGATGCGGGCGATCTCCGTATCCTGGCGTTCGAGCCAGAAGGCTTCCGAAAGGGTGGCCAGGCCCTCCTCAACGCGCTCGGGCAGAGTTGGAAACCCCTTGAGAAACAACCAGGCATGGCCCAACTCATGGGCGGCAACACTGCAGAAATGCTCGGCAGGCAGACCATTCACGATCAGAATCTCCTCGAAGTTGCGCTCTACCACCTTATTGCCGCGGGTGAGTATTTGCGAGCGGGCCATGCCAAGCGAAGGTCGTGACTTGCGTTTGCGCTTGCGCAATTTGTCCAGTTCAGCCTGAGCCGCCAGGCGAAAGGGCGTCTCGGTGCCCTCAAAAGAAAAACCCATGTGTTCCATGGTCTTGCGGGTTTCCAAGAGCAAATGTTGCCCTTCGGCCTGGTTGACCACGGCGGTCTGCAGGCAGCCCGCACAAAGCGTGCGTCCGTCTGGGAACTTCTGTCCACCACGGGTCAGGCTCTCACAAATCAAACACCCACAGGAATAGCAGGCGGGCAGGCGCTTCGGATGAAAATGACAATAGCGATGACCCCACTCGTCGATGATATGTTTTTGGGTGAGCGGTTCGCCACAAACAGTGCAAGGTGGAACCACCTGCCGCCGGTAACAATCCGGATGCCAGGGGCGGTTGTCGTGGACATTGAACTTCTTTGCGGTGATCGGCTTGCCGCAACCCGCACAGGCAAAACAAGTAGGATGCCATGACTTGGAGAGGGCCTTGAAGAGGGGACCTTGGATGGGTTGGTTGCAACCCGCACAGCGGTCGGCAAGGTGTGAAAGTGCACAAGCCTGGTGCCAGGTCTTGCCCTTGTCTTCCACAAAAGTGCCCTCGATGGTCTGACCGCACCCAGAGCAACGCAGACAGGCCTGGTGCCATGCTTTTCCTGCGGCCTTGACATAGGACCCGCTCAGTGATCGAGAGCAGCCCGCACAACGTACCATGTCAAGTGTTCCCCCTGAAATGTTCAGTTATTTTAGACCCTTAGACGGTCACTTCAACCTCGTAGCCCGAGTGCCTGCGAATGTTGATGACGCCCTTGTCAAAAATCAGGTACTGACCTTTAACACCCATCAGGCGGCCTTCTATTTTCGGGTTCTTATCCAGGCTGAGCGAACGAATTTTGTCCGGGTAGGTGAGCACGGGATATTCGAAACTACGAGGTTCCTCTTCATCCAAGACCTCCACGTCGTCATAACCCAAACGGTTGCAGAGGTCATCCATGGCATCGGCACATTCCTCAAAAAGTTCTTCGCGGACATCTTCCAGGTCGATATTGGGGGCCGGTCCCTTAAGCATGGCCCGCCAGTTGGTTTTGTCTGAGATGTGTTTCTTCAGCAGAACCTCAAATAGCCCGGACTGCAATCGTGTGGCCACCCGTAAGATGGGCAAGCCCTGGCAGGCGCCCTGGTCGAGCCAACGGCTGGGAATATTTTGGGCTTGAGTGATGCCCACCTTGGCGGCGCCCGTATTGGCCAGGTAAACATAGTGGGGTTTGAAACAGTAGGCCAGACCCCATTCCGGCTCGCGACAGGTACCCTGCTCATAGTGACAGGTCTCGGGCTTGAGGATACACATGTCACAGCTGGCCAACGACATGGTGCAGGGGTAGCAGTGGCCGTTTGCATAGGTTTTATTGAGCTTGCGGCCGCAGGTCTCGCAGTGAATATTACCCGTGAAGGTGAGGCTCATTTCGGTACCCAACAACGGATTCAGGTGGACCCTCAGAGTATCCAAGGGCAGGTGATACGACACCACCTCGCCGTCTTCCACTTTCATCTTGTCCAGATGACCGATATAGGTTTCCATGTGACCCTTCCTTCTGGTAATTTACTCCAACCGGACTATTATTACCGAAGTCGACTTGGAAACCAACCTATTTGGGCGGTGCGTCTGCAAAGGTGTTCGCAGCAGACATCAGCACCCCGTAAAGACGGTTTCTGGGCCTGTTTCCAGGCCCTTGGCAGCTGTGGGCGCCAAAAAACTGGTTTGAAGCGAGGTATTTTATCCTCTTTGCCCGCCAAGACTGTTATTATCTGGTAAATAGCGACGGGACAACCGCCTGATTGCGGTATCGAAGCCCGAAAACTAGCAGGAAAGCAGCAATACTTTGCCTATTCTAACTTTAGGAATTTTTTCTCAAGTAATTATGTATTAAAATCGACACGGCTTAATAGATTCTGTACATTAAAGGTTCGTAGATGGTTCAGTTCAATACGAAAGACAATGAGATCCTTGTCAAGATTGTTTATTACGGGGCTGGCCTCTCGGGCAAGACGACCAACCTCCAGAAATTGCATGAAATGACCGACCCTACACAGAAGACAGACCTCTTCAGTGTCAACACCATGCAAGATCGTACCTTATTTTTCGATCTGCTGCCCCTTGACCTTGGCTACGTTTACGGCAACTCCATCAAACTGCAAATTTATACCGTACCAAGTCAGGTCCACTACGATTCCACCCGGCGAATCGTGCTCAGTGGCGCTGATGGGGTGGTTTTTATTGCCGATTCCGATCAAGCCAAGATTCAAGAGAACATCCAGAGTATCAACAACCTCTACCACAACCTTCAAGCCAACCGGCTCAACATAAAAGAAGTGCCGCTGGTCATGCAGTACAACAAGCGTGATCTCACAAACGTCACAACCGTGGAAGTCTTGGAGCAGAAGCTCAACTTTCGCAATGTGCCCTACTTTGAAGCGGTCGCGGTGAACGGCGATGGTGTCCTCGAGACCTTCTTGGAGACGGTTAAGCAAACGGTTCGCTACATTTTCACAAAATACCAACTGTCCAAGAACATCAAAAACGTGGATAGTGTGATTGAGAAACTGGAATCTTCGATCATGGCCAAGGCGTTGCCAGCCAAGAAAATCGAGAAGGCCCCTCGGGCCGGAACAACGGTGCTCAAGTACACCCACGACGTGGATAACGAAAAAGACGGCCCGGATCTACTGCTCAAAAAGGCCATCACCTCCAATATGGAGACTGCCCAGCTGTATACCAGCCTGAAGAAGAGCAAGGTCGCCCTCCAGAAAAAGCAGGAAGAGCTGCAGTCGCTTTACAAGCAGATTGAGAAGTCCAACAACGAGAACCTCAAGATACGCCGCTTCTTGGAGAGCCTTGTCAATTTTGCCGGCGAGGCCATCATTACCTTCAACGAAATGTGGGTTGTGCAAAATTGGAACCAGTCGGCCGAGGAACTGTTTGGCTACCGTCGTGAGCGGGTGCTCAACAAGAACATCAACATCCTCTTCCCGAAAGAGTCGATGGCAGATCTGAATCGGGTGCTCAGCTATGTCATGAATGGCAAAGTGGTGCGCGGTTTCGAGACAATCCTCAAGACCCAAGAGGGTGAGGGGATTCCGGTCAACATCACCTTTTCCCCGATTAAGAACCAAAACGAAGCAATTATTGCCTTTACCGCAATCGTGCGCGACCTTAGTTTCATGGCCAAGATCAGCAAGCAGCTTAACCTGACCCAGCGCTTCGAAGCGGCCAGCAACCTGTTGCCCGGTTTGGTGAATCGAATCCGTGCCAGCGTGCCGCAATTAGACCCCAAACTCACCTATTTGCTTCAAGTGGCCAGCGATATCTCTCGGGAGTCGAAGAACGTCAGCGAGCCGGTAAACCTGAATAAAGTCGCCGAAACCGCCTTCTTGTTGCTTGAACCCGAACTCAAAGCCAAAAAGGTCGCCTGGAGTTCTCAGCTGTTTCCCGGCGTCCCCGATATCGTGATCGACCGTGCCCAGATCACCCGTGCTTTTCTCAATATATTTAACAATGCGCTCGAAGCGGTCAGTGGCAAAGCAGGCGGCAAGGTTACTGTAGGTAGCCACCACACCAAAAACGAGATCATCGTTCAGATTATCGACAACGGCAAGGGAATGGGCACAGATGAACTGGACCGTCTCTACGAGCCTGTGATTGATCAGACCAAAAGCTTGGGCGCAATTCGTCTCAATGCCTCCAAAGAGATCATCCAGAGCCTGGGTGGCATTTTCCGAATAGATTCGGCACCAGGCAAGGGAACCAAGGTCACGATCCGCTTCACGTCCAGTTGACGCTAGCCGCCTTGGCCCTGACACCCACAAATCACATATCGGCGCATCGATTTTTGCTGCCGCCTAAGTGGTTTTCCTGGCCACAGCCACGGTGACATCCACATCGTCAGCACGTCTGACGCCGCTCATGGTTACGCTGAAACCGCTCTTCTCCAACAGGTCGCTCAGGCTGCGCGCATCCATCGTGTGATTCGGGCCCCGTTCCTCGCCGAAAATTTCTTCGCAAATCACCAAGCGGCCGTTCTTCGCCAAAACCCGCACCACCTCTGCAAGACCAGCCTTGGGATCGCGCCAGTGGTGAAAGGAGTTGATGGCGGTTACAACCGTTTGCGAGCCGTCGCTTACGGGTAGGGCACCGGCTTCACCCAATAGGAAGCGGATGCGTTGGGCCTGTGCGTGCTGCTTCGTCTTTTCCGTTGCGATAGCAACCATGGCCGGCGAAAAATCGACGCCAATGGCCTGGCCTGTAACCAGAACCGATGCGGCTTCACGAACGGCCGTCCCAGAACCACATCCGATATCCAACAAAAAATCATCGGGTTTTACGTCCGCCAGTTCGACCGTCGTATGGTTGCAGGCGTGTTCCCCGTATTTTTCGGTGTACCACTCCGCCATTTCTTCTGACCAGGGTTCGTGCAGCTCAGGATGCTCTGGAATCTGTGTGTTTTGCATGATCTCCTCCTCATTAATTGTCTACCCTATAAAAGATAGGCCAACGGTTCTCCCTAGGCCAGAGCGCAGATTACGGTATAATCGGCTTATTGTTTGGTGCGGGAACAGACCATGAATCATTCCGATATTGAAAGCCAGGTAGAAGTCCTTTACTGGGAAGAGGCTGACGCCCAACCACACCCCGCCACCTCACATACGGAGCACGTGCTTTCCTTTCACGTGGCCGGCATCTTGGAAATGGATCACGGACAGCCTCTGCAGGCCGGTCCTGGGGCCATTACGATCTTGCCCGCAGGTGTGCCCCATCGCACCTTGGGTGGCAAGGGTATTGCCCTCTGGCTGGTGCGTTTCTGCGCTGTCTGTCATGGACTGGATGAATCTGATCCCATCATGGCCGTGTTTCGCCGGGTGCGGCTGGGTGCCTTGCCCGTGGTGCATGTGGCTCCGGAGCAGCAAGCACACTTGACACGTTTACTGGAAGAACTGCGTCGGGAAGGAACACAAAGAACACCGGAAAGCGGGGCGGTGATTAAAGCGCTGATCCTGCTCATTCTGGCCGAGGCGAATCGCGCCATGCGCGGAAGTCAGGAGGCAACCGGCCTGGGAACAGGATCGCTGGTGGCCGATGCCTTAACCTTCATTCAGGCAAATTGTTTGTTCCCGATCTCTCTCAAGGATGTCGCTGCGGCCGTAAACCGGGCTCCCGCACACGTGGCCACCACACTCAAGAAGAGAACCGGTTTCTCGGTGGGGCGTTGGATCAACTCGGGCCGACTGGCGGAGGCGGCCAGACGCCTGGTGCACACGGATGACCCCATGGAACAGATCGCGGAGCATGTGGGCTGGCGAGATGTGACCCATTTTATTCGGCAATTCCGCAAGTACCACGGCCAGACACCGGCTGCCTGGCGGTCGGAGCGCCGAAAGCCCCATAAATCGGATTAGAACGGCGGCTCCAATGTCATCAAAGGCCGTGTTCCAGTATTCCATAAACCCCAGCGAGCGCATGTTAGATCGTCTGAACCGCACCACCAAAACAGCCAGCCTCAAGTTGATGACTCTGGGTTATCCGCGATCTTTTCGAGCAGTAGTTCCAGGTTGGTTGCCACTTTTTGCGTCCCGGGATGCTCTGGACCTAAACTGGCGAGCATGATCTGGGCCGCACGCCGCAGCAGGGGCTCGGCCTCCTTCAGCCGGTTGGTGTCCTGAAGCAATAGCGCCAGGCTGTTCAGGCAAAGCGCCGTTTCTCCATCATTGGGGGCAAAGGCCTTTTCAGCCAGGGTAACGGCCAGGCGGTAGAAGTGCTCGGC
>Ga0316189_10006103_pt1 | contig 11520 bp, 15 predicted proteins | sample LowCovwburrow_MG_FD_204930 | JGI IMG/M metagenome (GOLD analysis project Ga0316189, IMG submission 204930) | Coastal sediment microbial communities from Maine, United States - Lowes Cove worm burrow | ecosystem: Environmental > Aquatic > Marine > Coastal > Sediment | place: USA: Maine... | reverse complement strand
GCGGTTTTCACAAGCATGTCTATCGCCACCACGTTCTTCGTCACAGCCATTGCCTTTGCAGGTCTGTCGCTTTGGGGATACACCACTAAAAAAGATATTTCCGGCTGGGGTAGTTTTTTGATCATGGGCGTGATTGGTCTGATCGTGGCAATGTTGGTCAACATGTGGCTGCAATCCCCCGCTATCCAGTTTGCCGTGTCCGGTATCGGCGTTTTGATCTTTGCAGGCCTGACGGCTTACGACACGCAAAGGATCAAAACCACATATTTGCAGATGGCCGCTGACGGTCAATCTGAATGGCTGGGCAAAGCTGCAATCATGGGCGCATTGAGCCTTTACTTGGATTTCATCAACATGTTCATGTTCTTGCTGCAATTTCTGGGTAACCGCAACTAAGAAAACCCACATCAAAAACTATCAGCCGAGGCTACACGCCTCGGCTTTTTTATAAGGATTTAATATGACAGACTTTCCACTTTACGTCACCGCATGGTCATCTTTGATATTGGGCACGCTATTGTTGTTTTTGGCTTACCGTGTCTCTTCTGAACGCCGCATCAAGCAAATCGTCTACGGCGACAATGCCGACAAAATCACTATCAAAAAAATACGCGGCCACGGCAATGCAACCGAACAAATACCGATGGCTCTGATCTTGTTGGGTCTGGTTGAATATCTGCAAGGCAGTACATATGCGTTGATCATCGCAATCGTCCTGATTGCAGGTCGTCTGATGCACGCCACATATTTCAGCTTTGACGGCACCCACTGGCGCTTCCGCTTTTATGGTATGTTGCTGACATATACCGCTTACCTGTTCGCCTTGCTGGCACTTTTACGTGCTCTGCTGGCATTCTAAATCGCGTACAAAGGCCCGTACCGCACGCAAGCTTGTCAGATGATGCACGGCTAGATGCGCGGGTGGGCTGTCTATAATCGCTAAATGCTTTACGCGCTGACTATGGCGCGTATCCCATGTCCAGCGCCAAAATTTGAAGCTTTCGCGCCCCAAACGCTCTGGGCATTTTTCTGTCATGTCAGGCCGCGTACGGCCCAAATCCAACAGGTTTCGCCGAATGATGCGCCACAGACGCAAAGTAATGCCGACATCCAGCCAGATAAACGTATCCGCACGTGCCAGTCTTTCAGGATATGTACGGGAGTGGCCACCTTCAAAAACCCACGCATCACACGCATGCACGCTTGCTACCAGCGGATATTTTTCATCGCAGTCCGTTCTATCCAATGGGGTTTCCAATGGATATGATCCATATGATAGACAGGCAGTGTGGTTATAGCCCCCATCATAACTGCCAAAGTGCTTTTGTCGGAACCCGGCCCGCCAACAATCATTACGCGTTGCATATTCTTCCCCCGAATAGCAAAAAGGCGACCAGTTGGCCGCCCTTTACGTAGAAGTTGTGAAAATCAAACTATTTGATTTTGCCTTCTTTGTAAGGAACGTGCTTACGTACAACCGGATCGTATTTGTTGACGACCATTTTTTCGGTCATTGTGCGCGCGTTTTTCTTGGCCACATAAAAGTGGCCAGTATCCGCAGTTGAGTTTAGGCGGATTTTAATTGTGGTTGGCTTCGCCATGGTTTTTCTCCGTGCTGCGGTGTCCCGCTAAAATCTATGAATTGGCCTTCTACTTGGTCTGTGCGTTGAGTCAAGTGCCACATTGGAAATTATCCGGTGTTTAATCCAAATATGTATCCCCGCGCAGCCCCGCCCGTTCGATATGGATTGGCAACACCTTACCGTACAACTGTTTGGTGCGTTCCGGAGCACCCATCATATCAGGCTGATCCACATAAGAGAAAATCGCCACGTATCTTGGGCGTTTACCTTGCAAAGGGGCAACGCGGTGTAATGAGTAGCGCCCCCGAAAAAGTTGCAAATCACCCGGTTCCAAATTTAGACTGGTCACTTTATCCGAAGTACCTGCCAGAACACGGGACACTTCATCAAAGTTTTCACCGCCCGCGCGGATATTTGGTGCATATTCAAACGCCCCGCCCGCTTCGGCATTTTGAATCGCAAGTGTTACGGTAAAATTATTGGTGTCGAAATGCCACGGAAACCCGTTGCCCTCTTCTGCCATATTCACAATCGCATCGGCCAATGGGTCGGCATAACGATAGAAGTCTTCTTCTTGCAGACAATCCTGAATAAACGCATCAAACCCTTTGAAGTCATGCACTTGGCGCAATGGTCCGTTGGGGTGAAAATTATCGGCCGCAATAAATGCGTTCGAGCGATCAAAGAATTGGCGCACGGGGTGATCCGTGGCAAGACTTGGATCATCCGTACTGAAATAGGGGTTTGTACGGTTAAAGGACCGATGTCCCTGCCCACTGACCGCGTCAGCCTCGTCGCGCAGTGCCTTTACACCCGCTTCGGTCAGAAAGCCCTTCAAAACAGAACAGCCATCTGTCGCTAAATTATCCCGCACCCGTTCCAGTAAGCTATGATAAACTTTCGATGCGCTTTGGTGAATTGGGTATTTATCCAGATTTATCAGGTGTGATCGTGCAGTCATGAACGAACTCCATTTCAGACTATATTATTCTAAAAGTCTGAAGTGTGCAGCAGTCGTAATCTATAACGAATACGACAAAAATACCCAATCACGACTATGCAGTCTTTGCACCATCATGCTTTATCATAACATCTCGCAAGCCCTTTGGCACCGGCACGGCGGCTGTGCCGTCCGCATTCACCATCACCATAACCGTATCGCCCGTAACACGCATAGAGCCGCCACACCACACAGCATAATCAATGGTGAAACTGGTGCGCCCAAGTTTTGCGACCCGGCAAAGCGTGATATATTCTTCATCCTGAAACATCGGTGCGTTAAACGCGATGCTGGCAGAGCGCACCACGGGTTTAACGGGTGTATCCTCTTCAAATTCAACACCAAGGCCGCGAATGTACAACACCCGTATATTTTCAAACCAAGCGTGATAAACCTTGTTGTTCACATGGTTTAGCGTATCCAGATCGCCGTAACGTACAAAATCAGGCATGCCCATCGTCCAGCCGCCTTCAATGCCAAGCGCTGCGATTTGCTCTTTGTTCATTACCCGGCTCATGCCACGCCCCCCGCAATCAGGCGCGCAGCAATCTGCGCATAAATATCCGCAATCGGGTGGTCCGTCGCGGCAATCGGTGTACCACCATCACCTGCAAGGCGAATATCCAGTTCCAACGGGATCTCCCCCAAAAACGGCAGACCCAGTCGTTCGGCATCAGCTTTGGCCCCGCCATGCCCGAACAAATGCGCCTCATGTCCGCAATTCGGGCAATGGTAGCTAGACATATTTTCAATCATACCCAAAACAGGGGTTTTGGTTTTCTCGAACATATTAATTGCTTTGCGCGCATCTATCAGGGCTACATCTTGCGGGGTCGATACCACAATCGCCCCTGTGACATCGGATTTTTGCGCAAGCGTCAGTTGCACGTCGCCCGTACCGGGCGGCAAATCAACGATCAGCACATCCAATTTACCCCATTCGACTTGTCCCAGCATTTGCTGCAAAGCCCCCATCAGCATCGGACCCCGCCAAACCACGGCTTCATCCTCTTTCAACATCAGACCGATTGACATGAACGTGACACCATGGGCTTTGAGCGGAATGATTGTCTTACCGTCAGGTGAGGCTGGTCGTTTCGACAATCCCATCATGCGCGGCTGGCTCGGCCCGTAAATATCGGCGTCCAGCAAGCCCACACGGCGGCCCTGTTTGGCCAGTGCCACTGCCAGATTACTGGAAACGGTAGATTTACCCACCCCACCCTTACCCGATGCTATCGCCAAAATGCGATCAACCCCTGCAACAGGGGCTTTATCGGCAGCGGGTTTGGGATGTCCACCCAGTTTCAGATTGGGCGGTGGGGCTTTTGGGGCAGCACTATGGGCCGTTAACATCACGTTGGCCTTTGTCACACCGTTAAGTGCCAAAACCGCGACTTCGGCCGCGTCGCGAACCGGCCCCAGTTTCGGGCCGTCTTCTGGGGCAACTTCAAGTACGAACTGAACTGTACCGTCACCCACCGCCAAAGCACGTATTAAATCGGCAGACACAATATCGCGCCCATCCGGCAGTTTCACCGCCCGCAGGCAGTCTAGAATATCATCGCGTTTTAGGACCATTTGTTGCAACCTTCTCTTTGCACTTGCGCATCACTATAGATCACCCTTAAATTTAGCATTATCAGGCGAAGAGCAAGCGCAATCAGGAAAGATCCACCGTAATGACGATACTTGGACAAGCCGCAGAGTTAGTGCTGTCTGCGGACGCCGAATTGGTCGGCATTGTCGGCCTGTCTTTACGCGTCAGCCTGACCGCCACATTGATAGCGTCATTGTTTGCCGTTCCATTGGGTGCGGCCCTTGCAATCTGGCAGTTTCCTCTACGACAGGTTTTGATTGTGATTTCCACATCACTGATGGCCCTGCCCCCTGTTGTGGTCGGTCTGATCATCTATCTATTGTTGTCACGCGCAGGACCGTTGGGACATTACGGTATCTTATTTACACCCACAGCAATGATCATCGCCCAGTCAGTGTTGATTTTTCCGATTGTGTTGGCCCTGACCCGCGAGGCGATCCTGCCGCTGAACCGCGATTATAAAAACCTGCTGGACGCATGGGATGTCAACCCGATCCAAAGGTTAAAAACCCTGATTTGGGACGCGCGATTTGCAGTCATCACTGGTCTGTTGGCAGGTTTCGGACGTGCCTTGGCCGAGGTCGGGGCGGTTATCATCGTTGGTGGCAACATCGCAGGGTTTACCCGCGTTATGACCACTACAATTGCATTGGAAACCTCAAAGGGCAATCTGCAATTGGCCCTTGCCCTTGGCATTGTTCTCTTGAGCATTGCGGTGCTGATCAATGCCCTGATCCATTGGATCGGCAGCTTTGGGCGTAAATATCAGGTGACGCGCTAATGACAGGGCTTAAGTTGACAGATGTTTCCTACAGCGTCGATGGCATACCATTGCTGCACGGTATAAGTTTTATGCAAAAAAACGAAGGGATCAATGCTATCCTTGGTCCGAACGGTGCAGGCAAAAGTCTATTATTGTCGTTGATTCACGGGGTGATCAGACCTGATATGGGTTTGGTGACATGGGATGGCGTTATCGCCCATAGGAACAAGCACACACGTGGTTTTGTGTTTCAAACACCGATTGTCCTACGCCGCTCGGTACGCGCCAATCTTGCTTACCCGCTGAAAATTATCGGTAAAAGTAACTCTGCGGCGATTGATGATATGTTGGAACTATCGCATCTAAGTACGCTTGCAGACCAACCTGCCGCCAGCCTGTCCGGCGGCGAAGCACAGCGCATGGCGATTGCACGCGCCTTGATCACAAGGCCAGCTGTTTTATTGCTGGATGAACCTTGTTCCAATCTTGATCCGGCATCAACCAAGCTGATCGAAACGATGATTCACACATTTGTCGCCGACGGTGGCAGCGTTTATATTTCCACTCACGATCTGGCACAGGCCAAACGGTTGGCGGATGTGGTTTTGTTCATCGAATCGGGGCTTTTGCTGGAACACAAATCCGCCAAAAGTTTCTTTGCCAACCCCGCTACATCCGAAGCACAAGCTTATCTTAACGGAGACTTATAATGCGCGTTATTCTTGTACTTGCGATGTTGGTTTTCACATCCATTGCGCAGGCCGGCGAACGTTTTATTACCCTTGCATCCACCACATCGACACAAAATTCCGGCCTTTATGATTATCTTTTACCGATATTTTTTGCCGAAACTGGCATTGAAGTGCGTGTCGTGGCCGTAGGTACCGGGCAAGCCATAAAAATCGCCAAAAATGGTGATGCTGATGTTTTATTGGTCCATCACCGTCCATCCGAAGACGCTTTTGTGGAATTTGGTTACGGTATCGAACGGCGCGACGTGATGTATAATGACTTTGTTATTATCGGTCCGCAGTCCGACCCTGCCAGAGTTTCCAGTCAAACCAAAGCCCGTGATGGACTGACAGAGATTGCCGACAACACAGCACTTTTTATATCACGCGGGGATGAAAGCGGTACCCATAAACGCGAGAAAGAGCTTTGGGCCTTATCGGGCATCTTCCCCCAAGGTGACTGGTACCGCGAGATCGGTGCGGGCATGGGGGCGGCGCTGAATATGGCAGCGTCAGTAGATGCCTATACCCTGTCGGATCGCGGCACTTGGATATCTTTTGGCAACAAGGGAAACCTGGCATTGTTGTTGTCAGGCGATGATGCCCTTTTTAACCCCTACGGTATTATCCTAGTAAACCCTGCTTTGCATCCCCATGTAAAAATTAAAATGGCGCGCCGTTTTTCCAATTGGATCGTGTCCGATGCTGCACAAAATGCGATTGGGGCCTTTACCCAACATAATATGCAATTGTTCTGCCCCAACGCACATCCGGCGCAAAACACTGACGTGTCCTGCCCATCTTCAAAACCGCGCAACTAGATTCGCATTAGATATGCAATAAATGCATAGCAGAAATGCAAACAATTCTCTTTTATTGCGCTGCACAAAAACCTATGTTGTTTGAGAGCGAAGGGTTATTCCTCCCCCTTTTATACCCTTCGACCCTTGGGCACAGTTCCTTCCTCCCTTGGAACCTGACCCAAAGATATAAAACGGCGTCACACCTCCTCCCGTGGCGCCGTTTTTCTTTTTAAACATATAGTTACACATTAAGCTTCATGCATTTAGTGCATATCGGGAATGCAATATCGTCGGTTTATCTTTATCCCCAAAAGCTTAGATGAGCCTCAACAGAGACATTTACATGGAGCAAGACAATGGCATTCTTGACAGACACAATGCACACCCCCACCGCAACCCGCATCACTGCGGTTATTGCAACGTTGATGACCGATTTTACAAATTACCGTTCTTATCGCAAAACCATATCAGAGCTACAAAAACTGACAGGTCGCGAACTGGAAGATTTGGGCATCAATCGTACAAGCATTACAGCTTCCGCAAGAGAAGCCGTATACGGTTATTAAAAATACCGATCCAACCCTCCCTTTGGATCGTGTTGCGTGAAACGGCGTCGCCCCTCCCTGCGACGCCGTTTTTTTTGTTTTGTAGTCTTTGTATTATCGATTGCAACTTGGGCGTACTATGAAACGCAACAAGAAAAGAAATACCTCCAAGAACTGGCAAATGATCGTACTAAAGACACTATTTGTACTTTCGTGCGTTCCTTTGATTACAGACAATGGGACACAAAGGTTATTCGTGCTGTCTACGAAGAATTACAGTTGTTTTTACCAAATGAGCCACGTCCCTTTCCTATACGCGCCAAAGACAATCTGTTTGATGATCTAAGGTTGGACGCAGACGACTTAGATTTGGATATTGTCGCAGCGGTTGCGCGCCGTACAGGTAGATCCTTGAATAATTTCGACGAAAATCCCTTTTACGAAAAAGTTCTAACACCGTATGACTTAGTGATGTTCTTCAATATGCAGTCTCTTACAAAAGCAGTTTAAAACGGCACATCGTCCTGCATTGTCACAAAACTGGCTAGAATTTTCTTCGCGCCACCGCTGTCAAACACAATCGACAGCTTATCAGCTTCAACCCCGATTACGGCACCTGCCCCGTATTTCGGATGGGAAACACGGTCACCAATAGTGAAATCCGGCAATTCTTCGGCATCGAGAATCACACGTTTGGGTTTGGGGCTTGCGGATGCTGTATACTGCGCGTTGCGTGCCTGCATACGCTTCCAACCGGGTGAGCTGTAGGCATCCGCACGCGCAGCTTTATCTGCCATGTCGGATGACATTGCCGTCACACCACTATGTAAGCCCGGCGGTGTTAGCACCTCAACGTGTTTTATGGGAAGTTCATCAATAAAACGCGACGGAATGGACGATTGCCATTGGCCATAAACACGGCGGTTGGCGGCAAAACTGATTGTGCAAAACTCTTCGGCCCGCGTAATGCCGACATAGGCCAGACGGCGTTCTTCCTCGACACCCTTTTGGCCCGTCTCATCCATAGAGCGTTGCGACGGAAACAGGCCGTCTTCCCATCCCGGTAGAAACACTGCCGGGAACTCCAGACCTTTGGCGGCGTGCAGTGTCATGATGGTGACTTTGGGTGTGTTTTCTTCTTGTTCGTTTTCCATGATCAGGCTGACATGTTCCAGGAAACCTTGCAGGTTTTCGAACTCTTCAAGGGCCTTTATCAATTCTTTCAGATTTTCCAGCCGCCCCGGCCCTTCGGGCGTTTTATCGTTGCGCCAATGATCAGTATAACCGCTTTCTTCCAGAATAATCTCGGCAATCTCGATATGGCTTTGGTTGCCTGACTGAATAGCCAGCGACCAGCGATCAAAGCCTTCAACCAGTTGCTTCAGTGCATTGCGTGGCTTGGTGGGTAACCCACCCGCCTCGATCAAAAGTCGCGCACCTTCCAACAAGGATACGCCGTTTTCCCGTGCAGTCAGGTTAATCATCTGCTGGGCTTTGTCGCCAATACCGCGTTTGGGGGTATTCACAATTCGTTCAAATGCCAGCCCGTCTTCATTGGATACAGCAACACGGAAATAGGCCATGGCATCCCGGATTTCCATGCGTTCATAAAACCGCGGTCCACCGATCACCCGGTATGGCAAGCCAATGGTCAGGAAGCGGTCTTCAAAGGCACGCATCTGATGTGAAGCACGTACGAGAATTGCCATATCATCCAGCGACATCGGGTCATGCCCGCGCGTACCGCGTTGGAAGTTTTCAATCTCTTCACCAATCCAACGGGCTTCTTCCTCGCCATCCCAATGGCCGATCAGGCGCACCTGATCACCGTCTTTTTTATCGGTCCACAGGGTTTTTCCCAGGCGGTTTTCGTTGCCGCTAATCACACCCGATGCCGCACCCAGAATATGATGGGTCGAGCGGTAATTCTGTTCTAAACGCACCACATGCGCCCCCGGAAAATCCTTCTCGAACCGCAGAATGTTGCCCACTTCCGCCCCGCGCCAACCGTATATCGACTGATCATCGTCACCCACACAACAGATATTTTTGTGTTCGGAAGCCAATAACCGCAACCACAGATATTGTGCCACATTGGTATCTTGGTATTCGTCCACCAAAATATAGCGAAACCAACTTTGGTATTTTTGCAATATATCAGGATGGGTCTGAAAGATCGTAACTACATGCAGCAACAAATCACCGAAATCAGCCGCGTTCAGGGTTTTCAACCGCTGCTGATACAGCGCATACAGATCAACGCCTTTGTTGTTAAAGGCTGCAGCTTCACTGCCGGGTACCTTGTCAGGCGTCCACGCGCGGTTTTTCCAGTTGTCGATCAAGCCGCCCAACAGGCGCGCGGGCCAACGTTTATCATCGATATTATCCGCACGGATCAATTGTTTCATCAGGCGCAACTGATCATCTGTATCCAGTATCGTGAAGTTGGACTTCAAGCCCACCAATTCTGCATGGCGGCGTAGGATTTTCACACAAAGTGAATGGAAGGTTCCCATCCATCTGACTTCATAGGGCAAATTGAATGGCGTTTTCTTCAACCTACTCTTCATTTCAAGCGCGGCCTTGTTAGTGAATGTCACCGCTAATATCTCGTTCGGTTGCGCCCGACCAAGCGTTAGCAGATGTGCAATCCGCGCCATCAGGGCCTTGGTCTTACCAGTTCCTGCCCCCGCCAACATCAAAACTGGCCCATCCAATGTCTTAACCGCCTCGCGTTGCGCATCATTCAAATCTTTCAAATAGTCCTGATGACTCGCACCCATCGCCATCTGCGATAGGCTGCGGTTTTCGGCTTGCTCGAAAGCATCTGTTTCATCCCATTCACTCATATGCGCATCCTAGACTGATTAAGCGTAAAGTGAAAGCGTTGTTCACAAAATGTTCTTACAAAATAAAATGGAAAAAACAGCTGCTTTTACACTTGCAGCGACCTTGGTTCGGTGTATAAACCGCGTTAATGGATGCGGGCGTAGCTCAGGGGTAGAGCATAACCTTGCCAAGGTTAGGGTCGAGAGTTCGAATCTCTTCGCCCGCTCCAATAAAATCAAAGGGCTGCAACCTACGTTGCAGCCTTTGATGTTTCTCGTACATGAAATTGGAAATCCATGAGTGTCCCAGAACATAAAAACACATTAGGGAAAATCGCCCTTTGCCGAAAACAAATATAATAATTACAACAAAAAAGCACCCGAAACGGATGCTTTTCAGTGAAGCTGTGAAATATATTTCTATAAAGCTGGATTCAACGTAACGCGCACATCGAACCGAGGCGTTACAGCAACCGTATTCGAAAAAGTTTTGGCTGTCAGGTTACCCCATGAATATATTGGAATAAACGGAACGTTTGTTTGTATCAAAACAGTATATTCTCCTTCCAAAAGATTTGGAATATATGCCGCTGGAATTTGTCCTGCACTGGTCAGACCGGCTCCACCGGCCCCGTTCAGCGACCAATCAAGTTCTAAAGTACCACCAGAGTCAAAAGAACCACCGGTCATACGAATGCTGGAAATGATAACTGTAGCCGCAGCACCATCCGCATCAACTATTGAGCGAAAAACAGAACCCACATTCGTCATATAGTTTGGGCCTATTTCATTCTGCCGTGAAATCAGATCAACAGCCGTATAAGTGGCTTTAGAGGCCCGTAGATATGTCTTGAAGGCATCAAAGAATGAGTTACTGCCAACAATCCAAAGAACCAGCAACGGCATCAAGATAATCATTTCAAGGGTTATCGAACCGCGTTCATTACTTTTGAACTTGCCCAATATGTTTTTAAATAGGGTCATTATAACGGCTCCGTAACAAAAGCACTGTCGGCAACCAATTGTATGCCACCGCTGGCATCAACTGAGAAAATGCCACTTAGCGCACTAGGAAAATAACGATCCACAACAAGGCAAGCACGGACATAAACGATTTCATTTGGCTGACCTGGTGTTACCGAATTTGCAGCTGGATTGTTAGCGTTGCGATCTACACATGTTACCGCAGCGGGTGAAAACAGTGCCCCGGTATTGATCGGGGTCATTTCAATATGTAGGCTTTGTTCACAATCTTTTATTAATGTCGCAATATCACACACCTGTTGTTTAAAGTATGTGGCACCGGCTTCACCATCGGATATTCCGACAAGACGCACATCGCGAACAACACGGTCAAGTGCGTTTTCCAAAACAACGTATTTTGTCATCAGCAAACCGGAATCGAAGGTCAGCACAATCATTGAAAACATAAACGGAAATGCAATCACAAACTCTAGCGTGGCGGTTCCCTCTTCATTTCGGGCGAAATCCCTTAACTTGTTAAACATACGTTTCATACCATCCTCACTGTGTCAGCTTGAGTTTTTGTACGGACACCGCGATAGATGCAAAAGCTGTTGCAATATCGGCCGAGTCAACATCGTAATAATTGTTAATTGATGTCGCACAATTCTGTAAAAGCGTCTGGGCATCCGATGGCGCACTGA
>Ga0316189_10006102_pt1 | contig 11521 bp, 11 predicted proteins | sample LowCovwburrow_MG_FD_204930 | JGI IMG/M metagenome (GOLD analysis project Ga0316189, IMG submission 204930) | Coastal sediment microbial communities from Maine, United States - Lowes Cove worm burrow | ecosystem: Environmental > Aquatic > Marine > Coastal > Sediment | place: USA: Maine... | reverse complement strand
TAACGATTGAATGTGATGAAGATGTAACTGATCTCATGTTAACAGGTGATGTTACTGATGAAGCTGATAACTGCTCTGAAGGACTTGAAGCAACATTTACTGATGAGGTTGCCGCTGGTGAATGTCCTAATCTTTCACTAATTACAAGAACATGGTCATTAACTGATGTCTGTGATAATACAACAACATTAGTTCAAACAATTACGGTTACCGATACTACTGGACCTACATTTACAGTTCCAGAAAATATAACTATTGAATGTGATGAAGATGCAACTGATCTTACTTTAACAGGTGATGTTACTGATGAAGCCGATAACTGTTCTGAAGGACTTGAAGCATCATTTACTGATGAGGTTGTCGCTGGTGAATGTCCAAATCTTTCTACAATTTCGAGAACTTGGTCATTAACTGATGACTGTGACAATACGACGACTTTAATTCAAACAATTATTGTAACTGACACTACTGCTCCTACTTTGGTTGGAGAGTTAGAAGAAGTCATTGATGTGGTTTGTAGTAATATTCCTGAAGTACCAAACCTGGTATTTGAAGATGCGTGTTCAACAAGTATAAATGTCGATTTTATTGAAACAACATCTAATGATGGTTCAGAAATGGATTATGTGATTATTAGAGATTGGATTGTTACTGATGATTGTGAAAACGAATCAATTTTCACACAAACAATCAATGTCACAGTTCAAAGTGAAATTCCAACAACAGATGGATCACTTTGTATTGCTGAAGATTTTGATTTTGATCTTTTCGATCTTTTAGTTGGTGATTACGATGTTGACGGAACATGGACAGCAAATTCTGGAAATGTTTCAGTTGATGGTAGTTTCTTTAATCCTTCATCATTATTAGATGAAAGTGGAGAATTTACACAAGACCAATTAGGAGATTACGAATTTACATATACATATGAAGGAGAATGTCCAGGTATGGTTTCTGTCATTATTGCTTTAGATGATGAATGTGTTGTTTTCCCATGTGGTGAAGATGATGTGATTATATCTCAAGCTGTGACACCGATTCTTGTTGATGGAAACAATGATTTCTTTACAATTACAGGAGTTGAAGACTGTAATTTTGTTTATGAGCTACAAATCTTTAACCGATGGGGAGCGAAAATATATGACAACCCTAACTATCAAAATGATTGGAATGGCGAAGCATCAAGCGGTTCTGTGGGGAATTCAAACTTTGTACCAACAGGAACCTATTATTATGTACTAAATCTAAAAAACAGTGGACTAAGACCGTTTACAGGACCTATCTACGTTTCAACTAAATAAACCTTGACCTAATATGAAATTTGTAAAATTTAATATAGTAGCATTTATACTTTTAGGGAGCTGGATGAGCGTTGCACAGCAACTACCTCAGTTTACTCAGTATATGTACAATACAATTTCTATTAATCCAGCATATGCCGGAAGTAGAGAAACATTAAGTATTGTAGGTTTACATAGAAGTCAATGGGTTGGTCTTGAAGGAGGTCCAACAACACAAACACTATCTATTCACACGCCAATGCGAAATGAACGCGTAGGATTAGGATTTACATTTATAAATGATGAATTAGGGTTTCAAAACTTTTCATATTTATATGCTGATTTTTCTTATACCATTCCTACAGGTGAAAAGAGCAAGCTTGCTTTTGGCTTAAAAGCTGGATTTACAGGTTATAGCTTAGACGGCGAATTTCAGCAATTACAATCTGATGATCCCGTAATTTTTGGATTTGAAGACCGCTGGAAACCGAACATAGGAACTGGAGTCTATTGGCACAGTAATAAATGGTACTTAGGGCTTTCTGCGCCACGATTATTAAATACAGATTATTCTGGAGATGCCGAATTTCAAGCACTAGAGCGCATTAGTTATTATTTCACAGGTGGTTATGTATTTACTTTAAGCGAAAACACAAAATTAAAACCTGCCATGCTCTTGAAAGCAACAAATGGTGCGCCTTTATCATTTGACCTTACAGCAAACTTTCTATTCTATGAAAAACTGTGGTTAGGTGCTGGATATAGAATTAATGAACAAGCTGCCGCAATTGGTGGTCTTGCAGATTTTCAAGTGTCAAAACAATTACGAATTGGCTACGCTTACGAATATCCTATTTCTGATTTGAGACCTTATACAAGTGGAACTCATGAAATACTTTTAATGTTCGAAATATTTAAAAGCAAACGTATTAAATCACCTAGATACTTCTAAAAAACAAATCAATGATGAAATCAAAGTTTTTAATCTTATTATTTGCGCTTAGTAGCACATTTATGATAGCCCAAGAAAAGCTTGCTGATAAGTTTTTTAGCAATTATGGGTATGTCAAAGCAACCGAACTTTATGAAGAAGTTCTTAAAAAAGGAGATTCTAGCCTACATGTTTTAACACGTTTAGGGGATTGTTATTATAACAATTCGAAATCTAAAAAAGCAGCCTTTTGGTATGCTGAAGCGCTAAAACAACACGAAAGCGATATTAACCCTGAGTATATCTACAAATACATTCAATCGTTACGAAGTTTAGGGCAATATGAAGAAGCCGATTCATGGATGAAAAAATTCATGGAAATTCAAAATAACGATACACGAATTAAAGGGTATAATCCTGAAAACATTGCGAAATACAACGAACTTTCAAGTTCAGAAAAAAACAAGGTGGTAAAGGTTGTCAATGTACCATTTAATACAAAGTATTCAGATTTTGGATCGTATATACATAATGGTCAGCTATACTTTGCTTCGTCGAGAAATACTGATGAAAAAAAATTATATGCTTGGAATAAAGAACCTTTTTTAGATCTCTATCAATTAAGTGTTGAGAAAACAGAAGATTCAGTAACCTATAGTAGTCCAGATTTTATTTCTGGTGAAAAGATAAACTCTGTTTTCCACGAAGCTTCAGTAGCGATTACTAATGATGGTATGACTATGTACTTCACTAGAGATAATGTAGGAAAGAGCAATAAAAAAGTAAAATACGACGACGAAGGAACCACACATCTTAAGTTATACAAAGCAACTTCGGTTGATAGTGTATGGACCAACATTGTTGAGTTACCGTTTAATGATGAGATATTCTCAACAGGTCACCCAACCTTAAGTCCAGATAATAAACAACTCTATTTTGTTTCTGATCGCGAAGGCGGAATTGGTAACAGTGATATTTATGTTGTAGATATTGAAGGTGAAAACACCTATTCGGAACCTAGAAATTTAGGTGAAAAAGTAAATACTGAAGGTCGTGAGATGTTCCCATTTGTAGCAAAGGATAGTACGTTTTACTTTTCTTCTGATGGCCATTTAAACCTTGGGTTTTTAGATATTTTCAAATCAGACATTTTAAAAGACGACACAGCAGAACCTGAAAACTTAGGCGCACCCTATAATAGTGGTTATGACGATTTTGCATATTTCAAAAACGTTTCTGAAACTGAAAATGAACATACAGGTTACTTCTCTTCAAACCGACCAGACGGTCAAGGAAGTGACGATATTTATAGTTTTGATGCTTCTGAATGTATTCAAATAATAAAAGGGATTACTAGAGATAGGAATACAAATACGATTCTACCTGGTGTTACTGTTAAACTAATTAATGATGTTGGTAAAGTGATATCTGAAATTGTAAGTGGTGACGATGGTAGTTATGAATTTACAGCTGATTGTAACGCAAAATATACAGTATTAGGCAGCAAATTAGACTTTAAAGACGATCAAAAGGAAGTCACTACAGATAACGAACACAATAAAGTTACTGAAGCTGATTTATACTTAGAATCTTTAATCAATGATAGCCAGATTGTCATCAACCCTATCTTCTTTGATTTTGATAAATCAAATATTAGAACCGATGCACAATATGAACTTGAAAATATCGTAGATGTCATGAGAGCTCATCCAACAATGGTGATTAAAATTGAATCGCATACGGATAGTCGCGGACGTGATAAATACAATGAGAAATTATCTGATAGACGCGCAAAATCTACAATGGAATATATCATTTCAAGAGGAATTGCTGCTGAACGCATTGAAAGCGCTATAGGTTATGGAGAGTCACAATTATTGAACAAATGTTCAAATGGTGTTAAATGTACCGAAAAAGAGCATCAATTAAACAGACGTTCATACTTCTATATCTTAAAAGATTAAAGTTATAACCCTCTATTTTAAACTTCAAAAAGCAGACTTCGTTAGTAAGTCTGCTTTTTTATTTCAGTTTTTGGTAAGCGTATCAATATTTAAAACTAGTGTGATAAGCTTTTCCTTTTAAATCATCAATAAGAAATACACTACCAGCATACCAATCATTTATAAAGAAATCAGTGACGTACAAATTTTCAGTGTCTTCATGTAAAGTTTTATCCGGTAAACCTTCAATTTGAATAATGTAATTTCCATTTTGCCTGAGATAAGCATAAGATCCTCCAATAATTACACTGGATAGTTTATCTGTTTTAAAGTACGTTTCAAAAAAGTCATCCTCATTATGAAATTCTCTGGTAAATTGGTAAGCCGGAATTCCGTTGTTAAAGTACTATCTCTTTCAATATATAACTTATTGAGATAGATGTCATCTATGTCTCTTATAATAAGCGATGGAGAAAACCGAAACGAACATGACGAAAATAGTAAGTGAAAAAGGAAAGGTTTCAAGACATAAATTTTATGAACTTCAATATCTAAAAAAAAGAGTCACAAATAATTTTGTGACTCTTTTAAGTGGCTATCAATCAATTTTAATAATTATCGTTTTATAAAAATATTAGTAAAATACCATTTGCCTTCTTCGTTTTGTTCGGCTGAAATATCAAAGTCTGTAAAATCACCTTCTATAGTATTCTTATGTCCTTCACTATTTAACCAAGCATTAACAACAGATTGTGCTGAGTTAAACGCATAAGCGACATTCTCAGACACTTTAGTCGCAGATGCATTATCAATTAAACTGTTTTTTCGTTGAAAGAAATTATCGTGACCAACATTATTAGATTCTACCATGTAGTCTGTATGTGTATATGCAACAGCTTTTATAATACTGTGATTAATTAATGGCGTAAGTCCCTCATTAATTCTGTGCGCATTAATTAATTCTAATATTTCTATTTCAATTGCTTTTGCTGCTGGAGGAACTGGTAATGAGATACTATCTATGGTTTCTTCAGGAAAGTCTTCAGTAGAACAAGAAAACGTTAATAACGCAACTAAAGCCAATAATGGCAAGTATTTGGTAGGTTTCATAATGTAGGTTATTTAGATTTGGGTTCTAAATCAATTTTACTAAAATCAATCATTCAAAACAGGGCAGTTTTTAAACAATTGCTTTAAGTCATGGTGAATATACACAATAATTCTATAAATAACCGTTAACACGTCACTAGTTTTCGATGAAATACATAATTAAATAAGCAATATCCTACATTATTGCCGTTTTATGTGTTTTCAGAAATATGATTCTGAAGTCATTTAAGGAGATAAACGATCTAATATCCAATTGTATTCAGCATCTAATGTATAACGCAATCTGTCGTGAAGTCTATTGGCACGACCTTGCCAAAATTCAATTTCAACGGGTTTCACAATAAATCCTCCCCAAAAATTTGGTCTTAAAATGTCTTCGCCTTCCAGCTTTTGTTCTAGATCCTTAAGTTTTTTATCCAATGCTTCTCTACTGTCAATAACCTCACTTTGGTTCGAAACTAGAGCTCCTAATTGGCTGCCTCTAGGTCGCGATTCAAAATAGCCATCACTTAAATTTTCAGCAATCTTTTCAGCTTTCCCTTTAATGATGATTTGACGTTCAGCAGCTGGCCAAAAAAAGGAAAGACACACATTAGGATTGTTAAGGATTGCTTTTCCTTTTTCACTTTCATAATTGGTATAAAATATAAAACCTTCCCAAGTAAATTTCTTTAAGAGCACTACTCTACTCTTCGGAAAACCATCTAAACCCAATGTGCTTATGGTCATGGCATTCGTTTCAGCTACATCAAAATTTTCATCGACTTCATGAAACCATTTTTGGAATACTTCCATAGGGTTATCACTCACGTTACTCTCGAGTAACTCTTGCTTTTCGTATGATTTTCTGTAATTGCCTAAGTCTGTATTCATTAGATTTAAATATAAAATTTAATATAGTATTTTTTTCTAAGCCTCAATTATTTCTTATAAATTTAAGAATTATAACCTACTTTATGACATTTGAAAACAGTAAATATTCTAAAGTTCTCGAATATAAAAAATTCGAATTCCTCTTCGGTAATCTCTACATTACAAATCATTTTGTCATTTCAGAATTAAACGAAGGCATTCATGTAGATTATAAAATGGTCAGTGAATTAATCCATAAATTTTCTGAAGAAATTAGTAATGACATCAAAATTGGATACATAGCCAATAGAAAAAACGCTTACTCTTTTGAGCCTCAATTATGGGTAGATTTCAATAATGATTATGACTTTATAGTCGCCAGTGCTGTCGTTATTTATAATGACTTTAGTTATCTTAATTCTACTTTAGAAAAGCACTTTTTCAAAAAAAGCCTAAAGCGTTCTCATAGCTTAGATGAAGCCATTGAATGGATGTTAGCATTGGATGAATTTAAAGTATAAGATTTGATAGATTGAAACCTATCTATGTCGCGTATTCAAAATCACGTGTGTTATTAACATCCATATTTTAATATTCAAATGTCTTACCATCTCTCGCTAATTCTACATTTGGAAAAACAGTTTCAGCTTCCTTTTTAAAAACACTTAGATCATCGTAACGTGTAGAATAATGTCCGAGAATTAGCTGCCCAACATTAGCTTTTTTCGCAATTGTTGCAGCTTGTTTGGCTGTAGAATGTTTTGTTGGAAGCGCTAAAGATTCATTTTTTTCAATAAATGTAGACTCGTGATACAATACATTCACATCTTTTATAATTGGAACAATCGATTCATTATAAGCAGTATCACTGCAAAAGGCATAACTCTTTGGAGGTTTTGGATCTCGTGTTACAGATTCGTTTTTTACAATAATCCCTTTATTATCAGGAACATCAGCACCTTGTTTTAATTTCCTATAGTAGGCGACGTCGATATCTGCATTTAAAACGGCATTCATATCTAATTTACGATCTCCCAGTTTCTCTTTGAATAAAAATCCGTTGGTATAAATACGATGATCTAAAGGAATTGTATGCACTTCCACTTTATCATCTTCATATATTTTTTCAGAAATTTTAGAATTCAATTCATGAAAAATTAATTTAAAATTCGTCCACGAGTCTGATAATTTCATTTGAAGCGTAATCACTTCCTTCAATCCTTTTGGTGCATAAATATGTAAATCGGCTTCGCGAGTTAGTAATCTAAACGTGGATACTAAACCGGCTAAACCAAAACAATGATCACCATGTAAATGTGAGATAAAGATGTGCTTAATTTTTACAAACTTGACTTTATGTCGTCGCAATTCGACTTGTGTCCCTTCGCCACAATCAATTAAAAAGGTATGATTTTTTATCTCAAGAATTTGAGCTGTAGGATTTGTATGTACTTGTGGTGTTGCGCTAAAGCAACCTAATATTGTTAATTTCATTTAGTGTAGCGAAGTTGTAAACTTGTTTGTTGTGGCGTCGAAACAACTTTACGAAAAAACGACTGCACAATTTAACAATTTTCTAAATTCCTAAATCACGTTCCATGACTTCCATTTCAATAATATCAAAAGCTTCTTGAGTTGTAGGTACTACAATGATTTTATCTGGCGTGTCATCAAGATCTGCACTGTTAGAAACAATTACAAAGGAATGTTTTGCCTTGCGATGTTTGTTTGATAATTGCAAAAACTCAGCTATATCTGTTAAAGTGACGCCATCGAGTTGTGTAATATTCACAATAATATTATTGTTTTTAAAACGATCATAAAGAATGTCAATTTTCTTGACCAATTCAATAATTGATGCTTTTTCTTGAGTTATTATTGTTGTATTTCCGCTTTTATCTATAATCATAATTCTAGTGTTTTATTTTTGAAGCTAATAAATAAATTACTGCCATCCTGATGGCAACGCCATTTTGAACTTGATCTAAAATTATGGCTTGGTCAGAATCGGCAACATCACTTGTAATCTCAACACCACGATTTATTGGTCCTGGATGCATGATGGTAATCTCTTTATCTAAAGAATTTAATAGTGCTTTATTAACTCCATATTGTTGAGTATATTCTCGTGTAGACGGAAAATAACTTATATCCATCCGTTCATTTTGCACACGTAACATATTGGCGACATCACACCAATTTAATGCTTTACGCAAATTAGTTTCTACTTTTACTCCCAAATCTTTGATATATTTAGGAAGTAACGTTTTGGGTCCGCAAACCATCACATTTGCACCCTGTAATTGCAGTGCATAAATATTAGACAATGCTACTCTACTATGCAACACATCACCAACTATCACTACATTTTTACCTCTAACCTCGCCAAGGCGTTCTCTTATAGAATAACTATCTAACAATGCTTGTGTAGGATGTTCATGAGCTCCATCACCTGCATTTATGATACTTGCGTCCACATGCTGAGACAGAAACACACCTGCTCCAGGGTTTGGATGACGCATGACAACCATATCTACTTTCATAGATAAAATGTTATTTACGGTATCAATTAAAGTTTCTCCTTTTTTTACTGAAGATTGAGAAGCCGAAAAATTAATCACGTCTGCTGAAAGTCGCTTTTCAGCAAGTTCAAACGATAGTTTTGTTCGTGTTGAATTCTCGAAAAATAAATTGGCGATAGTAATATCTCTTAACGAAGGGACTTTTTTGATAGGCCTATTGATCACCTCTTTGAAATGATCAGCAGTTTCAAAAATTAATTGAATATCCTTTTTGTTAAGGTATTTAATTCCTAATAAGTGATTAACACTTAATTCGCTCATCTTTTTAGTATTCAGTTTGCAACTCAGTATGACCTACTCAGCGCAATTTTTAATTATTAACTATAAATTAAATATACAGCATCTTCCCCTTCATTTTCAAGCCAATTGACTTTCACTTTCTCTTCATTAATAGCATCTACTTGTCGTCCTCTATAATTGGGTTGTATGGGTAAATGCCTACTAAATCGTCGGTCAATCAATGTCAATAGTTCTATCTCATTTGGTCTCCCAAAGGATTGAATGGCAGTCAGTGCTGCTCTAATGCTTCGACCTGTATATAATACATCATCTATGAAGACGATGTTTTTATTTTCAACTATAAAATCAATTTTTGTGGTATTGGCCTCCAATATTTTTTCACCTCTTCTAAAATCATCTCTAAAGAAGGTAATATCTAAATGACCTAATGGTATGTTTTTAATCTTGTAGTGGGTTTTTAACATTTCGGCTAAACGATTCGCCAAAAACTTCCCTCTTGGTTGCAATCCTATAAGGACCGTGTTAGAAAAGTCGTTATGGTTTTCAATAAGTTGACAAGCCAATCGATGAAGAATGATGTTTACTTCTTTAGCATTAAGTAATAGCTTTTGACTCATATGGACATATTCTGAAAAAACATTCAGTATACAAATTTAAGTGATTTAATTTAGATATTAAAAAAGACTGGCAAACATATATTGAATAAGCGTACAAATTATAATTAAATTATTTTTTAATCACTATTTTATTGTAAACATTAGTAATGCCCTCAAATGAAATTTTAAATATATATACGCCATTTGATATATCATTAATATCAATTAAATTGTTATCTAGTGAAGAAATTGTTTTTATCAACCTACCATCTATTGAATAAATACTAATAGATTCCAAAGGTTTATTGCTGGTATTTGAAATTGTTAGCAATCCATGAGATGGATTAGGAAATATCTTTATGATATTAGTCTCTGTGTTAACTTCATCCACATTTAATAAATTACCACAATTAGCCATAAGTTCTTGAACTGCGTTATTCACATTAAGTCTGCCTCCAGTGCGAGTAATTCCATTCAAAGAAATATTAGGATCTACATTATCAAGTATTAAATCTCTTACAATTCTGGCTGCTATTGCAGGATTTGAATCTGCCAAATCAGCCAATTGTTGACAAGGCGATGAATATAATAAAGCAATCGTTCCTGTTACATGTGGTGTTGCTCCTGAAGTACCGCCAAAACCGCCATAACCATTATTAAAGCTAGTAGTAAATGCTCCTTCTCCTGGAGCGCCTAGATCAATTGTTTCTACACCATAACCAGCTTCAGCTACTTTAAAATCATTGACACCTGTATTCGTTACAGAAATCAAGTATTCACTTGGACAGGCTGTAGGTAAATCTCCTATAACATCAACATTTTGATTGGCATTAATTGTTGCGCCGCAACTTAAAATTCCGTTTTCACCAAGAGTATCGTACAAGGCACACCACAACGGTGCATCCTCTGGATTTCCAAAATCGACTCCCCAAGAAGCGTTGGTAGTTACTACAAATGCACCTTCTACTCCATTGGTTTGATTATATAAAATTCTTGCATCTAAAGCATAACTATAAGCTTCAATGACTTCTGCTTCGTTCGTGTTGAAGTCATTTCTAATAATCATAAGTTTCACATCCCAATTTACTCCAGCGACACCAATTCCATTATTTCCTTTTGCACCAATAATACCTGCTACTGGAGTCCCATGATCTCCTCCAAAGATGTTATCATCATCAGTCACAGTACTCCATCCAAGATAGTCATCAATATAATTATTTTGATCATCATCCATTCCATTATTAGGAATTTCAGCATCGTTAATCCAAATATTGTCTTCAAAGTCTTCATGATTTGTGTCATGACCATTATCTAAAACTGCTGCGACTATTACATTTCCATTAAGTGTAGTCCCTCCAGTAGTAACATCCCATGCTTCGTCAGCATCAATATCGCCATCACTAGGCTGTAAATATTGCCATTGTTGAAAAAAGAACAAATCGTCAGGTGTAGTAGATCTAGTAGTTACTTTGTGATTTTTTTGTACTACTAGCACATCCGTATTTTGATAAAACAGAGTAATAGCATGTGATTCTGAAATAGAAGACCCTAAACGTATCTGCCAAATATTCAAGGTCTTTGAAACTAATTTTGAATCCAAAATTGGAGTTTCACTCAATTCAGTAATAACTCTTGTAATATCAACTCCATCTTCTAACTGTACCAATAGTTCATTAGGTACAAAACTGGCTTCTTGGGCGTAAGTAGCACCTACAACTAATACATATACAACTAGAAACAACTTTTTCAAAACAATACTTAATTGGTTATCAGTAAGGTACGAAATATAATTTAATAAGAATTAATTACTAATAGAAATAAAAAAAGCCTCTCTCCCGATAGTTATCGGGACTGAGAGGCTAGATTTATTAGTAATAAGATTTTATTTTTTCACAAACTTCTTAGTTAATGTTCCTTGAAGCGCATTTATTTTTAGAAAATATATACCGCTATTTAATTGACTTACATCAATTTGGTTGTTAAGCAT
>Ga0316189_10006101_pt1 | contig 11522 bp, 7 predicted proteins | sample LowCovwburrow_MG_FD_204930 | JGI IMG/M metagenome (GOLD analysis project Ga0316189, IMG submission 204930) | Coastal sediment microbial communities from Maine, United States - Lowes Cove worm burrow | ecosystem: Environmental > Aquatic > Marine > Coastal > Sediment | place: USA: Maine... | reverse complement strand
GTCGAATCAAAGCCCCAGGGCGGACTGTTGTCAGTGTTTTCGAAACTATTTTAAAAAACTCAGGATTGAGGCAGGAAGAGCGTTGAAAGGATCTCTTTGACGGCAGAGCACCTGCCGGGGGGCCTTTCTTCGCTCCGTTTCCAGAGCTCAGCTCATTCGTTCGGACGGTCCTTGCTCTCTCGTGACATAATCCAATAGTCTGCCCTGCTGGTCGGTTCATGAATCCGGTCGATCGACCGGTAGCCCAACCGTTCGTAAAAGGAGATGTTTCGTGGTGAAAAGGTCTCCAGGTAGGTGGGCCGATTCATCCTGTCCGTTTTCTGGAGTACTTCCTCGACCAGATCAACACCGTGGCCCCTTCCCTGAGAGCGTGGATGAATACCTACAATCGAGAGGTACCAGGCGTCTGCATCGATCTGTGGGGCCGATTTTTCTGCCATGAAAGCCACCATCACCTCGTAGCTCTCGAGGCTGGACTGGCCCATGTGGTGTATGATGAAATCCCTCTTGCTTCTCTGTTTCTCTCTTTCCAGCTCCCGCTCCAGCGGTCGGGACCAGATAGCTGCCCCGGATTTTTGGTCTGCTGATATGAGCAGCACTCCATAGCGGTGCGCCTCGACCATTGAGTAGTCCAGGTAGCGGAGCATCGCTTCCCGGGCCGAGCCTTCGATGACCGATTTTTCCATGGTGATATAGAAGGCATCCTCGGTCAGCGCTTCATACAGCGCTTCGGCCAGAATGCGGTGGCTGAATTCGTATTCCATTACTGATACCCTTGCCAGATAAAGAAACAAGCCCTTTTAAAATTATCAGAGCCGGAAGCAAGAATATGGCACAACCCGGCCCAATGCAAATGACTTCTTAGTTTAAGTTGGATGGAAATATGGATGGCAGAAAAAGCTGTAAAAACTGTGTACAAGTGAACAACTATTCTGCCCACAAAGTTGTCAGCCGGCCCAACCAGTCCTTGCAAAGTTTCCCTTACTCGTCCATTCAAAAAGGTAAAAATGCAATCAATTCATGGTGTTAAAGAAAATCTTAGGAGAAAAACTTAGCCAGCTAAATTCCGGCATGATTATCGCTTCTACCCGATTGGGGATAAGGGGTGAGGCTTCCAGCCGGTGATCTGAGTTTCCGCCTGCCTTGCCTGTCAGACAATGAACGACAGTTGAAGATGTGAGAGCTCGGGCATCTTTTAGAACCAGACAAGCTGCGAGAGGGGAAGGCATGGCGATTATAAAGACGATTACACCGTATATTTCGAAAAATAGAATGGGCAGAATCGAAGCCCATTGTAGAAAAATAGGCTCAGAGGAGATTGTCGAGGGATACATCGCCCTGGTTTCAACCCGTATGTCCCGGGACAACAAGATCGAGATCAAGCCTCTGAGAAAAGATGAAGGCGGTGAGTAGACCGCCTGAACCTCTGAAGACTTAACCCACCTATGGAGCCATGTCCTTGTTCCTGCCTCGATCTGGGCATGCTCCATGTACGGAGCCTGGGCCGGGTACCTCCCCCGGGCTCTGTACACCCGCTTTACAACTGCTCGCCTTATTGATTGACCCATCTCGCAGCGCCACACTTCAAACCAACCATTTTTCTTAAGAGATATCAGCGGCTCCGGCTATTCAGGGTGATCAAATCCTAGGTCTGATCATTCTGGCATGATTTTCGCGACAGTACAGTCACAAGGGGGAACGTTTCGGGAGCTTAGATCCTGAAAAAATCGGGCCGATCTCAGTTGAGGGTCCCGGCTCGATGGAGTTTGTTCCTCCGCAAAGAAAAGGGGGAAACGTCATGTGGGGAATCATAACCATGTTCCTGTCCTTCTGGTCGATACCGGTGGTACTCTATCTCATCATGCCTGCGTTGATAGTGAGCGTACTTTTGGTCATGGAATTGGCAAGGTAAGAATTGGTATTTCACTTTATTTTTGCTCATCCAACCAGTCACCGATCCCGCCGCCGCGGGGCTGTACCATAGGCACTGGTTCCGGGGGGGATGGTGAGCGGTTCATACGGTCAATCTCTGCTGAAAAATTTGTGCAGTATTACAATGGGGTGGGAAAATTTTTAATGAAATTAAATAGCTTTATATGGTAGTCTTCACCCGTTTAGTTTGACAGGTAGTTCAGCCGTGTCGAACTGCCTTCCGAGCCACTTCGAGGCTCCTGCACTTCAGTAATCTTCAGAATTAGAAGAGGAACAGCGCCGTAGAAAAAGACCGCAACGCTCATCCATAGAGACAGGGAGAGGGACCATGAGGTATCGCTCGAGTATCGTTCTTATTGGGGGAATTATACTGTTTGTCATCTCTAACCTTGTCTGCGGTGCAGCGGTCGGCGCCGAGCATTGCAGCGAACAGGTCGGCACCCTGGTCTCCATCGAGGGCAGCGGCGAGCTTCAACCCCAAGGACAGCAGGGCTGGCAGCCCGTTAAGTTGAACGACAAGTTGTGCGCCGGAGATGTCCTGCGGGTCGGCCCCGGCGGCCGGGCGGCGGTCACCCTGACCAACGAGACGATCCTAAGGATCAACCAGAACTCGATCCTCACTTTCAGCCTTCCCGAAGAGCGTATCTCAGTGCTCAAGCTGCTCAAAGGCATGCTCCACATCTTTAGTCACAGGCCGCGCGCCCTCAAGGTCTCCACACCCTATGTAAACGGCACCGTGGAAGGCACCGAGTTCCTGGTTGCGGTGGACGATCAGCAGGCGGCGATCACCGTTTTTGAGGGACTGGTCCGGGCCGCCAACGGTCAGGGCAGCCTCGATATTGGCAGCGGTCAATCCGTAACCGCAGCCAAAGGAACTGCGCCCCAGTACAGCGCCGTGGTCAATCCGCGTGATGCGGTGCAGTGGACCCTCTACTATCCAACTATCCTCGCATCCGCAGCCGGCGCCACCGCGACTGAAGCAGACAAACTGGTCAGCCAGGCCTCAGGTGCGCTGCAGACCGGACAGGTGGCCGAAGCCCGGTCGCTTCTGGACAAAGCACTGTCAATCGAACCCCAGAACAGTAACGCATTGGCTCTGCTTGCCATTATCGACGTGGTGCAGAACAGGCAGGAGTCGGCCCTCGCGCAGGCTCAAAAAGCAGTCGAGCTTGCTCCCGATTCGGCCGCCGCCGGTCTGGCTCTGAGCTACGCCCAGCAGGCGACTTTCGATATTGATGGGGCATTGAATACTCTTCTGGAAACCACCGAAGCCAACCCAAATAATGTCGAGGTCCTGGCCCGGCTGGCCGAACTCCAGCTTGCGGTCGGCCGCTTCGATCAGGCCCTGGCCACCATCGATCGGGCCGTTGGCATCACCCCAGATAACTCTAGGGTTAAGGCTGTACACGGATTCGTCCATCTGACCAGGGTGGAGATCGATGAGGCTCAGGCCGCCTTCACCCGGGCCGTCGAACTCGATCAAGCCATGCCGTTGGCTCGACTCGGGTTGGGTTTGAGCCAGATCCGCAGGGGTCAGGTGGCCGCGGGCAGAGCGGAAATCGAAATCGGTGCGGCGTTGGACACCTCGAATTCGATGATCAGGAGCTACCTGGGCAAGGCCTTTTTCGAGGAGCGGCGCGACAGTCAGGCCGGCCGCCAATACCAGATTGCCAAGGAGCTCGACCCGGCCGACCCGACCCCCTGGTTCTATGATGCGATCCGCAAGCAGACCGACAATCGACCGGTGGAAGCGCTCAAAGATCTTCAGCAGTCGATAGCCCTGAACGACAACAGGGCCGTCTACCGTTCCCGCTTCCTGCTCGATGACGATCTGGCTGCACGCAGCGCCAGCTTGGGCCGCATCTACCAGGATCTTGGTTTTCAGCAGCTGGCCTTGTCCGAGGGCTGGAAGTCGGTGGCCGCTCAACCCGGCAACTTTTCGGCTCACCGCTTTCTTTCCGACAGCTACCGGGTGCTGCCGCGTCACGAAATCGCCCGGGTCAGCGAACTGCTCCAGTCCCAGCTCCTGCAGCCCCTCAATATCAACCCGGTCCAGCCACAGCTTGGCAGAAGCGACCTGGCCGTACTCCAGGGTGCAGGGCCGGGGCAGGCGGCTCTGAATGAATACAACTCCCTCTTTCTGCGCAACCGCTTCGCGCTGCAGGCCAGCGGCGTGGTCGGCAGCAACGAAACACTCGGAGACGAGCTGGTTCACTCCGCGGTCTACAACAAACTCTCCTACAGTATTGGCCAGTATTACTACAAGACCGACGGCATCCGGGAAAACAACGACCAGCGCTACGAGATCTACAACGGCTATGCTCAGGGAATGGTGTCGCCAAAGACAAGTTGGATGTTTGAAATACGCTATGATGAGGACGAGTATGGGGATTTGACCATGGTCATCGATCCGGCTGTCTATGATTATAGCCCCACGCTTAGGCAGTCATTTGAAGAGAAGAGTGCTCGTGCTGGTTTTCGCCACGACTTCAGGCCCCATTCCACCCTGGTAGGCACCGTAGCTCTCGATTCCGGTAACTCTGATATTACAGGTTGGGAAGGTATCGAAATTTTCACTGAGGCCGGGGCAATCATCGGCGAACTGCAGCATCTCTATAACTCGGAAAAGTTCAGCCTTAGAAGCGGAGCCGGTTATTTTTACCTGGATGGTGATGATAAAGTGGTCTTCACCGATCCGTTTCCTTTTGAAGCTGAAGAAGAGTTTCAGAGTAAGCACGGCAATATCTATGGCTATGGCCAGTTTGAGCTTCCTTACGAGTTTACAGCCACCGTCGGTCTGAGCGGCGATCTGGTAGAAAGCACCGACCAGGATAGAGAAGAAATAAATCCGAAACTAGGCTTGTTCTGGCAGCCTGCTGAGAGCACGCTGATTCGTGGAGCGGTTTTTAAGACCGTGTCAAGAAGCCTGGTTAACTCACAGACCATAGAACCAACCAATGTGGCAGGCTTTAACCAGTTTTTTGACGATGCGACGGCTTCGCTCATATGGAACTATGGTATTGGCATAGACCAGCAATTTTCGGACAAGTTGTTTGGTGGCGCCCAATTCCTGCAGCGGGATCTGGACGTACCCTTTATTCAACTTGATGAGACGACTGGCACGACATCTTCGACAGAAGATGACTGGCGTGAGCAGATCGCTTCCGCCTACCTCTACTGGGCCCCGGCCGAATGGCTGTCGCTCGGTCTGGAGTATTTTTACGAGGATTTTGAACATGACGTTTTAGAAGTGGGCGCGATCTTTGGCATCTTTGGAGTGACCAATCACCGACTTGTCCCCCAGGTGAGTTTTTTCCACCCCTGTGGATTGAGTGCCCGGTTACTAGCCAACTACGTAGATCAGAAGAGAGACTTTGAGGAATATATTCCCGAGGAGGCGGTGGAGAGCGATCAGTTCTGGCAGGTTGATGCGGCGATCAGCTACCGGCTGCCGAAACGGTACGGCATAGTCAGCCTGGTAGCCAAGAATCTGTTCAATGAGGAGTTCAACTATATAGATACCGATTCAGCGAATCCCAAATTTCTGCCGGAACAGAGGGTGTTTCTTACCCTGACAGTTAATCTGTAAAGATATTGATAATGAATTTCAAGTAGCAGGAAGGTCCTGCTAATAAGGATTATCCAATATCTGAAATCCAAAATGTTGGGTAATAAGAAGAATAATTTTATAGGAGATTGATTATGCCTAAAGCAAAACTTCACATTCAAGGACACGGGCCAGGAGGAGATAAAATCAACGTTTGGATCGTCTATGATCAAACCACAAAACAGTGGGAGGTTAGGGAAAAAAATGATAATGGACCTATAAAAGATCCAATTCCCGGTACTCCTGAATGTACCATAGACGATATCGTTATTGAGAGCCTTGCTTGCTGTAACCCATGTTGGGTGAAAACAAGACGTGGGTGGATCAATATCTGCTAAATCGTTATAAGGCTGCTTCCTTTAACAGTGAATTAATAGGGTCACTTCCCCACCGGGACAACCCCCTGCCAGTCGGCTGCGGGCGGCTTGCTTTGGTAGGCGCGGCACAGTTCGAGATAGAAGTGTGACGGGCCGTCGTCAGGCTCCAGTTCCAGGCAGCGGGCCAGGGTAGTCTCGGCTTGCTGCCATTGTTGTGACTTGAACAACTCCAGCGCGGTGGGGAACAGCTCTGTATAGACAGGTGCGCCAGCACCTGACATTACGCCATCCGCCATTATCTGGTAGATGGTGATCGGATTACTTTTGCCGCTGAGCAGGAAGGTGCCCATCAGCCGGGTGCTGAAGCCCTCTCCCTCCACAATAGTATCCTCCGAGGCCAGCAGCCGGGTGCCGAGCTTTTTGTTCAACCCTTCGATTCGCGAGGAGGTGTTGACGATGTCGCCCACCGGCGCGTACTCGTAGTGGCCCGCGGCGCCGATATGGCCCATCAGCAGGTAACCCGAGTGCAGCCCGATCCGGGTTGGCAGGGCCTGCTCCGGGTTCCTTTCATTGAAGTTCTGCAGAACCTCCAGGATGCTCAGGGCTGCCTGACAGGCCTTTGCCTTGAGTTGCCGATTTGGTTCGGTGGACGGCCAGAGGGCGAACATCGAGTCGCCGATCATATTGGTCACCGTGCCGCCGTGTTCCTTCACCTGGCCGAAAAGTTGTCCATAGTAGTCCTTCATCACCCGGCTGAGCTCTTCGGGGACGAGGCGTTCCGACAGCGTCGTGTAATTTTCGGCATCGCTGATTAGACAGGCACCGTAGATCATCCGGTCACCGCTGGTGACGAAATCGAGGTCTTTTGATATCTCCTCGACCACGCTGTCAGGCAGGTAGAGTTCCAGCGCCTTCTGCATGTGTTTTCGTTCCCGCCGTGAACGAAGGTATTTATACAGCAGCGCCGTCAGATAGCCGGCGGCTGGAAGGATTGCAAGTGGTACTATGACCGGTAGCCAGAGACTTTGATCGGCGAAGACAAAGCGGGCTGCCGTCAGTCCGGCTGCGATAAAGACAATCAGTGCCACCGCCGCCGGCAGCGGAGACAGCGGGAAACTGATCAAACAGATGACCAGTGCACCAACCAGCAACGCCGCCGCACTGAGCGCCACTGGCAACGGTTTCAGATAGCTGTCGTCCCTGAGGTTGGCGTAGACGGTGGCGGCTATTTCCACCCCGCTGAGATCAAGCCCGTCGGGCCTGGTGAAGACCGTGTGAAAGCCGTCCTTCTGCTCGGACCAGGAGGTGCGGGCGGCGCCGACAAAGACCACTTTGTCCTTTATTGCAGCCTTCAGCGAGGACTTATTGGCAGGGTCCGCCAGTACGACCCTATGCATCGGTATGGTGGGCAGGGTCGAGGGCGGCCCGTAGAAATTCACATAGACGTGGCTGTCGCCCCCATAGGCCTTGATCATGGCCTGCAGAAACAGCATATCGGCGGTGGACATGACGCTGCATGATTCAGAGAGCAGCGAGATGCCACTGGGCACGGATGGACTTTGGCCAAGCTGCAGTCTGATCTGCCGCATTGCCTCAACCAGGCCTGTGTTCTCGGCTAGTTGCGACATTGGCGCAGTTGCGTCGAAATGTTTCGGAAAGGTTTGTTCCAGGCAGGTAAAAAAGCGTTTATTGCGCTTCAGCGCACCGCTCTGGAGGGCAACCACCGGCAGGGTGGGGATGGAGCCCATGGAGTTCTTGAAGGTCCAGGCCTGGTTGACCCTGACTGGTACCTTGGGCAGGGGAAAGGGCGCCAGGGCCAGAGCTGATTCGGCCAAAACCTCTGTCGGCGATACCAGCACTTCCAGGTCGTAGGCTGGTCCGGTTTGATCCGCGGCGCTGTCTACCTTTCTTCTCAGCAGCCGCTGGACCAGAATAACATTGCCGGCCCGGCGGATAGCCTCGGCCAGGCGGAGGTCTTCCTCGTTCTCCCTGGCGTCGGCGAAATGGACGTCAAAAACGATGACGGCGGCCCCGTAATCAACCAGCCGGTCGATGAGGTCTGCATGCACCCGGCGATCCCATTTGAAGGGGTTCTCAGGGTAGCCGAATCTCTCGGCCGACTCCTCGTCGACATTAACGATCAGGATGCCTTCGGGTGCCTCTACTGCGCCGCGCAGTTTGAACAGCAGCGGCAAACCCAGATCTTCCTCGAGGCGGACTCCCATCGGTGAGGCCAGCAGGAAAATGCCGGCCAGAGCGATGAGAAGACTAAAAAACAATGGCGCCGTTGCCCGCTTCATTTTGGTAGAGACTCTCTCAATCGAAGGTAATGTCGTAGGCGCTGATTTTATTGAGCAGACCCTGCCGTGACAGTCCCAATGCTTTGGCAGCCTGGGAGCGGTTGCCGCCTGAGGCAGCCAGGGCTTCTTGGATCATCTGGCGTTCGATCCTGTGCACCGCTTCCTTCAGGGTGCCGTCCGTAACCGTTGCGGTACCTGTAAACGAGGTCCCGGCCGGCCGCAGCTTGTCGGAAAGCAACTCCGGTGTAATAATACCTCCACCCGCAGCCATGGTGATGGCCCGCTCCATTTCATTTTCCAGCTCACGGACATTGCCCGGCCAGTCGTAGCGCGTCAGCAGATCCAGGGTCTGCGGGGTGACCTGCGGCAAAGGCTTGTGATACCTGGTGCTGAATTTTTCCAGGAAATGGTTGGCCAGGGAGAGGATGTCGTCCTTGCGTTCGCGCAGTGGCGGAGGCGTGACCTGGAAGACGTTTATACGGTAGTAAAGGTCTTCTCGGAAAGCGCCTCTGCTGCTCTCCTCTGCCAGGTTGCGGTTGGTCGAGGCGATCAGTCGGACATCGACCCGGACGGTCTTGTGGCCGCCCACCGGGCGAAACTCTCCTTCCTGCAGTACTCGCAGCAGCTTGACCTGCATCGGCAGGGAAATTTCCCCGATTTCATCAAGAAAAATAGTCCCGCCGTCGGCCAGCTCGAACAACCCTTTCTTGTCGGATACGGCCCCGGTAAAGGCGCCCCGGACATGGCCGAAAAGCTCACTCTCCAATAGGGTTTCCGGCAATGCAGCGCAGTTTTCGGCGATGAACGGCTTATCCTTCAGGGGCCCGTTGTAATGGATGACCTTGGCGATGAGTTCCTTGCCGGTACCTGTTTCTCCCTGGATCAGCACGGTGGTCGGGACGTCGATTACTTTCTGCATAAGCCCGAACAACCGGCGCATCGGGGGGCTCGAGCCGATGATTTCCTTGAAGCCGGTTTTGGCCTTCATCTGGGAGAGCAGGGTTTGTTTCTGGCGTTCGAGCGACTCCAGATGATTGGTCAACTCACCATATAAATAGGCATTTTCAAGGCTGACGGCGATACTCCCCGAGAGGATCTCAACAAGTTTACGATCCTTTTCGGAGAAGTCGCCGGTTGTTTTGTTCAGAGCATAGAAAACGCCCTGAAACCCTTTTCTCGATTTCAGCGGTACGCAGATCATCGAGCGGGTGACAAAATCCGAACTGTCCAAATTGATGTTCAGGACCCGATCGTCACCTTCAATATCGTTGATCAGCGCCGTTTCACCAGACTCACGTACCCAGCCGGCGATACCCTGATCATCGGGGAAGCGCATTACTGGTGGAATGGGGTTATTTTGAGCGCCTCCCTGCTCGATGGTCCGGTAAAAGCAGAACTCCTTAGTGGTCGGGTCATGCAGGGCAATTGAGGCGCCCTCGATATTGATGATCGGTTTGATCTTGGTGAAGATCACTCCCAGCATCTCGTCAAGATCCATGATGCGGTGAAAGGAAGCGAACACATCACCAAACAGCGCTAGCTCTTGTTCCGTAAGATAGAATTCGTCGGCCATGACGCTCCCTCGCCAGAGTTGGTCAACCGTTGGGCAGCAAAAAGATCTATAAAGGAATGTAAATGTTATTTACATCATTGGTGAAGAGATGTCCACATGATTGACATAGTTATGGCGGTTCATCCGCAACGTGTTAGCGATGAGGTCCCGTGATTAAATAATATATTAAACCAAAACATATAGTTATCTAATTTTTAAATGGTCAGATTAATTGCCAGGCATATCTGGCATATTCCTGGCAATAGAGAGAAGCAAGAGAAGAAAGGGGCAGCTCAGTCGAGCATTCTTCAAACAACCGGTGAACAAAGACAAATTGGCAATCACAACACTAGCCGACACTTATCAAAGGGGGTACCGAAATGAATGGACTGGATCAACTTATTGTAACCTTATGGTTTCTTCCTGTAATACTTTTCATCGTTCTTCCCCTTTGCCTCAGCTGCATATGGGGAATCATCTCTCTTCTGATCAGCCCGTTTCGGCGGGCGGCCCCGGTTCAGGGTCCGCTGACTGTCGCAGAGACTGCTGCTGGTTAACCTTAACAAGCATGGGAGTGAGTAGCTGAAAATGGACCACTCCCTGTTTGAATATAGACTCCTGCCGGCTAGAAAAACTCTGGGATATCGCCATATCAACCGTTTTCTAGCTTATGAGAGGGCTGACTCCCTTCAGCCCTCTCATTACCTATACCTAGCGACATCAGTCCAATCCATCTCACCAGGCTGCGTTGTTCGCTGCGGTGCCTGCTCACAGCGCTGCCAGGCTGTTCCACCGGCTCCTCACTCACACCTTGCCTGGGCGGGCGCCTTGAACTGATCTCACTATGTATAATTTCGATCCGGAAACGTCGCTTTTACCCTCGCTCTTCGTTGCGCTCAGAATTTTTTCCTCGGAATATTTCTATGCCTGAGGAAAAATTCTTCGCGCGCCTCGATTGAAGGAAAAATCTATCGTTTCGTTTTAAAACTATAATAAAATGCTAGACAAACGTTCCCCTCTTGCAGGGTAACCCACATCTCAGCAAAACAACCCGAATGAAAATTCCTAGTGACGTGTTGACTGCACCCAAAACTGATGCTATCGCCTTGTCCAGGCTGGAGTGGACGATGATAAACGTCAACGAGCCGCTGCAGCAGGGAGATGCCCATCTCATCAGCCTTGCCAACGGAATGAACCTGCTTATCGATGCTGGACCGCGGGACCTGGCGGAAAAATCGCTGCTGCCGTTTCTTGAGAAGCGCTCGATAACCTCACTCGATCTGGTCTTCATCAGCCATGCCCATGTTGATCACTACGGCGGGCTCGATGCGTTGCTGGACCACAATATCGAGCTGAAAAAACTCTACTTCAATCTTCCCGACCGGAAACGGTGTGAGCGTGAAGTACCGTGGGGCTGTGATTATGATGATGTACAGAGAATCCGGGAGAGATTATCCTCCCGGGGGATCGAACTCACTCGGGCTCGAACAGGCTGGCGTCAGCAACTCGGCGACCAGAGCCACCTCGAAATCATTTATGCGTTTGATGGGGCTACCCCTGCGTTGGACAAGGCCGATATCAATGATACCTCGTTGATCATGAAGCTCCATCATGGCGACTTCAGTTTTCTATTCACCGGAGATCTCAACGAAGATGTCGGCTCCTACCTGGCCGACAGCTCCGATAAGCTCTCTGCCGATGTGCTGAAAATACCTCACCACGGTATCGAGCCGATAGCGCCCGAAATATTTTTTGAAAAGGTTGGCCCCCGTTGCGGACTGGTGTCGGCTCCCGGGAAATTTTGGCGGGGCAAG
>Ga0316189_10006100_pt1 | contig 11522 bp, 10 predicted proteins | sample LowCovwburrow_MG_FD_204930 | JGI IMG/M metagenome (GOLD analysis project Ga0316189, IMG submission 204930) | Coastal sediment microbial communities from Maine, United States - Lowes Cove worm burrow | ecosystem: Environmental > Aquatic > Marine > Coastal > Sediment | place: USA: Maine... | reverse complement strand
CCTTATAATCGAAATTATCTATTAAAATACGATAAACACCTTCAGTTTGAAGAATCTCTTCAATCTCTGTTAAATTTCTTGCTTCAACGATAATTTTCAAATCTTTCTTGGTTTCTTTCAAATATTTTTGGGTCTTTAAAATAGCTTTGGTGATTCCCCCAGCAAAATCAATATGGTTATCTTTGAGCATAATCATATCGTACAGGGCAAATCTATGATTTTCTCCACCACCAATCCTTACGGCCCATTTTTCCAAAGCCCTGATTCCTGGAGTAGTTTTTCGGGTATCCAGAATCTTAGTATTTGTACCATCCAATAATTTCACAAAAGAATTGGTCTTGGTAGCAATGGCACTCATACGTTGCATTGCATTCAAAACCAAACGCTCAGCTTTGAGAATGCTCTGCGAACTTCCTTTGATATAAAACGCAATATCCCCATATTTTACTTCTGAGCCATCTTTGATCAGGGTTTCAATCTGCATTTTGTCATCGACGTAGGCAAAAACCTGTTTGGCAAAATCAATACCGGCGATAATTCCCTCATCCTTAACTAAAAGTTTGGCTTTGCCCTCAGCGGATGCAGGAATACAAGCTAACGAACTATGGTCGCCATCACCAACATCTTCACGTATGGCATTAGCAATAATTAAATCTATTTCTTGTTGAAATTGTGCTTTTGAAATCATAAATAGAATTGGTTTGCGCTAAATTACTAAAAACAAAACCCAATAATGACATCCTATAAGTTGAAAGTTTTAAATTTGAAACATGACAATAAAATTACTCGCCATTGGCAAAACCGACAGTGCTTCCTTACAAGATCTTATTGTGGGGTATGAAAAAAGATTGAGGCACTATATAAAGTTTGAATTGGAAATAATTCCAGATATAAAAAATGCCAAAAACCTCTCTGAAGCCCAACAAAAAGAGAAAGAGGGCGAATTGATCCTGAAAAATTTGAATGCTACGGATGTTTTGGTGTTACTAGATGAAAATGGAAAACAATTTGGTTCCGTTGAGTTTTCTGATTACCTGCAAAAAAAGATGAACTCGGGCATAAAACAATTGGTGCTTGTTATCGGCGGTCCTTATGGATTCAGTGATACTATTTACACCAAAGCACAAGCGAAAATAAGCTTATCCAAAATGACATTTTCGCATCAAATGGTTCGATTGTTCCTAGTTGAACAGTTGTACAGAGCATTTACTATTTTGAAAAACGAGCCCTATCATCACCGTTAAGCTTTTATTAATATAACACCCTAAACTTGATGGTATTTTCAATCTTGCGCAGTGCCTTGATTACGTCTTGGTTATATTCCTTGTCCAAATCAGAAATAACATAGCCCAGATCCATATCTGTTGAAAGATATTGCCCAATAATGTTCATTTCATATTTAGCCAGCACCTCATTGATTTTAGCCATAACCCCTGGAACATTCTTATGAATATGTAAAAAGCGATGCGCATTTACTTGTTTTGGTAGTCTGATATTTGGGAAATTCACTGCGTCGACCGTATTCCCAGAATTGATGTAATCCATGATTTTATTAGGGACAAAATCCGCAATATTACGCTGGGCTTCCTCCGTACTACCTCCTACGTGGGGTGTTAAAATAACATTCGTCAATCCTTGAAGCTCGGTAACAAAATTACCATTGCTTCTTGGCTCCTCAGGATAAACGTCTACAGCCGCCCCAGCTAACTTGCCACTTTTCAAGGCATTCACCAATGCGTCGATATCAACTACAAAGCCACGGGATAAGTTAATAAGCATTGCCCCATGCTTCATTTGGTTTATCTCACGATTCCCAATAAAATTTTTGTTGGCCTTATTATCATCAATGTGTAAAGTAACCACATCGGAAACATTCAATAAATCCTCCAAAGTTTCACATCTGATCGCGTTACCAAGTGCAAGTTTGTCCTCTACATCATAATAATATACACGCATGCCAATGGCCTCTGCAAGAACCGATAATTGCTTTCCTATATTACCATAACCTACTATACCTAAATTCTTTCCTCTTACTTCCCTTGAGTTAATGGCAGATTTATTCCATAGCCCTTTATGAAGCTCTGTACTTCTCGGAAAGACATTGCGCATAAGCATAATTATATGACCAATGGCCAATTCTACAACAGAACGGGTATTGCTATACGGTGCATTGAAAACCACTACACCTTTTTTCTTGCAATAATCTAGATCTATTTGTGTAGTACCAATACAAAATGCGCCAACAACCAATAATTTGTTGGCAGCATCCAATACTTTTAGGGTTACCTGTGTTTTGGAACGAATCCCTAGCACATGCACCCCCTGTATTTTCTCGATTAATTGTTCTTCAGATAAACTGGTTTTTACCAATTCTACTGAAAATCCATCTTCTGAAAGGTTATCAAATGCAGCAGGATGCACATCTTCCAACAATAATATCTTAATTCTATTCTTTGGATAGGAAATATTACGTGGCAAATCATTGACGAATAAAAATTCATCAAGGTTTGGTGTTACATGATCGGCATTATCGGCAGCTTTATCACGATGCACATTCTCAGTATATGCAAAAAATTTGTGGGCAATTCCCGCCTCACGCATTACATAATCGCTATAACCATCCCCGATAACTTGGACCTCACCATCCAAATCAAGATTTTTTAGGCATTCTATTTTACCATTGTGTGTGGCAAGAACATTATCCGCATCAAACCCAACGATATTTCCCTCTTCATCAAACTCAAAAGTATTTGCATAAACCCTATCTGAAGGAATATTATATTCCAAAACAATGGGATCAATAAACTCTTTGAAACCACAAGAAATCACATAAATATCATCAGAGAACTTTTCAAAAAATTCTTTATTGGACGCTATTGATTTGGATATTTTTTGGCGAAGTTCCTCCACCAATCCAGCCAAATCATTCTTGTGGGCCTTTAAAAGTTTAATACGCCGTTCCAAAGATTCGGTAAAAGAAATATCGCCATCAATTCCAAGGTTCGTGATTTTCTGGATTTCATCAATCACCTCTTCCTTATTCGATTTTCCATGCAATGTCATTTCAGCCAATACATCCAAAGCCTCAACCCGTGTTAAGGTACTATCAAAATCAAAAACATACTTTCTGCCCACCTGGATCTTCTTTTATGAATAAGGGCATAAAAATAATTATAAATAACGTCCGATATTTATTTTGGGCTTAAATCTGCGAGTGATCCAAGCATTCGTTGGTATAATTAGGGAAATGATTTTTTGAAGTACTATAAATTGAAGATTTCACATCATAGAAGCCTACACTAATCAACTAATATATAAAACCTTCATCCCAGGAAGTGGCAGAAAACCAAAAGATAGATGTACCCTATGATTCCATAGACTTATCATATCCGTTCGGACATGGTTTGAGTTATTGAGGTTCACCGGATAATTCTTTAATCAATGCAACCTCATCTTGGGAAAAAGGAGTTCCGTCTTGTCGTAGAATATCGTGATGCCATATTTTGGGTTCCGCTGTAAAGGTAGAATCCCAACTTATCCATGGATAAATAGTATTGCTCTTTCCTGAAACAAATCCCCAGTTAATGGCTACAATTTTATCAGCTTTGAGAATGGGCATCATGGTTTCAAACGTGTTACCTCCTCCCCTGGCCACATATTCCGTGCACAAAAGAGGTCTGTCGTATTTCTTAAGTTCTACAATTTTTCTCCGCACATCATCCATATTACCATCATAGGCATGAAAAGAAATAACATCAGAATTCTCCACCATAAATTTATCGACTGCTGGCAGACTGTCTGGAGTGCCCCAATGATCAATATTTCCACGCCAAATACCTGTGGTCAATGGCTGTGACGGGTTTACTTCCCTTGCCCATTGCATTACTTTCTTCAACAATAACAAGGAGTATTTCTGCTTGTCTTTCACCTCAAGCTCCTTACGCCCTGATTGCCCAGCAATATTATCAGGTTCGTTATAAACGTCCCAAACCAATACGCGTTCATCGTTTGCAAAATGACGTGTAACTCCTTTAATATATCCCTCCAATTCTTTATGTCTCGTTGTATCTCCCAAAATCTCTGCACCAGGTGCTTGCACCCACCCGGAATTGTGAACGTGTGGAATGGGATCGGGTTGTTTTCCCAATTTTGGAACAGGATGCCAAACATCATCCAATAAAACGAACATGGTCTTTATTTTATGCTTTTCAGCCAAGGAGAGATAAGTGTCCAAGCGTTTTAAGAAGCCCAGGGAATCTTGTTCCCAAAGCAAATTATGTAAATACACCCTATGAAGATTCATACCCAAACCTGCTGACCAACCTAACTCCCTATCTATGGTTTTAGGGTCGAAAGTAGCTGACTGCCAAAATTCCAATTGGTTTATTGCGGTACTCGGATTAAAATTGGTCCCCACTAGCCAAGGTTGCTTATCGTACCATTCCCAGACTTTTTCTTTAGACCATTGTTTAGTAATTACGGGATTTTCACCTTTTTTCTTTCCCTCCTTATTATTGTCTATACAGGCAATACAAAATACAACCAAAACAAAAAATACCAATTTTTTCATTCTTATTTTTATTTAAGTTGGGTGTAAATGATTCCGGTAATTATGGCAAGACCAAAACTTAATAATGTTCCAATCAAAATATATTCTGTAAGTTTTCGGTTATTGCTTTGCTTTAGATCATTGAATCTAAACACAGACTTTGCCGTAATCAATAATCCTATAGCTTCCCACCTACCTAAAATTATAAAAACAAGTACAAAAAGACGTTCGATAATGCCTATATATTTTCCCGCGTTAGGCAAGGATTTATGATTTAGTTCTATCTGGTCAGACATTCCCTCCAATAATTTACCTATTATAATTGCCGATGGAAAGCTTACAAAAACAATAGCGGTAACCAAGTGCCAATCTATTTGTTCCAATAAGTACGTTGTCTGGCCTATTAAATTTCCGTAGTAAGCACAAGCATATAGGACTATTATGTGTAAAAATTGGTCAATGAAAAATGGGATGTTTTTGTTCTTGAACAATGCGTTGGTGTAAAGTTTGGCCAGATCTATCAAATAATGGGTTACAATAATGATCAAGGCGATTGGCCAATACTCCCAATCCCACAATAGGATCATGGTCACTGCAAAATGAACTAGAATATGGAAGAATAAATACTTGGATTTTATCTTATTGGCCTCTTTATGAATTACCCAAAGGTAGGGTTGCAATAAAAAATCCCCAATAAGATGGGCCAAGAAAAGTTTAGTGAATAAGATCATTCTTTGATTGCTTTTATCGTTCGTTCGTAGTATGCCAAAAGGTCTTCTATTAGATGCAATCTTGCTCTTTTCGTTCTTTGACTTACCGCTGATTGTTTAATATTCAATTGCTCTGCCAAGTGCTGCTGTGATACATTGGGGCTACTTAATGCGAGAAATACCATTTCAGCAGAAACAGGACTCCAATCATCCATGAAATCAGTGGCTAGTTTAAGCATAAGGTTCATTGTTCTATTGTATTCTTCATCTGGTGATGTGAGCATTAAAGTTATCTTATTTTCTTTTAATATTTCAAAGGTTCTTCCGGAGCGTTGGTAAGCTGTACCGTTGGACTCACTTACCCCAGCACCAATATAGGTTTCACTGCCAACACCAATACCCATTCGAATATCCAGTCCTTTTATTGATTTTATCAATGCCTTTAATTGTATGGCTGCAAATAAGGCATGTTTCACCTTGATACGAAGCTGTATTTCGTCACCTCTATATATTTCCCATGATGAAGGCGTATCGCCCCATTGGGTTAAACATGATTTGAGCTTGACCATCCATTCCGTAGCATTATGCCCTCTCGAATTGATGATATCACCTGTAATAATTGCAACGCTTTTCATAAGCTAAAAGACTAATATCTATATTTATAAGCTAATATACTTATATTTTTGCATATAAGCTAATTAGATAATAAAAATAGTTTGAAATTAAATGCAAAAACTAAAACCAGCGCCTTACAAGCGCACAATACTGTTGAAATTCCTTGCCAAAAATAGTGGCCAATGCCTCCTCTTCAGGCCTAATTTGAAACTTGTTCATATAACCCACAAATACTGTTGCCAATAACGTATTAAAAGCATTGCCCAACCAAAGACCCCAAGCCAATAAAACCAATAAAATTGCCAAATACATGGGATTTCTAGTAAATTTATAGATTCCTCCTGTCACCAATTTAGTAGTCTTAAAAGGTGTTCTTGGGTCAATTGTGGTCTTTGAAGCAAAAAACTGAAATAACGAAATTATGGCTATCATCACAGCCATGCCCATTAAAACCAATATTAAGTAAACACGTCCATAAAATTCAAAATCACCAAAAGGCAAAAACCTTGACACTAAATACATTAACAAGGAAAATATTAAAAAAACAAGTACTGGCGGCAGTTTTAGGCCCATAATGCTATAAAGTATTAGTAAATAAAAATACTACTTTTGATTTACTATAGATTTCTGCCAATTCATTTTGAATATTGTTCCTTAAAAATTCTGATGTTCTCAGGTATCTTAGGGTTTGATATAGAATAATTGCAACCAAAATACTAAAGGATATGAAACTTGTTTTCGCAACACATAATGAAAATAAAGTAAAAGAGGTTCAGGCTATGTTACCCCCTCACATCTCACTTTTATCCCTGACTGATATTGGCTGCAATGAAGATATTCCTGAAACCGGCAAAACATTGGAAGAAAATGCAATTCTAAAAGCCAACTATATTACCCAAAAATTCAGCTACCCCTGCTTTGCCGATGATACCGGCTTAGTAGTAGATGCATTAGACGGAGCTCCCGGTGTTTATTCAGCTCGTTATGCCAATGATCAAAGAGATGCCCATGCAAATATGAATAAGCTTTTAAAGGAACTAAGAGACCTAAAAGATAGAAAAGCAAAATTCGAAACGGTTATTGTTTTGAACCTTAATAAGGAACAATATATTTTCACAGGCGAGGTTAACGGTGAAATCGTTCATGAAAAAAGGGGCGATAAAGGTTTTGGTTATGACCCTATTTTTAAACCAAATGGCTACTCTAAAACTTTCGCCGAATTGCCCTTGGTGGTAAAGAACAAAATTGGTCATCGTGGTAAGGCCATTCAAAAGTTGATATTGCATCTAAAAAGTGTAGCACATGTCACAGAATAAGCAAAACATGGGCTTTCATAAAGTTATTGGTATTCTTAGGCACAAATTGACTTATTGTGTTAACTTATTAGGATTATCTGCCCCTATAAATATTCAAAAAACACATATAAATAAATAACAGTACCTTTGCGCCTCTAATAATTGCCGCCAGTATGGCAAGTGTTGCGCTGAGTCTAATGGGTTATAAACGATAATCGCTCTATACAACACACATATTTGCGATTAAGTAAAACACATTATGACAAAATTTAAAGCACTGGGACTGCAGAAGTCCCTATTGGATGCTGTTGCCGATTTGGGGTTTGAAACTCCATCTGAAGTACAGGAAAAAGCTATCCCCATTTTATTACAGGATGAAATTGATTTGGTTGCCCTTGCGCAGACAGGAACGGGTAAAACCGCTGCCTTTGGCTTTCCATTAATCCAAAAAATTGATAGCGAAAGTAGAACTACCCAGGGATTGATTCTTTCCCCAACACGCGAACTTTGTTTGCAAATTACCAATGAACTTAAATTGTACGCCAAGTATGAGAAAAGTATAAATGTTGTTGCCATTTATGGTGGTGCAAGTATTACGGACCAAGCCCGTCAGGTTAAAAGGGGGGCACAAATTGTTGTAGCCACACCGGGTCGTATGAAAGATATGATAGGGAGACGTTTGGTAGACATTTCAAAAATTGACTATTGTATTTTGGATGAAGCTGACGAAATGCTCAATATGGGCTTTTTTGAGGATATAAAGGATATTCTTTCGAACACACCAAAAGAAAAATCCACATGGTTGTTTTCGGCAACCATGCCCAAAGAAGTTTCGGTTATCGCCAAAAAATTCATGCATTCTCCCCAAGAGATTACCGTTGGCACCAGAAATGCAGGAACTTCCACTGTTCAGCACGAGTATTATGTTGTAGGAGGAAGAGATCGTTATCCTGCCCTAAAAAGATTGGCAGATACAAATCCGGATATATTCTCCGTGATATTCTGTAGAACTAAACGCGATACACAAAAAGTAGCTGAAAAGTTGATTGAAGATGGCTATAACGCTGGTGCATTGCACGGTGATTTGAGCCAAAACCAAAGGGATTTAGTAATGAATTCTTTTCGTAAAAAACAGATTCAGATGCTGGTTGCCACAGATGTGGCAGCACGTGGTATCGATGTTGATGACATTACCCATGTAATAAATTACCAGCTTCCTGATGAAATCGAAACGTATACCCACCGCAGTGGTAGAACCGGTCGTGCAGGCAAATCTGGCATCTCAATGGTAATTGTTACCAGAAGTGAGCTTAGAAAAATCAAAGCGATAGAAAATAAAATACAGCAAAAGTTCATTTCGAAAACAATACCTACGGGAATGGAAATTTGTGAAATTCAACTTTATCATTTAGCGAATAAAATCAAGGATACAGAAATCAATGAAGAGGTAGAAAGTTATTTGCCAGCAATCAATGATGTATTCCAAGGTATTGATCGTGAAGAACTGATAAAGAAAATTGTATCGGTAGAATTTACTCGCTTTTTCAATTATTACAATAAAACCAGGGATTTAAATACCGCTGATTCAGGTGAACGAGGTGAACGCAGAGGAGACCGTGGTGGTGATAGACCCACGAGCGGATCCGTGCGGTATTTCATTAATGTTGGTGAAAAAGATGGTTATGATTGGATGTCGTTAAAAGATTTTATTCGTGACACTGTTCGTTTGGGTAAGGAAGATGTATTTAAGGTCGATGTAAAAGACAGTTTTTCATTTTTCAATACCGATGCAGAAGTTACCGAAAAAATATTATCAACCTTTACCGAGTTCAAGGTAGATGGAAGGTTTGTTAACGTCGAGGTTTCTAAGAGTCCTGGTGGTGGCGGTGGCCGCGGTGGCAGGGATAGGAATAAAAGCGGTGGAAAAGACCGTAGTCGAAGTGGTAGTAGTGGAAGAAGCCGAGATCGTAGTTCTTCTAGCAAAAGAAGGGATGGGAAATCAACGGGCAGCTCAAGCTATTCTGGCAGAAGAAGGGACAAACGTAAAAGCGACTTCTTTTAGTTAATTGTATACTAAAAATACGCTTGGGCGTATTTTTTGTTTTGATTAGTATCTTTTTATTCGGATTTTAGACCAATGGTAAAATATTTTAAGCTTCTAATCTTCTTTTTGGGTTTTCTTGGAATTGCCCAAGAAACCCAAGAAGAAACCCAAATTTTCAGCGCTATTGTCCTCAACGCCCAGTCCGATCGCCCATTGGAAAGCGTGCATATCGTTAATTTAAATAAGGTCCTTGGTACCATTACGAATAATAAGGGCGAGTTTTCAATTTCAGCCGCTGTAAACGACACCATATACTTCTCTTATCTTGGATTTAAATCGCAAAAAATAAGGGTGACCAATGATATGTTCAAATTCAAGGACACCAAGATTGCACTTACTGAATTGGCTTATGCTTTGGAAGAAGTCATAGTAAGGCCTTATCAATTAACAGGCTATCTTGAAATTGATGTCAAAAACATTCCTATTAATAATGCTTATCAATACAGCATTTCGGGATTGAATGTGGGTTATGAAGCAGGTAACAAAAACCCCAGTGCGGTCACCAGGGTATTAGGTGCTATTTTAAACCCGGCTGATTTATTACGAAATCTCTTTGGAAAGAAGCCCAATCAAATGAGAAAATTGAGACAGGTAAAAGAGGACGACGCCATACGGGACCTTCTGGCTTCTAAATTTGATAGGGAAACACTTATTGAATTGCTTCAAATTGAAAAAATGGATATTGATGATATTCTAAACAATTGTAGCTACTCCAGATCTTTCATCACTACCGCCAACGATCTTCAGATCTTAGATGCCATTAGCAGTTGCTATGAAGAGTTCAAGGTTTTAAATAGAAAGAAATAAATTTTCTATTTCCCATTGCATTTTATAGCTTTAACCAAAATAGATTAAAATGCATAGACTGTTATTATTGGTTTTGGCTTTCGCCTTATTTATATCTTGTAAACAGGATAAAAAAGAGGCATTGGTACCACCTGAAATTACGACTGTAATAAAAAACCAAGAACCAGAAAATACAACCCCATTCGTTTGGGAAGGTGCTAATATCTATTTTATGCTAACCGACCGTTTTAATAATGGCAACAAGGAGAATGACCTTAATTTTCAAAGAACAAATGAGACTGGGGTCCTAAGAGGATTTATGGGTGGTGATTTGGAAGGTATCACGCAAAAAATAGAGAAAGGCTATTTTACCGAATTAGGCATAAATGCTATTTGGTTCACCCCCGTTGTTGAACAAGTTCATGGTGATATCGATGAATCTACTGGAAATACATATGGGTATCATGGCTATTGGACCAAGGATTGGACTTCTTTAGATCCAAATTTCGGAACAAAGAAAGAATTGGAAAAATTAGTTAAAACTGCACATAATAAGGGGATTCGAGTTTTAATGGATGTAGTATTGAACCATACTGGTCCAGTAACCAATGAAGATTCCGTTTGGCCAGCTGAATGGGTTCGAACAGCGCCAACTTGTGAATTTACAACGTATGAGAATACCACAGCCTGTACCTTGGTAGATAATCTACCTGATATTTATACAGAGTCTGATGAAGCTGTTGAGCTTCCGGATGCGCTTTTGGCTAAATGGAAAGAAGAAGGAAGATTAAGCAACGAGCTAGATGAATTGCAATTGTTTTTTCAGCGTACCGGCTACCCTAGAGCCCCTCGTTTTTATATAATGAAATGGCTTACCGATTATGTAAATGATTTGGGGATTGATGGTTTTCGTGTCGACACCGTAAAACACGTAAATGAAAATGCTTGGGCAGAGCTTTACAAAGAAGCTTCTACAGCCTTCGAAACCTGGAAAAAGAAGCACCCTAATGATGTTTTGGATGATAACCAATTCTTTATGGTTGGTGAAGTTTATAATTATAATATTTCCGGGGGAAGGGAATTTGATTTTGGTGACAAAAAAGTAGATTATTTTAACCATGGCTTTAAGAGTCTAATCAATTTTGAACTAAAACAGGATGCTGACAACGATTATGAATCCATATTCAAAAAATACAGTAAACTGTTACATACCAAACTCAAAGATAAAAGTGTGGTAAACTACCTGACTTCGCATGACGATGGTGAACCTTATGACAAAGAGCGAAAAAAACCCATTAGGTCTGCTAATGTGCTTTTACTTACTCCAGGAACTTCACAAGTGTATTATGGTGATGAATCCTCGCGGGATTTGACCATTGAGGGCACGGAAGGCGATGCCACTTTAAGATCATTCATGAATTGGGAAGATCAGGATAGTTTACCGGGAATTAAGAATATTCTAT
>Ga0316189_10006099_pt1 | contig 11523 bp, 9 predicted proteins | sample LowCovwburrow_MG_FD_204930 | JGI IMG/M metagenome (GOLD analysis project Ga0316189, IMG submission 204930) | Coastal sediment microbial communities from Maine, United States - Lowes Cove worm burrow | ecosystem: Environmental > Aquatic > Marine > Coastal > Sediment | place: USA: Maine... | reverse complement strand
TCGTAGGTCCAGCCATGATAGCGGCAGGTCAGGCGTTTGGAGCAGCCGCTGTTTTCCACGCAAACACGTGAACCGCGATGCTGGCAGACGTTCAACAGCGCATTGACTTCATCTTCCGCGCTCCGGACGATGATCACCGACTCCTCGTCGAATTCAAACAGAAACCAGTCACCCACTCCTGGAACCTCGCTTTCATGTCCGGCGTAGAGCCAGGACTTCAGGAAAATCTGCTCGATATCGTGCCGGTAGATATCCGGATCACGGTAGAAAGCCTGAGGTAACGAATAATGATCGGGTTGCGCTTCTGCGAGTTTTACTATTTCCTGTTGATTCACTTTGTATTTCCTTCTTCCTGATTGTTTCAGTATCTGATGTCTTGATTCAGGTAAATGACCTCTCCGCCGAGGAGCGTCATCACTACCTGTACTTCGTTGATTTCCGTTGCCGGGATTTCTAACAGGTTTCGGTCCAGCACGACGATATCTGCGCGCTTTCCTGCCTCGATTGATCCGGTCTGGTCCTCCTGGTGCATCAGCCATGCCGCATTGATGGTGTAGGCATCGATCATCGTTGCCACGCTGACCCGCTCGCCCTCGTTCAGCACTGGCCCCTCTTCTGCATTTGCATCCTGCCGGCGCACCGCCAGCTCGATGGCTTCCAGCGGATTTGCGGAAGAAACATTCCAGTCGCTTCCTCCAACGATCCGGCCTTCTTCACGTTCGATGCTACCGATCGGGTACATCCCCTGGACCCGTTCGGCGCCCAGAACCGGCAGGTTCAGCTCCATGATCCAATCGTCCGGGTAAGCCCATGCAGCCTGGAAGTTGGCCGTGGTATTGAGCGCACCGAAACGCTCGATGTCATCCACGTGGATCAGCTGCAGATGGGAAATGTGATGGCGGTTATCGCCTATCCCATTGGTTTTAAGGGCAGCCTCTACCGCATCGAGTCCCGAGCGAACCGCACGGTCGCCAATCGCATGCATATGCACCTGCAGGCCCATCGCATCGAAACGGATGACGGCCGCATCCAGTTCTTCCGGCCCAAGGATCAGTTCCCCACGATGGCTGTGCACACCCACATATGGATCCAGCAGTGCAGCAGTCTCTCCCTCCAGCACGCCGTCCAGAAACAGTTTGATGCAGTCATGATTCAGGCGTTCGGATTCATAATCCTTGCGCGCTGCCAGCACGCGCTCAAATGCCTCCCCGACATGCTTGGCGAAACTGCTCCCGAACGTAAGACAGGTCACGACGCGCGCATGCAGTGCATTCTGCTGTTCCAGCGCCATGTAAGCCTCGTAGTCCTCGAGGCCGACCCAGGCGTCAATGAACGAAGTGATTCCGAAAGAGTTGAGATGGCTGACTCCAGTCTGAAGTGCCTCAGCATAGGCTTCAGGCGTGGATTTCGGCATCACGGCCCGCACCAGTTCCTGGGCTGTTTCCCGCAGGGTGCCGCTGGGTGTGCCGTCAGGATTGCGTTCGATCACGCCCAGTGCCGGGTCCATGGTTTCCACACCGATCCCCGCCCGTTCCAGCGCCTTTGAACTGGCCCACGCGTTGTGTCCGTCCGATGCCCAAAGAATGATGGGACGTGGCGTATCTATAGCGTCCAGTAAAGCCTTGTTCGGCCCGTCCTGGCCGAACAAGCTGAGGTCAAACGCATGGCCCTCCAGCCATCCGCCTCCGCTTTCCGCCGCGCACTCGGTGACTTTGGAAATAATGGCTTCAACACTCTTTTCAGCTTCCAGGTCACATCCCAGCAACGCAAATCCACCCATAGCCGGGTGCACATGCGCATCGTGGAAACCAGGCAAAACCCACCTTCCATCGAGGTCGATCGTGCGGGTTTCGGGGCCGACCAGGGTTTCGATTTCGCTATTGTCGCCGACCAGCACAAATCTGCCGTCCCGAACCGCTGCAGCCTGTGCGACCCGCCGTTCCGCATCCACGGTATAGATGCCGCCGTTGATCAATACGAGGTCTGCCGGTTCAGGACGTGCCTCCTGGATTTCTTCAGCTGGCGGCCCACCATCGCAGGACATCAGCGAAAGCGCTGCAACCGGTACTACAAGCTTGAGAATATTCAGACAGTTTACGACGCTCGTATTTTTCATTGAGGGCTCTGGCTCCTGGATTCTGCACGGGGACGCGTCAGCACAGCCGCAGTAATCACGCCAGCGGATACCAACAGGATGATCACGGTTGCAAGCGCATTGATATCCGGTGAGACGCCCAGCTTCACTTTCGAGAAGATCAGCATCGGCAGGGTCGTTGCGCCCGGGCCGGAAACGAAGCTGGCGATCACCACATCATCGAGCGACAGGGTAAAAGCCAGCAGCCAGCCGGAAATCATCGCGGGTGCTATCGACGGCACCGTGATATCGAAAAACACGCGCAAGGGCCTGCCGCCGAGGTCCATCGCAGCTTCTTCCAGCGACTGGTCCATGCCGCTGAGGCGGGCGCGCACCACCACTGCAACGTAGGCCATGGAAAACGTGATATGCGCGATCGTGATCGTCGTGGCGCCCCTTGCCGCCGGCCAGCCAATCCATTCGGCCAGCGAAATGAACAGGAACAGCAGCGAGATACCGGTGATGATTTCAGGCATCACCAGCGGCGCGGTAATCATGCCGGTGAACAGCGTACGGCCCCTGAACCGGCCCAGCCGGCTCAGCGCCAGCCCCGCCAGCGTGCCCAGGATCGTGGCGAGCGTAGCGCTCACCACAGCGATCTGAAGGCTAAGCACGGCTGACGAAAGAATATCGGGGCTGTCCAGCAGGGAACGGTACCAGCGCAGCGAAAAACCGCCCCATAGCGTGACCAGCCGTGAGTCATTAAAGGAGTAAAAAATGACAGAAACGATCGGCAGGTAAAGGAAGGCATAGCCGAATGCAGTGACGGTCAGAAGGACGGTTGAACGCTGCTTCATGCGGCGCCTCCATCAACCCTGGACTGCACCCTCTGGAACCACATCATCGGCACCACCAGGATCAGCAGCAACACCACCGAGACCGCAGACGCGACCGGCCAGTCGCGGTTGATGAAGAATTCATCCCACAAGACCCGGCCGATCATCAACGTATCCGAACCGCCCAGCAGGGCCGGAATGATGAACTCGCCAATGGCGGGAATGAATACCAGCAGGCAACCGGCAATGATCCCGGGACGTGACAATGGCAGGGTGATGTCCAGAAACGTCTGCCAGCGCCTGGCTCCAAGGTCTGCTGCCGCATCCTGCAGATCGAGATTCTGTTTTTCCAGGTTGGCGTATAACGGCAGCACCATGAAGGGCAGATACGAGTAAACAATCCCCAGGTAAACCGCGAAATCGTTATAAATCAGTGTCAGGGGCTGGTCGATCAAACCCAGCCACAGCAAAAAGTTGTTGATGACTCCGTGCGTATTGAGCAATCCGATCCAGGCGTATACCCGCAACAGGAACGAGATCCAGAAGGGCAGGATGATGCCGAGCAGAAGCAGGTTGCGGCGCCTTTGCGGCTGGCGCGCAATGTAATAGGCCATGGGATAACCCAGCAGAAGGCAAAGCAAGGTGCTGATTGCGGCCAGCTTGACCGAACTGAGGTAGATAATCGCGTAATAGCCGTCCTGGAACAGGAACAGGTAGTTGTCCACAGTGACCTGTATTTTTTGCCAGCCGGCAGCCGCCCAGTCGAACAGGGGCGTGAAGGGAGGCAGGGCGAGCAAAGGATCGGCCAGGCTGATCTTGATAATGATCGCGAAAGGCGCCAGGAAAAACAGCAACAGCCACAGATAGGGGACCGCGACCGCGGCCCGCAGCCACTGCCGTCTTCCATCTCCGCGTTTAAAGCTGCTGATCACTTCCCGCCTCTGCCCCGCTCAGTCTTTCAACAAAATCGCGCTGTTCATATCCCAGGAGATGAACACTTCGTCATCCCACTCCACCGTTTTTTTTGCTGTGCGCACCCGGTTCTGGCCGCTGACCTGCAGAATTTTTCCGCTGGACAATTCCACCCGGTACACCGACAGGTTGCCGAAATAACCCAGGTCGTGGACCACACCCCGAAAAACGTTGCGCTGGCCGCCACCGGGATCTTCCTTGCTGATGGTGATTTTCTCCGGCCGCACCGCGACCCACAGATGTTCACCGGCCACGGGGCTCGATGCATCTTGCGCCGCAAGCATTTGCCCGCCTGCCTCGGGACAGTCCAGAACCACCGCTCCGCTCTCTACCGTAGTAACCGTTGCCTGCACAAGATTCACATTGCCAATGAAATCGGCGACAAAACGATTCGCGGGGTACTCGTAAATCTCACCCGGTGTGCCGACCTGCTCCAGCCGCCCGCGATTCATTACCGCGATCCGGTTGGACAGCGTCATCGCCTCTTCCTGATCGTGCGTGACGACGACAAACGTAACGCCAAGTTCGTCCTGAAGGTTCATCAACTCGAACTGGGTGTGCTGGCGCAGTTTCTTGTCCAGCGCGGCCAGCGGTTCATCCAGCAGCAGCAATTTCGGCCGCTTCACCAGGGCCCGCGCCAGGGCCACGCGCTGACTTTCCCCGCCGGAAAGTGCAGCCGGCTTGCGCCTGGCCAATGCGCCCAGGCGGACTTTATCCAGCATGGCCATCACCCGCTCATTGATCTCAGCCACAGGCATGCCTTGCTTCTTCAGGCCATAAGCCACGTTCTGTTCCACGGTCATGTGGGGAAACAGCGCGTAGGACTGGAACATCATGTTGACCGGACGTTCATACGGCGGCACCGAAGTCATGTCGACGCCATCGATGAAGATCGACCCGGCTGTCGGAGTTTCAAAACCAGCCAGCATGCGCAGCAAGGTCGTCTTGCCGGAGCCCGACCCACCCAGGATGGAAAACAGTTCTCCCGGCCTGATCTCGAGATCGATGTTGTCCACCGCCGCAAGATCGCCGAAGCGCCGGGTCAACCCGCTGATTTTCACCATGGGCCCGGTCATAATCCAGTCTTCACCCTGGACCAGATACGGGTACGCGACCGCTCCAGCTTCGGGTCATAAATCAGCCCGGCCTGCCATCCCTCACGGTCTTCCATGGCCGGGTAGGCCGCTGGATCATTGGCCACCCTGGGATCCAGGTAAGGCGCGGAGGCGCGGTTGGCATTGGCGTAACCGGTCAGGTTGCTGATCGGCGCAATCACCTCGGGCCGCATCAGGAAATTCAGAAACAGGTGGGCATTGCCGGGGTGCGGCGCATCGGCGGGGATCATCATGCTGTCGAACCAGAGCACCGTGCCTTCGCGGGGCACCGAATAAGCCAGCCGGATATCCACACCCGCCTCTTCCGCCCGCGCCTGGGCCATTGCGTAATCACCGGACCAGGACATGGCGACACAGATTTCACCGTTCGGCAGGTCGTTGGTCATCCGGGTCGAACTGAAGTAACGAACGTAGGGACGCACTGATTTCAGCACCGCTTCCGCCTCTGCGAGCTGGCCAGGGTCCATACTGTGCGGATCATGGCCGAGGTAAAGCATGACCAGTGGAATGACCGTGGTTGCCCCGTCCAGCATCGAAATGCCACAGTCTGCAAACCGCGCAGCCACCTGCGGGTCGAACATCATGGCCGCGCTATCCAGCGGCGCATCCGGCATCCGTTCCCTTATCATGTCGACGTTGTATGCAAATCCGGTCGTACCCCACATATAAGGCATGCCATAACGGTTGCCCGGATCGGCCTTTGCCATTACGCCAAGCACCCAGGGATCCAGGTTGTCCCACAAGGTCAGGCGATCACGGTCCAGCGCTTGAAACGCGCCGATTTTCATCAGCCGCGATGAGAATCTCAATGCCTGCAACACAACGTCGTAACCGGTGTTTCCGGCCAGCAACCGCGCTTCTACAACGGCGGAAGCGTCGAAAACATCGTAGTTGACCCTGATGCCGTATTCGGCTTCGAATTCCGCCAGCGTATCGGGCCCGATATAGTCTGCCCAGTTATAGACATTGAGCACCTTTTCCTCTTCCGCCGCCGCAGCGGCAGAAAGCAGGAGCATCATCAGCCACGGGAGGGACGAAGCCCGCATTACATTCCGTCAAGGCCGCGCTTGGCCAACGCCCGGGCAATGATCAGGCGTTGAAGCTCACTCGCACCTTCCCAGATGCGATCCACCCGTATTTCCCGGCTGAACCGCTCGGCGCAGTTTTCGCGCATGTAGCCCCGCCCGCCGAAGATCTGCACGGCCCGGTCGGCAATTCGATAAGCCGCCTCCGAGGCATACAGTTTCGCGATGGAACAACGGGCATGCAGTGACTTCACATCCTCTCCGCGATCATGCGCTTCCGCTGCCTCGAACGTAATCAGCCGCGCGGCCCAAAGCTCGGTAACGCTGTCCGCCAGCATGGCCTGCACCATCTGCTTGTCGATAAGCTTGCCGCCGTCCACTTCACGCTCTTTGGCCCAGGCGGTCGCCTCCTCGATAAGGCGTGCGGCGGCTCCGCAATCACGCGCAGCGATCATTAACCGTTCGCGTCGGAACCAGCTGTGCGAGAAAGTCATGCCGCTACCTTCTTCACCGATGCGGTTTTCAACCGGCACCAGGACATTATTGAATCTTAATTCAGGATGATGATGGTCAAATGTATGGCTGAACAACGGTACGCGGATTTCTTCAATTCCCGCCGTGTCCTTGTCGACGAAAAACATGGCGTCGCTGCCGGCATACGGCCCGTTGACAAGCTTCGCCTGAAGAAATAAATAGTCCGCCAGGTTTGCGCTGGTCACGAACCACTTCTCGCCATTGATGCGGTAACCTTCATCCGTCAGCTCCGCCGTGGTGTTGATGACCACGTCGGATCCGGAGTCAGCCTCGGTTATCGCGTAACACTCCTTGCGTTCTCCCGTCATCAAGGGCAAAACGTAGCGTTGCAACTGGTCATCGTTGCAGGCGTCGAACATCCACTCGTGCGGCTCTGAAAAACACCAGCAAAGTGCATTGGTCACCCGTCCCAACTGCTCCCATACGGCTACCTGGTCAACGATCCGCAATTGGCGGCCGCCATGTCCGTGGGGCACATCCATCGAACTGAACCCCAGTTCTACCGCAATTTGCTTGTGTTGCTTGCTGATTTCCGGCGGCAGACGCCCGGCATTCATTTCAGCCTCGATCTCATGGGGAATCAGCTCCTGCTCAGCGAATCGCCGTGCTTTCGTCTGCCATTCCAGGGTGGTTTTATCCAGATTCAGTTTCACTCTTCAGGGCTCCATTCAGAGAAGTGGTGCGGGAAAGTGGTCACGAGATATGACATGCAGATTTGCAGCGCCTGCTTGCGGCTCATGGACCGGGGGTTGGTCAGCAAGTCCAGCCAGCAGCCCGAGGTCATCGTCGCAATGCATGCGGCCACCGTCTCGGCGCTAACGCCTTCGTAGCCTCCCTGCTCGATCAACTCGTCACAGACTTGCACCATTTCTTTTCGGTAGTCGATATCACGCTCAGCACAAATCCTGCGATATACCGGACGAGATTTGCTCTCTCCCCAGAACGCAAACCATACAGCGAGCTTATTCCGGTCGCACACCGGCTGTTTGAAATCAACGGCTACCAGTGCAGCAAGCTTGTCGGCCGGGTTGTCGCCGGCGTTTCTGAGCGCCTTCTCCCAGGAGACCCGGTATTCCTCTGCGATATAGGCCAGCGTCTCAACCAGCAGGCGGTCTTTGCTCTGAAAATGCAGGTTGATGATGCCCTGGCTCAAACCCGCTTCACGGGCAACCGACGCCATCGTAGTGTCGGACAATCCAAAGCTCGCAACGGAACGAATCGTCGCCTGGATGAGCTGCTGTTGCCGCTCTTCTTTTGGGGCCGTTCTTTTTTTAAGTGCTGCTTTCATGACAGTAACAATATAAGTGAGTATTTTGAGCATTGCAATGAATGAACAATCATTCATTTGGGATGGACAAAAGCAACCAGGATATGAGAACCTATGACAACGCAGTCATCCAGAGGCCTTATGTCCCGCTCACTCGATCGATCCAACCGCCAGTATCGGAAAGCCATCAGCAAACTCCCATTGGGCGTGTCGTCCAATTTCAGATTCTGGGGTGAAGACAAGACGATCTATATCGATCACGGCAAGGGCGGGCGGCTATGGGATATCGACGGTAACGAGTATATCGACTACCGCCTGGGTTACGGCCCGGCGATCCTTGGTTACGCCGATTCACGGGTCGACGAAGCCGCCCGCGCAGGCATGGAAATCGGAGGGGTTTTCGGACTCTCCACCGAGCGCGAATACGAGGTAGCAAAAAGGATCTCGAAAATGATGCCGGCCGCCGAGCTGGTGCGGTTTTCAAATTCCGGAACTGAAGCTGTAATGGCCGCATTGAGAATGGCCCGCGCCTTTACAAAAAAGGATTCCCATATTGTCGTGGAAGGCGGCTACCACGGAGTTTTTGACTCCGTCCTGTTTTTTGCGGATATCGAGGAGTGGGATCCAGCCAAGGGCGACCCCTCCATCGGGTGTGACAGCGACGGTATTCCACGAATTCTTAAAAAGCTGGCCCATTTTACTCCGCTCAACGACGCCAACTACCTGGAAGACCTGTTAAAAAAACATCATCAGCAAATCGGCGCCTTCCTGATCGAACCCATCATGGGCAATTGCTGTTCCATCACCGCCACGCGTGAATACCTCAATGCGGCACGGGAATTGTGTGACCGGTATGACGTAGTGATGATCGTTGACGAAGTGAAAACCGGCTTCCGCGTAGCCAGGGGCGGTGTCCAGGAACTAATGGGGTTCAAAGCGGACCTGTGCACAATGGCCAAGGCAATCGGCAACGGCTACCCGATTTCGGTAGTGGCCGGGCGCGAGGACATCATGCGTCAGATCGGCGACGGCGTAATCCATGGCGGCACTTATACCTGTCACTCGGTTTCGCTGGCTGCTGCAGAGAAAACGCTGGAAATACTCGATGAAACCGATGCGCTTGAAAGCATCGCCCGGTACGGATCAGCCATGCAGAAAGGCATGGGCGAGATTCTGGACAACCACAGCATTCCACATTCGTTTACCGGCCACCCTTCCATGGGCGGCTTGTTCTTTCATGAGACCGCGCCCGATAACTACCGTGACTGGCTGAATTCCGATTACACTTTCTACGACACCATGGCGCCCGAATTGCACGAACTGGGTGTGTTATGCGAACCGGATTCACGTGAACCCTGGTTTATTTGTGAAGCTCACAGCAAGGACGACAGTCTCTCCCAGACCCTCGCAGCATTCGAAAAAGCAGTCGAAACAACAATAGACAAGTTGAATAAGACGGAGTTGAAACCGTGACAAAAAAATACGATGCAATCGTCATCGGTGCGGGCCATAACGGCCTGACCAATGGCGCCTACCTCGCCAAGGCAGGGCTCAGCACCCTGATGGTCGAGAAAAACGAGTTCATCGGAGGCGCCACGATCAGCCGTGAACTGTATAAAAAGGACTGGAAATATTCCAACTGCTCCTATGTCTGCAGCCTGCTGCGCCCGGAGGTCTACCGCAGCATGAACCTGGCCAAATACGGCCTGCAGGTCGTGCCGTATGGCGGCAGCGTGACCATCGCCCAGAACGGAGACTTCATCGGCGCCTATGTCGACCCGGACGTTTCCCGCCGGGAAGTGGCCCGCCACAGCCACCGCGACGCCGATGCGACCGTGCGGTACGACCGGGACATCATGCGCCAGTGCCGCTTTATCCGGCAGTTCCTGCTGCGCACCCCCCCCGATCCAACCTCTTTCAAGCCGCGCGATCTCCTCGAAATGCTGCACCTGGGTAAAGAGGCGATGAAACTGGGCGAAGACCTGATCTACGACACGATGCGCTTCTACACGATGAGCATTTCGGACTTTCTCGACGAATATTTCGAGAACCCCCTGGTCAAGGCTTCCCACTCGGGCAGCGGCATCATCGGCTCGGCGCTGGGCGTGATGTCACCCGGCACCGCCTATGTGCTGCTGCACCATGCGATGGGGGATGTGGATGGCAGCATGGGCGCATGGGGCTTCGCCCGCGGCGGCATGGGCGCCATTGCAGACGCCATGCAAGCCTGTTTTGCCGACCACGGCGGCGAGACCATTACCGGTTCCGGGGTGGATCAAATCATCGTGAAAAACGGCCGGGCGGTAGGCGTGGCGCTGGAAAACGGCAACGAATACTACGCCGATGTGGTTGTGTCCAACATGACCCTGCCCCGAACCTTCCTCGAGTGCATGGACCCGAAAGACCTCGATGCCGGGTTCCTGAAGAGAGTGAAAAACTTCAAGATCCGCGGTTCCTCGGGCAAGTTGAATATTGCGCTCGATGGAGTGCCCGACTTCACTGCCCTGCGCGGCAACAAGGAACTGATCCGGGGCGATATGCACCTGATCGATTCAACCGAACGGCTGGAACGCGCCTACGATGACTGGAAGAACGGCATCTGGTCGCAGGACCCTTACATCGATATGCTGATTCCGTCGATGACAGACCCCACCATGACTCCTCCCGGCAAGCACTTCATGTCAATCTTCGTTCAATACGTGCCGCCGAAAGTCAATGGCAAGGACTGGACCGACGAACAGGTCCAGCAGTTCGGCCAGACCGTCGTGAACCAGATCGAGGAATATGCGCCGGGCTTCAAGGACCTGATTCTGCACATGGAAATCCGCACACCGCGCGAACTGGAAGACGAGGTTGGCCTGACCGAGGGCAATATCTTCCAGGGCGAACTCACGATGGACCAGTTGATGTTCAACCGCCCCATCCCAGGTTTTGCGCAGTACCGCGGCCCGGTGAAAGGCATGTATCTGTGCGGCTCTTCCAACCACCCGGGCGGAGGCGTGATGGCGGCGCCTGGTGCTAACGCGGCCCGCGAAATCCTGGGCGATTTGAAGAAAACCAACACGGTTCCGGAGGGCTGGCTCGATGACTAATTCCAATAACATCGTCATCATTGGCGGCGGCCACAACGGTCTCGTATGCGCAGCCTACCTGGCCAGGGCGGGCAAAAAAGTAACGGTTCTCGAGGCAGCTGAACAGGTGGGCGGCGCGGCGGCCACGCGTGAATTCGCACCCGGCTATAAAGCCTCCTGCGCTCACCTGCTCTACCTGCTCGACGATGAAATCAGCAAAGAACTCTCGCTGGCGGCCAACGGGCTGTCCATTGCGAAATCAGGCCTGAACACGATCGCACTGGCCGAAGATGGAAACCACATAACCATCGGGGCCAACAGCGTTGAAGGTGCGAGTCTGTCGGCTGAAGACAAGGCCGCGTACACCGAGTACCGGCGCTTCATGTCGAAATTTGCCGGAATCATCGGCAGTATGCACAACCTGGTGCCGCCCCGCATCACGCAGGATCGCGGTGACCTGATGACGCTGGGCAAGCTGGCGCTGAAAATACGCATGCTGGGCCGTGATGACATGCGCGAATTTCTGCGTATCGCCGGCATCAACATTTACGACATCCTGAAGGAAAACTTCGACAACCCCCTGCTGAAAGGCGCACTCAGCCTGGACGCGGTGCTCGGCACGTTCTCCG
>Ga0316189_10006098_pt1 | contig 11523 bp, 5 predicted proteins | sample LowCovwburrow_MG_FD_204930 | JGI IMG/M metagenome (GOLD analysis project Ga0316189, IMG submission 204930) | Coastal sediment microbial communities from Maine, United States - Lowes Cove worm burrow | ecosystem: Environmental > Aquatic > Marine > Coastal > Sediment | place: USA: Maine... | reverse complement strand
AAGGCGCTTCTTCAGAGCACGATCGGCGACTTCGACGGCTGGGCCAAGGACCTGCGCGAGCGCCTCGGCGAGGCCTCTTCCTAGCGCTCTCCCCCAGAGCTGCTCGAGAAGAGCCGCGGACAGGTCGCGGAGCGCCGACCTCACGACCGACAAGAGAACGTCACGACAGGAAGAGGGCCCACAAGAGAGGAGCACGAGAAAAGCCCTCGCCGGACGCAACGGCGAGGACTCTTCTCTTGCTCTGACGTCGGGGGGACTCTCCCCACGCCCATGGCTAGAAGTTCTGGGCGTCGGCGCAGATCTTGACGTTGTTGGAGTCCGGCGTCACCTGGCAGCGGAACTGGCCAGGCTTCTCCCAGAAGTTATCGTGGCCGTTCCAGCGGCAGTCGCTGTCGGACTCGCAGGTCTTGTGACAGACCTTGGTCGAGACCTTCACGCCGCCCTCATCGGTGATCCGGTCGGCGATCGCGGTGCCGGCGGGGCAATCGTTGAAGGCGTCGTAGTCGCCGAAGGTGACGTACCCTGGACAGAACACGCCCTCGCACTTCTGGGCGGCGACCATGCAGCTGCCCTCGGCGAAGTAGATCTTGCGATCGATGATGTTGAGCAGCTTCACGTGGCCGCTGTCGTAGCAGACCTTCTCGGTGCCCGCGGGGGCGGTGACGTTGCCACAGCCGACGATCTTGCCGGCGAGCACGTCGTTGGCGTCGCACGCACCGCCGCAGTCGCGGACGCAGGGCGAGTCAAAGCCACCGTCGTTGATCGTGCAGGAGGTGGTGCAATCGTCCTGGGAGTCGTCGTTTCCGTCGTCGCACTCCTCGCCGGGATCGACGACACCGTCGCCGCAGGTCGACGCCAGGAGGTCGCAAGCGTCGAGACAATCGTCGTCGCCATAGCTGTGCGGGGGCTCGCCGTTGGACGGCGGCTCAGTCTTCGTGTTGCCGTCGTCGCAGACCTCGTCGCCCTCGATCTCACCGTCGCCGCAGACACCATCGCCGGTGTCGCTATCGGTCGTCGGATCCGTCGTCGTCGTCGGATCCGTCATCGTCGGGTCCGTCATCGTCGGGTCCGTCATCGTCGGATCCGTCGAGGAGCTCGTCGTCGGATCCGTCGTCGACGTCGTCTCCGATGAGGTCGCCGTCGGATCTGTCGTCGACGTCGGATCCGTCGCCGACGTTGGATTTGTTGAGGAGCTCGTCGTCGGATCCGTCGAAGCGCTCGTCGTCGTGTCGGTTCCGCCCGTGTCATCCCCGGAACAGCCGGTGAGGCTCAGCCAAAGACCAAGGGACGAGGCGGCGAGCCACGTAGTAGAGGAGGAAAAACGGCGCATTGGCGAATACTACGATTCGCGCCCAATGCGCGATAGTGATTCAAAGCACACTTACCGCGCCTGTCACGCAGACGCCCACGGATGTGGTCATCGCGGTACGCCCCCTTCTTGTCGTCCGCCCAGGACCCGGCTAGCCTTGCCCGGCGTATGGCAGGCGGACCAGCAAGCGACGATACCAGCGGTGCCGTCGCGGACATCAACGTCACGCCGATGGTCGACGTCCTCCTCTCGTTGCTGATCATCTTCATGGTCGCGACGCCGCAGCAGAACGCGCAGATGCCGATCAACGTGCCGGCCGACGCTCCGCAGCAGAGCCCCAACGACCCCGACGCGATGCTCCTCATCTCGATCGACGCCGCCGGCAAGGCGAAGCTCGGCGAGAGCGACCTGAGCGACGACTACGACGCGATGGTCGAGCAGCTCAAGGCCAACACGAAGCTGCAAAACGACGCCCGCGTGGCGATCGACGCCGACCCCAAGGTGCCCTACGGCAAGGTCATTCGGGTGATGGCGGCCGCCCACGCCTCCGGTGTGCCCTCGGTCGGGCTCGCCTCCGATCGCCTCTAGTCGAGGCGCTTCTCGGCGGCCCGCGGCTCGCGGCGACACCCGGCCCCGAACGCCCTGCCTGCCTGACGCCGCTGCACCCCGCCTAGCAGCCCAAGGTGACTGTCCAGAGCGCTCTCGCGGGACTTTGTTCCAGGGCCTGCGAGGCCACGGCCGCGCGAAGGGCAAAGTGCGCGAGTTTCGCTGCCGAGGCCGAGGCGGTGTCCATTCACGCCCTTTTTTCGACCGCGGAGGTCGCTGCCTCTAATGTCGGCCGGGTCCGATCATGGCGACCCGGAGAGCCAGCAAGCCCGCATCCAAGGAGCGGGCGCCAAGCCCCGCTGCGACAGCGGCGGAGATCGCCGACGTCGACCCCCGGGAGCGACTCGCCGAGCTCTACTCCGTCGCCCTCCCCGACGAGCTCCTCGAAGTCTGGGAGCTGGCGCGATCGATCCGCCCCAGCCGACCGCTCGCCGCCTTCGCCGACGCCCTGGGCCTGACCCTGCGCGGCCCCTTCGAGCACCTCGCCGAGCGGGACCGTCAAGCTCCGCGCAAGCGCCTCGCGATGCCCCACCTGCAACACCGGGCGCCGCTCGATCCCCCGGAGTTCGTGGTGCTCGCCAGCGCCGCGGAGGGAGGAGCGCGCCTCGGCTACTACTTTGATGATCCCGGCCGGCGTGCGCCGCTCGTCTGTCGCCAAGGCGACGCCCCCCAGCGCCTCGAGATCCTCGGAGAGTCCCTGCTCCTCGCCCTCCGGGCCGAGCTCGAGCGCCGCCTCGTCGACGCCCAGGGGCGAGGCCCCGGTCGCGGCGAGCTTCAGCGCCTCGACCAGCTGCGGGCGGAGCTCGCCACGACCCCGCCGCAGCCCCGCGAGGAGATCGGCGCCGCCTACCTCGAGGCCTACGTCGACCGCGCCCGCTCGCCCAGGCGTCCGCTCACGCCGACCGCCGACGGGGTCGGCCTCCTCGCGCCACGACGCCTCTACCGACCGCTCGGGGCCTCGCCGGCCTGCCTGCGCCAAGAGACACGTGCTAGCGACCCGCGCCACCTCGTCGAGCTCGGCGAAGCCGCGCTGAGCGATGGTTTCCCCGCGACGGCGCTGCTGATCGGCAAGGAGCTGTGGGCCTGTGGCCTCCGCGAGCCCCACCGAGTCCACGCGGCGGAGCTCCTGAGCGCGGCCTACCGAGCGCTCAAGCGGCCGCTCCTCGCGAAGATCACCGAGGCCCACTCCGCCGAGCGGTGCGCCCCGCAGCTCTCGGTCGCCCCCGTCGACGACGACCCACCTGCGGCTCCGACCGCCCCTGCGGATCCGTCGCTCTCTCCAGGCTCGGTCGACCCGGTCGAGAGCCAGCCTCGCCTCGACACGCCGCACGCGCGACGACACCCGACCTGGCGGATCGCCGCCCTGCGCTCCCACGATCCCGCCGCGATCTACCTCACGGCGATGACCACCGCCGAGATCGAGGCCCTCACCGCCGCGCCCTGGGACACCGTCACCCGCCTCTCGTTTTCGGTCGCGCCAGACCAGGGCTACCTCAGCGCCCTCGCGCCGATCCTCCGCGGCGAGACGATGCCGGCGCTGCGACACCTGACCCTGCTCGGCGGCGAGTACCCGCGCGACTTCCTCCCCGCGCTGGTCGAGTCGCCCCTCTTCGCCGATCAGCTCGACACCTTTGACCTCCACCCCGACTCCCTCTCCGGAGAGGAGCGCGAGCTGCTGATCGAGCGTTGGCGCGGCCGCGAGGAGCTCCAGCTCTTCCCGAGCGCGATCGCTCTGCGGGACCACGTCGCCAGCTACAACCTCGGGGTCATCGCCCGCGACCTCGGCTACCATCTCCGCGCCCTCGACCTCTTCGAGCGGTCCATCGCCCTCGGCGGCGACCACTGGGACTACGGCGAGAAGGGCGTCGCCCTCCTCGAGCTCGGCGACTACGACAACGCGATCGCAGCCTTCCACATGGCGATCCGCAGCGACGAGGGCCACCTCATCGCCTGGCTCAACCTCGCCGAGGCGCACCGTCGAAGCGACGACCTCGACAACGCCCTCCGCGCCCTCGATCGGGGCGCCGAGATCGCCACCGGCAAGAAGGACCAGCTCTCGGTTCTCGGTCTCCGAACCCGCGTCTGCCTCTGCGCCGGTGATGAGCCCGCCGCCGAGGCGCTCGCCGCTGAGCTCGACCCACGAGCGGCCGACCTCCTGCGCCATCGGCCGAACGACGCTGCTCTCCACTACTGGCGCGCCGCGGCACGCCTCCTCCTCGGCGACCGCGACGGAGCGCTGCGCTGCCTCGGAGAGGCGATCTCTCGTGAGCCTCAGCAGCGCATCGACGCCCTCCACGACGAGCTCTTCGCCGACGTCCGCGACGACCTCGAGGATCTCTCGTTTCTCCGGCAGATCCCGCCGCGGCCAGAATCTCCTAAACGCTGATCTTGCGCATGCAAGCAGGCCTCCTCATCGGTCTGCGCCGCGACACAGCTGCTGACCTGTCCTCCGGGCGAAGCCGCCACAAAGGGCCAGAACCCGAGCCTCCCCCTGTCGTCGCAGCCGTCGCGGAGACACTTCGACGTGCGGAGAAGTGAGCGTTTCCGGTCCTCACGACGGTCACGTCAGCGCCTCGGACGGGCGAAGTCGTCCATCGTCACCGGCCGACGCCGAAGGCACAGAATCGAACCTCGATCATCGAGGCTGTGAAGTGAAGACTCGGCGGCTTACGATGCAGACAGCCCCCCGTCGCTGTCGTGATCCTCCCCGGCTATCGAGTGCTCGAGACCCTCCATGAGGGTAGTAACGCGGTCGTCCTGCGCGGCGAACGAGTGGCCGACGATCGTCCTGTGATCCTCAAGCGACTCGCCGAGGACTACCCCTCGCCTGAACGTCTCGCCTCCTTCCGCCAGGAGTACGAGATCAACCGCAAGGTCTCGGGCAACGTCGACCTCTGCTCCCTCGAACGTCAGGGCGACCACTGGTTGATGGTGCTCGACGATGCTGGCGGGATCTCCCTCGACCGGCTCGGCATCCGCGGCAAGCTCGGGCTGACAGAGTTCCTCCAGCTCACCCTCAAGATCATCGACTCGGTCGCCAAGGTTCACCACCACCTGATCATCCACCGCGACATCAACCCGGCGAACATCACCCTCAACGATGAGACCGGCGCGATCACCCTGATCGACTTCAGCGCCTCGACCCTGCTACCGCGGGCCAACGCGAGCTTCTCCAACCCTTCGGTCCTCGAGGGCACGCTCCCCTATATCGCCCCCGAGCAGACCGGCCGGATGAACCGCACGGTCGACCTCCGCGCGGATCTCTACTCCCTCGGTATCACCCTCTACGAGCTCCTCGTCGGCGAGACGCCCTTCACCTCTGAGGATCCGCTCGAGCTGGTCCACAGCCACGTCGCCAAGCTCCCCCCAGACCCCCGCGACTCCCGTCCTGACACCCCTGAGACCATCGCCAAGATCCTCCTCAAGCTCCTGGCGAAGAACGCCGAGGAGCGCTACCAGTCGGCGCTCGGCCTCTATCACGACATCGCCCGCTGTCTCGAGCTCGCGGAGCGCGACCAGCCGATCCACCTAGAGAGCCTCGGCGCCCGCGACATCAGCGATCGCCTGCGCATCCCCGAGACCCTCTACGGCCGCGAGCGCGAGCTCGAGGCGATGCTCTCCGCCTTCGAGCGGGTCAGCGCCGGCGGCTGCGAGCTGGCGATCGTCGCCGGTGCCCCGGGCATCGGCAAGTCTGCCCTGGTCCGCGAGCTCTACGGCCCGATCACCCGCCGCCGCGGATTTTTCATCGCCGGCAAGTTCGATCAGTTCAACCGCAACATCCCCTACGCGTCGCTCCTCCAGGCCTTCCGCTCGCTGGTCCGGCAGCTCCTCGCCGAGCCCCCCGCGCAGGTCCGGGAGTGGCGCGAGAGGATGCTGAGCGCGCTCGGTCCCAACGGACAGGTCTTGATCCGGGTGATCCCAGAGATCGAGCTGATCGTCGGAGCCCAGCCCGACGTCCCTGAGCTGCGGCCAGAGGACGCCCACAACCGCTTCAACCTGACCTTCCGCGCCTTCATCGAGGTCTTCACCCGGGCCGATCACCCGCTGGTGCTCTTCCTCGACGATCTCCAGTGGGCCGACCACGCCACCCTCGACCTCCTCGAGGTGCTCCTCTCGTCGAGCAGCAGCGGTCACCTGCTCATCGTCTCCGCCCACCGCAGCAACGAGGTCGACGTCGCGCACCCGCTGCTGATGACCCTCGAGCGGATCCGCCGGCACGGCGTCCGGATCACCGAGGTCGACCTCACCCCCCTGGGCCCAGACCACGTCGTCGCCCTCCTCAGCGACGCGCTCCAGAGCCCGGAGATGGAGGTGAGGCCACTGGCGAAGCTCCTCAGCAACAAGACCGGCGGCAACCCCTTCTTCGTCGGCGAGTTCCTCCACCACCTCCACGACGACGGCCTCCTCGCGCTCGACCCCGCCAGCGGCAAGTGGCGCTGGGACCTCGATCAGATCCGCCAGCGCAACATCACCGCGAACGTCGTCGAGCTGATGGCGCAGAAGGTCCGCGAGCTGCCCAAGGAGGTCCAGGACACCCTCAAGATCGCGTCCGCCCTCGGCAACCGCTTTGACCTCGAGGCGGTGGTCAAGACCGCAGACCAGCCCTTGCAGGCGGTGATCCAGGCCCTCTGGAGCGCCCTGCAGTCGGGCTTCCTGACCCCCTTCGGCGACGCGGTCCCCCTCCTGAGCCTCGAGTTCCACAGCGACACCGACACCCTCCCCGACTTCGAGGTCCGCTTCACCCACGACCGGATCCAGCAGGCGATCTACGCCCAGATCCCCGTCGACGAGCGCCCCGCCGTCCACCGCAGGATCGGCCAACACCTCCTCCACTCGGTCGCGGTCGACTCCCTCGAGGCAAACGTCTTTACGATCGTCGGTCACCTCAACCAGGCGCTCGTCCTGGTCGAGGGCTGGACGGAGCGCCAGATCCTCGCCCGCCTGAACTTCCGGGCAGCTCAGCGAGCGAGCGACGCGTCCGCCTTCTCGGCCGCCCTCGGCTACTACCGGCTCGGCGCCGAGTGTCTCGGCGAAGAGGGCTGGGCCCGCGACCACGAGCTGACCTTCGCCCTCAACCTCGGCGCCGCTGAGTCGGCCTGTATGACCGGCGCCTACGAGGACATGGAGGCGCGGACCCAGGTGCTCACGGCCCGGGCGGGCGACGTCCTCGAGCGGGCCAAGATCCAAGAGGTCTTGATCCAGGCGAAGACGATCCAGCTCGACCTGCCGCAGGCGCTCGGCCTGGCGATCTCCCTCCTCCGCGACCTCGGCGTCCGCCTCCCGCGCTCCCCCGGCAAGCTCGACGTCCTCGCCGCGATCTTCCGGGCCAAGGCGGCCCTCGCCGGCAAGCACTTCGAGAGCTTCGCCTCTCTGCCCGAAGCGACAGATCCGCGTGTCCTCGCCCAGATCGAGGTCATGGGCGGGGTGATCTCAGCGTCGTACCGCAGCGACCCCAACTCCTTCATCCTCATCGCCCTGGCGATGCTCAAGCTCTCGGTCCGCTACGGCAACACGCCGGCCTCCGGCTTCGCCTACGCATGCTTCGCGCTGATCCTCGCCGGACCGCTCGGCGACTTCGCCAACGCCCGGCGGCTGGTCCCGGTCTGCGACGAGATGCTCGAGTGGCCGATGACCCGCCCCTACAAGGCGAAGACCCTCTTCGCCCTCGGCACCTTCGTCCTCTCCTGGTCCGAACACCCGAGCGTCTGCGCGGATCGCCTCTTCGACGGCTACGTCAGCGGGCTCGAGGTCGGCGACCTGGAGTTCGCCTCGCATTGCGGCTACATCCGCTCCTACTTCCAGCTCCGCGCCGCCGAGAGCCTCGTCGACCTCCAGACTGACCTCGAGCAGATGGCCGACGCCCTCGCGCCGCTGGGACAGGGCCGGGCCGCAGAGCTCTGCGAGCTCTACCTTCAGGTCGCCAACAACCTCCGGGGCGAGAGCGCCGACCCGAAGCTCCTCGTCAGCGAGCGCTTCGACATCCGGGCCAACCTGCGGGAGAGCTACCGCCTCCGCGACACGCGAGCGATCGTCGAGGCTTGCCTGCAGAAGACCTACGTCCTCGTCGTCTTCGGCGACTATCGGACCGCGCGCGAGGTCGTCGCCCGGATCCCCGAGCACGTCGACGACCTGCCCGGCTTCCCTCCCGCCTGCGAGTCGCGCTTCTTCGACGCCCTCCTGACCCTCCGCGAGCTGCCTGAGCTGCGCGGCCGGGCGCGGCGGCGGGCCCTCGGCCGGGTCCGGGCAAACCTCGCCAAGCTCGCCAAGTGGAGCAGGTCGACCCCCCAAAGCTACCTCCACTACTACCTCCTGATCGAGGCCGAGCTCGCCCGCATCGAGGGCCGCGACCGCGACGCCCGCCCGGCCTACGACCGCGCCCTCGCGGCCGCGACCGAGCAGCGAATGCTCCGGGATCAGGGCCTGATCGCCGAGCTGACCGCCGACTTCTACCAAAGCGGCGGCTTTGAGGAGCTCGCCCGTCACTTCCTCCGCCTCTCCCACCGCGCCTACCTCCGCTGGGGCGCGCTGGCCAAGACCGCGGCGCTCGAGCAGGCCCACCCCCACCTGGTCGCCAACGTGTCGGTCGGCATGTCCCGCAACGCGACCGTCCACGCGACCGTCGCCCTCGCGTCGACCCTCGACCTGACCTCTGTGCTCCGCGCATCGCAGGCCATCTCCCGCGAGATCGTCCCCGAGAAGCTGCTCGCTGCCCTGATCAAGATGGTCCTAGAGTCCGCCGGCGCCGACCGTGGTCTCCTCCTGCAAAGCCGCGACGACGGCTGGCGGGTGACCGTCGAGGGCCGGGCGGCGAACGAGGGAACCTCTGTTGACTTCGACCTCGACGCCAACATCGACGCGCTGCCTCTGTCGATGCTCCACTACGTCGCCCGCACCCGCGAGGCGGTGGTCCGAGACCTCAACCAAGACAACGACAACTTCTCGGACGATCCCTACCTGACCAAGAACCCGATCCGCTCGATTCTCTGCATGCCGCTGGTCAACCAGTCGCGGCTCGTCGGGATCCTCTACCTCGAGAATTCGATCAGCGACGGCGCCTTCTACGAGGCCCGCTTCTCGTTCCTCCAGATGCTCGCCTCGCAGATGGCGACCTCCCTCGAGAACGCCGACCTCTTCGCCAACCTCGAGCGCAAGGTCGAGCAGCGGACCGCAGAGCTCAGCGAGGCCAACGACCAGCTGATCGCCAGCAACCTCGAGCTCGACGCCTTCGCCAGGACCGTCGCCCACGACCTGAAAAACCCGCTCGGGACGATCGAGGGCTACGCCCGCTACCTCCTCGACGATATCGACGACATCGACAAAGAGGAGACCGTCGAGGTCCTCGAGCGGATCGCCCTGACCGGCGATCAGTCGGTGAGGATCGTCAACGAGATCCTCCTCCTCGCCAGCGTCCGCAAGGGCGCCGTACAGATGGTCCCGATCGAGATGAGCGCCGTGGTCGACGGCGCGCTCGGACGCCTCGACGCGATGACGAAGGAGTACGACGCGGTCATCAAGCGCCCGAAGAGCTGGCCGTCTGCCCTCGCCCACGCCCCTTGGGTCGAGGAGATCTGGGCCAACTACATCAGCAACGCCCTCAAGTACGGCGGCCGCCCGCCGATCGTCGAGGTCGGCGCAGAGATCCTTGAAGACACGTCGATCCGCTTTTGGGTCCGCGACAACGGCCCCGGGATCACGCCCGACGACCAACGGCAGGTCTTCGGCGAGTTCGCCCGCCTCGAGGGAGCACGCGCCGACGGTCACGGCCTCGGCCTGTCGATCGTCAAACGGATCGCCGACCGTCTCGACGGGACGATCGGCCTGTCCAGTGAAGTGGGCGTCGGCAGCACCTTCTTCTTCACGCTGCCGGCTGCACCGGCCGCGGCTGCGACGAGCGACGACCCGGTCGCCTGAGCCGGTGAAGACCCTCCACAACGACCGCCCGACGCGCTGGCGGCGACAGCATTACGTCACCGGAGCGTCGATGCGGAAGAGGTCTACACAGTCCCTCGGGACAGGAGGCGATTCCTGTAATTAACAAGTGCTAGACAACCACAGATTCTCTCCGCACACGCTCCAGGAGCCGGCCACGAATGCTGACAGTGATGCCAAAGCGCGAAATCATGCTACCGAATAGTTCGGCAGCAGAAACGAACAATGGCCCAATACAAGCGCAAGCGATCGCTCTCTACGCTGTTCCGCGATCTGGTCACGACCGCCGACCTGACCGGGGTCGGCTACTCCGAAGAGACTCTCCGGCGAGTGCTCAAGACTTTTGAACACGGCTTTCGCGAGCACTCGATCCAGCTCCGGTCGACGACGAAGCCGGCGGACAGGCGAGACCTCTGCTTTCGCTACCTCGACCTCGAGACCCGCGAACACCCCTTTGACCGAGCCGTCAAGCACGGCGAGCTCTCGCCGACCAAGCACCCGATCTTCAGCTGGCTGCCGCAGGTCGCCGAGCGCTTCTCCGCGCTCGGCTACGGCGTCGACTTTGAGGCGGTCCGCGGTCTGGTCAAGATCTGGCAGTTCATCGACGGCGCCTACGATCCCGAGGCTCTGCTCTCTCTGCCGGCGATGCCCCGCAGCTTCAGGCCCTCCTTGCCGGTCCTCCATGAGCTCGGCCTCGACTCGGCGACGATCGTCGGCGCCGACTTCATCAACGCCTCGGTCAACCTCTACTTCCGGCCCTCTCGGCCGAGCCACGGCACTGGCGAGCTGGTGACCGCCGCCTGCAAGCACCTCGGCTTTCGCGAGCCGAGCATCGCAGCCCAGGCCCACGCCGCCCGGGCCGGCTGTATCGGCGTCACCTATGGCTGGGAGGGCCCGGCGATCGAGCGGATCTGCTTTTATGTCCCCGGGTTCACCCGTGAAGGCGTACCCGCGCACGAGCCGCTGCTCCGCCGCTTCGCCGCCAACGTCCCCGCGATCGTCGATGATCCCCACTTCATCATCGGCTGGTCCCACGGTACGCGGGGGACCTACCTCAAGATCGAGGACGACTACACCGGAGATGTCAGCGATATCTTCGGCGCGGCGATGGCCGTCGCGAAGATCGATCTCGACGAGGCGCGGCGCTGGACTCATCCGCCGCTCGACATCCCCTCAGACCAGCAGCCGAGCCGCCGCTCGTAGCGAGCATCCCTCGCCGGGGGGGGCGCCGGCAGCCGCTGGCGACCGCCCAGCGTCAGCGACGGACTTTTTTCTTCGGAACCATCGCCGAGCGGCGCTGTCAGTTGAGGCATGACCACGCGACCATGCCCCTCGACACGCGCGCCCCTGAGCTTCTGGAGCCGCTGGCCCCTGACCACGCTCTGCTGCGCGAGCGGGGTCGTCTCCCTGGCTGTCCTCATGACCATGAGTACGGCGCCGGGGAGCGGAGACATAGACCGCTGGGACGATGAAGCTGCGGAGATCGAGGCGATCGAGGCGGAAGACGGAGAGCACGAGGTCGACCCCGAAGAACGGACCGACAGCATCGACGAGCTCGTCGCCTTGATCCCCGCCGGCCCCGAGCCCGTCGCCATGGGGGTCGCGAGCAAAGGGAAGGCGAAGACCGGCCTCTACGCGTTGAAGGGGCCCAAGGACGCGATCCCCTCGATGGCCCGACA
>Ga0316189_10006097_pt1 | contig 11525 bp, 20 predicted proteins | sample LowCovwburrow_MG_FD_204930 | JGI IMG/M metagenome (GOLD analysis project Ga0316189, IMG submission 204930) | Coastal sediment microbial communities from Maine, United States - Lowes Cove worm burrow | ecosystem: Environmental > Aquatic > Marine > Coastal > Sediment | place: USA: Maine... | reverse complement strand
ATCTTCACGGGTAACACCACGTAATAAGATACCAACATTATCACCGGCAAAGCCTTCTTCTAATGTTTTTTGGAACATTTCGATACCAGTAATTGTTGTTGTTTGAGTATCACTAATACCAACAATTTCAACATTGTCACCAACTTTTACTACACCTCGTTCAATACGACCAGTTGCAACTGTACCACGTCCAGTAATTGAAAATACGTCCTCAATTGCCATTAAAAATGTTTTTTCTGTATCACGTTCCGGTGTTGGAATATATTCATCAACAGCATCCATTAAAGCATAAATTTTATCAACCCATGGATTGTCACCACGTTTAATATCTGGATTTGATGTAATTGCTTCAATTGCTTGTAATGCTGATCCTGGGCAAATTGGAATATCTTCCCCTGGAAAGTCATAAGCTGAAAGTAATTCACGAACTTCTAATTCTACTAATTCTAAAAGTTCAGCATCATCTACTTGATCTTCTTTATTTAAGAATACAACGATATCTGGAACACCTACTTGTTTTGATAATAAAATATGTTCGCGTGTTTGTGGCATTGGCCCGTCAGCTGCTGAAACTACTAAAATTGCACCATCCATCTGTGCTGCACCTGTAATCATGTTTTTCACATAATCCGCGTGACCTGGACAATCTACATGCGCATAGTGCCGATTTTTAGTTTCATATTCAACGTGAGCTGTATTAATTGTAATCCCACGTGCTCTTTCTTCTGGGGCACCATCAATATCTTCATAAGCTTTAACTTGCGAATCACCTTCTAATGCTAATGTAGCAGTAATTGCTGCAGTTAAAGTTGTTTTTCCGTGATCTACGTGACCAATAGTACCAATATTAACGTGTGGTTTTGTACGTTCAAATTTTTCACGTGCCATTATAAAATTCCTTTAATTTTTTAATCTTATTTTGTTTCTAAACTTTTAGCGAGCAGAAATATTTGCTTGAAGTTAATATCTAAAATGTGCAAAAGCTTTATTTGCTTCAGCCATTTTATGAGTTTCTTCTTTCTTTTTAATAGTATTACCGATATCATTAGCTGTGTCAATAATTTCATTAGCTAATTTAATAGCCATACTTCTTCCAACACGTTGATTTGCATAGTGAATAATCCAACGTAAAGATAAGTTTGTGGCTCTAAATCCACTAACTTCAATCGGAACTTGATAAGTTGATCCACCTACTCGTCGAGCTTTAACTTCAACAATTGGACTTGCATTTCGAATTGCTTTCTCAAATATAGTTAAAGGGTCTTCATTTGTTTTTTTCTTAATAATATCAAATGCTTGATAAACAATATTTTTTGCAATAGTTTTTTTTCCAGATTTTAAAATTCTTGTAATTAACAAACTAACTAAATAACTACTATAGATTTCATCAGTTTGTGGAAAACGTTTTTTTGAAATATTTCTACGAGACATAATAGAATTGCTAAATTTTTATCTAATAAAATAAAGTAAAAGTTAATTTTTCTAATTTTTATTTCTAGGTCAAATTAGTAATCGTTACTTTTCAGCCTTCGGTTTTTTCACACCATATTTTGAACGACCTTGTGTTCGATCTTTTACACCCCCAGTATCTAGTGTACCTCGAACAATATGATAACGAACACCTGGTAAATCTTTAACTCGACCACCACGAATTAAAACAACCGAATGTTCTTGTAAATTATGACCAATACCTGGAATATACGCTGTCACTTCAAACCCAGAAGTTAATCGTACACGTGCAACTTTACGAAGTGCAGAATTGGGTTTTTTTGGTGTTGTTGTATAAACACGAGTACAAACACCACGTCTTTGAGGACAATTAACTAAGGCAGGACATTTTGTTTTCTTTTTTATTTGTATCCGTCGCGAACGAATTAATTGTTGAATTGTTGGCATAAAATAGTATAAGTTTCTCTAAATAAATTTTAAATTATTGCTCAGTTGGATCTAATTGATATTTTTTCATAAATTTCTCAACTCGGCCTTCACTATCAATCATAACTTGGGAATTTGTATAAAAAGGATGATTTGCTAACCAAATATCAACTTGTAATTCAAGTTTTGTTGAACCAAGGAAACAAAGTGGTTTTCCATCGCATAAAACGGGAGTATTTTCATACCATGTAGGATGTATATCAGATTTTGGCATATGTTAGTTTTGCAACAAGTATAATAATTAACGTTTTGAGTATTGTGGAGCTTTTCTTGCTTTTCTTAAACCATATTTTTTTCTTTCTTTAATTCGTGAATCACGAGTTAAAAATCCAAAAGGTTTTAAAATTTTACGATTTTCTTGATCCAGCGTACATAATAATCTTGTAACTCCTAATTGAATTGCTTGAGCTTGTCCAGTCAGTCCTCCCCCTTTAACTAAAGCTATAATATCAAATTGTTTCTCTAAACTTAATTTTTCTAATGGTAACCAGACAGTATTTAAATAAGTGTCATTGTATTGTAAGTACTTATTACCAGAAGTTTTATTAATAATAAGATTTCCTTCTCCAGGAATAAGGAAAACACGTGCAACGGACTGTTTTCGTTTTCCCAGTCCAATATTTTTTTTTTGAAAAATTAATTCCATCTTAGAACTCATAAATTTTAAATCTTTATAATTTTCTTATTTTTTTGACTTTTTCTTCAAATCTATAAAAGGATTTGAGAAAAATTATTAGAGTTTATTCTTTTTTGCACAATGAACTATACATTTAACTCAGAAACTTTCACATTAAATTGTGGATTTGAATAAAATTCAGAAATATCAATTTTGATGGGATTTTGAGCTTGATGAAAATGATTTTGATCATTGTAAATATATAGTCTTTTCATCAATCTTTTTGTTTCTGTTTCTGATAACATTCCTTTCACTGCTTTTTCAATTGTGAATGTCGGAAGACATTCAGAAACTCTTTTTATTTTTAATGATCGACCAGGCCGTCCTGGATGGCGTACAATATAATGTTGACTGTTTTCGTTTACAATAATAGAATTTGCATTGACCAAAATTATATAATCTCCCATATCAATTGAAGGAGAATAATAAGGTTTTATTTTTCCTTTTAATAATTTTGTAATTATTGTTGCAAGGCGACCTAATTTTTGTCCTTTACAATCAATTAGAAACCAATTCCGATTTTTATAATTTTTCGTTGGTAAAAATGTTTTATTTAATAAATTCATAATCTTTTTTGAAACTAAATAATGAAGAGTACTAATAAATGAAAAGTAATAAATGATTTTATTTGTTACTTCAAAATAATTCCTAATTTATTTTTTAATGTAGAAAAAACTTCATCGGCAGATTTGCGACCGAAATTTTTAAGTTCTAGTAATTTTTCTGGCGAGTATTGTAATAAATCACCAACTGTATTTATTTGAGCTTTTTTTAAACAATTGTAAGCTCGAACAGAAAGTTGTAATTCTTCAATCGCAATATTAGTATAAGGTTCAATACTAATTGATTGAGGTTTTGGGTCGAATTGATTAATTTCATTTGTATCTTTATTGTTAAGCAATACTACAAATAAGTCAATAATAATTTGAGCCGCAGATTCAAGAGCAGCATTTGGTGAAATACTGCCATTCGTCCAAATATCTAATATTAGTCTTTCACGAATCTTATTTGTATTACTTTCATAAACATTTTCTATTTTAAAATCTACCTTTTGAACAGGCATAAAAATTGTATCTAGTTGTAAATAATTTTCATCTTCATCTGAAAAAACTTGAGATGCTAATTTATAACCAGTTCCATATTCAAATTTAAATTCAATTTCAAGAAGATTTGAGTTACATACCGTTGCAATATACTTATTTGGATTTACAATTTCTAAATCTGAGGGTAATTGAATTGAATCAGCTGTTATAACGCCGGGTCCTTGCATTTTTACTCGCCCAAATTGAATATCTTGTGTTTTACTTTTAAAAACAATCCCTTTTAGATTTAACAAAATTTCTAAAATATCTTCTCGAACTCCTGGGATTGTTGAATATTCATGAGTTATGCCAGCAATTCGAACTGCTGAAATTACGACACCTCCTAAATCACCTAAAAGAACTCGTCGTAACTGATTACCAATTGTTATTCCTTGTCCAGTTTGTAGAGAGTTAATTAGAAATTGACCATGACAAGCACCTGATTCGATCCGTTCTGATTTTAGACAGATAATAGAAATTTCATTCATAATTTAATTTTGTAAAAATATTTAATTTATTAAAAATCTAGTTTTTAAACTCGACGTCGTTTTGGAGGTCTACATCCATTGTGTGGAACTGAAGTTATATCTTGAATTGAGGTAATGGAAAATCCTGCACCCTCTATTGCGCGAATTGCTGTTTCACGTCCTGAACCTTGCCCTTTTACCAAAATTTCAACAGTTTTCATTCCACTACTTAAGGCTTCTAATGCAGCTTTTTCAGCTGCTGTTTGAGCTGCGAATGGTGTACTTTTGCGCGCTCCTTTAAATCCGGAACTTCCCGCAGAAGCCCAAGAAATAGTATCACCTGTTAAATTAGTAATCGTTACAATTGTATTATTAAAAGTTGATTTAATGTGAACTATACCATTTGTAAAATTATTCTTATCTTTTTTAGTGATTGATTTTTTTGTTGTTTGTGCCATATAAAAAATTTCAAATAAATTTAAGATACTAGTTTAAAACTATTTCTTTTTACTATTTTTACCAGTAACAGTTTTTTTTGAGCCTCGTCTTGAACGAGCATTTGTTCGAGTTCTTTGACCTCGAACAGGTAAATTATTTCGGTGCCGTTTTCCTCGATGACAATTTATTTCGTTTAAGCGTTTAATATTTAATCCATTAAATCTTCTTAAATCACCTTCAAATTTTAAATCACTTTCTTCTAAAGTTTGACGTAAAGCAATTGTTTCCTCAGTTGTTAAATCATTAGTTCTTGTTTCTGGACTAATATTTGCAAGTTCAACAATTTTTCTTGCAGATGTAAGCCCAATTCCATGGATATAAGTAAGAGAATAGACAATTCTTTTATTTCTTGGTAAATCAACCCCAACTAATCTGACCATTTTTTGACTCCTTTAAAATATTATCCTTGACGTTGTTTATGTTTAGGATTAGAACAAATTACCATAACTTTTCCATCTCTCTTTATTACTCTACATTTATCACAGATTTTTTTTACTGACGGACGAACTTTCATATTAAATTTTAAATAATAATTTTTAGTTTATTGATACATGTTGTTATATATATTTGAGTAGTAAATATTGTTGACTTCACGAATTAAATCTAGTACTACACCAGCTAAAATTAACAATGAAGTTGTACTTAGTCCATTTAAACTCGTAATATTTAAGGTTGATTCTAAAAAATTTGGTAGAATTACTAATGTAGCAAGCATAGTTGCTCCAATAAATGTTATCCGTTTCATTACTTGTTTTAAATAAAATGTTGTTTGTATACCTGGACGAATCCCAGGTATTGTTACAGCCATTTTTTGAAATTGATCTGATATATCCTTTGGATTTAAAACAATTCTGGAATAAAATGAACTAAATAATAAGATTAATCCAAAATACCCAATCCAATAAAATAATTTTAATGGTTCAAGATTTATTGGAAGATCAAATTTTGGGAAGAATCCTAAATTCTTTATATAATTTGGAACAACTAAGAGTGTTGTAGTTAAAATAATTGGCATTACTCCGGCTTGATTTAATCGTAACGGAAGATAATTCTCAATTGTTCCTAAATCCTGCAATGATACTTGATTTAATTGTTTTGATGAAATTAAAGGAATAATTCGAACCCCTTCTTGTAAAAAAACAATCCCATATAATGAAGCAAAAATTACTAGCACAATTCCAAGTTTGTAGAAAATTGAAAGATTATCACTGTTTTCTATAAATATTGCCTTACTAAGATTTGGTAAATTCGAAATAATATTTGTATAAATCAGTACTGATACACCATTTCCTAGACCATAATCATTAATTAGTTCACTTAACCATAGAATAATCATTGTACCCGTTGTTAACCAAATAATAATTTCAAAGGCTAATATATAATTCCAATTAACTAGAATTTGTTTCAAGTAGAATGATAAACCTAAACTTTGAAGAACTGCAAAAATTACAGTTATAAAACGGGTTAATCTATCAATCGTTCTTTTCCCTTCTAAATCACCTTCTTTTTGTAATTTAGCTAATTTTGGTGAAAATCCTGAAACTAATTGAATTAAAATAGAAGCATTAATATATGGAAATATATTTAAAGTAAACAGACCAATTACAAAAGTATCATTCCCTGAAAATGTATTAACTAAACTTCTAGTTACAGAGTGACTTTGTATATAAAATGCTAAATCACTATGATTAATACATGGAACTGGAAGAAATGTACCTACTCGGATAAATAATAAAATTCCTAGAGTTATTAATACTCGTCTTAGAATAATATCTCGAATTTCTTTATTGATTTTCACAGTTTTTATTTCAATTTATAGTTATTAACTTATTTTAAATCTAAATTTCGTTTTTTAGCTATTTGCGACTTTGTGGTCAAATTTTCTAAAGCACAAATAGAAGCACGGGCATTATTTAATAAGTTATTCGATCCTAATTGTTTGGCGATAACATTTTTAACACCTGCAACTTCTAATACAATACGAACAGCACCACCTGCAATAACACCAGAACCTTCAATTGAAGGTCTCAGAATTACTTTACAAGCTCCAAAATTTCCGACAATATTATGTGGAATACTAAATGATTTAGTAATTGGAAGTTTGATAAGATTTTTACGGCCATCAGTTTTTGCTTTTTTAAATGCATTTACGACATCATCTGCTTTCGCAACTCCAACTCCAACTTTTCCATTTTCATCCCCTACTACAACAATTGCTCGAAAACTTAATTTTTTACCACCTTTTGTTACTTTTGAAACTCGACTAATCTTTATTAATCGTTCAACTAATTTGGGTTCTTGAATATTTTGCTTCCGTCGAAAATTGGGTTTTTTATTTATTTTTTTTAAATCGGTAGTCATAGAAAATCTTTTAATTATTTACAAATCTGAATTTAAAATTGTAAACCACCAGCTCTTGCACCATCTGCCAATGCTTTAATTCGACCATGGTATAAATAAGGCCCGCGATCAAAAACAATTTTTGTAATATTTTTTTTTAAACTTAATTCAGCTAATTTCTCTCCCATTAATCTAGACGCATCACAAGTTCGTCCAGTTGAAAGAGCAAGTTTTATTGAACGGTCTAATGTAGAACAAGATATTAAAGTATGTGCATTAATATCATCAATAATTTGTGCATAGATATTCTCATTTGAGCGATAGACTGATAATCTTGGTCGTTCAATTGTTCCTTTAATTTGACCCCGCAATGATTTACGTTTTAATTTTTTATATTTGCTTGGTTTTAATTTTTTATTTTTATTTTTTAACTTTATTAAAGTTCTTTGTGAAAATTTCATATTTATAATTTTTTATTTTTTTAACTCGAAAATATTCTAAAATTCTAATATTCATGAGTAAAATAATTTGTTCATTAAGATATTATTTTGCTGACTTACCAGCTTTTCGAAGAATTTGTTCATCTTTATATAAGATACCTTTCCCTTTATACGGTTCAGGTTGACGCCAAGATCGAATATTTGACGCAAATAAACCAAGTAATTCTTTATCACACGATTTTAAATTTACCGTTGTATTTTTCACAACTTCAACTGAAATCTCTTCTGGAATTTCAATTTTAACAGGATGACTATATCCTAAACTTAAAACAATTTCCTTTCCTTGAACAACTGCTCGATATCCGACTCCTTTTAATATCAGAGTTAAATCGAACTGCTTTGAAACTCCAATAATCATATTATTTATTAATGTTCGATATAAGCCATGGAGTGCACGAGCTTTTTTAGTTTCCTTTTGAACCTCTATTTTTAAAGTTTCATTTTCTTTCTTAATCAAAATTCCATCTGGAAGTTCTGTTGTTAATGTTCCAAATTTTCCTTTAACTGTAATTTTCGTGTCATTATAATTAAAATCTACATTTTCGGGTATATTAATTGCTAATTTTCCTATCCGTGACATTTTTAAAACTCCTTTTAATTACCAGATATAACATAGAATTTCACCACCAATTCCAAATTCTTTAGCTTTTAAGTTTGTCATTACTCCTTTAGAAGTTGAAATAATTGCAATTCCCAAATTATCTAAAACTTTTGGTAATTTTTTCGAATTTGAATAAACTCGTAATCCTGGTTTACTAACACGTTCAATTTTAGAAATAACTGGTTGTCGAGATTTTCCAAGATATTTTAAAGATAGTAATAAATAGTTTCTTTCATCTTCTATATATTTTTCAAAATCTTCAATGAACCCTTCTTCTTTTAATATTTCTGTAATTGCAACAGACATCTTTGTAGCAGGAATTTGAACAATTTGATGCTTTACCATCTGTGCATTTCTGATTCGTGTTAACATATCTGAAATAGTATCAGTTACCACATTTAACTCCTTATAAAAAATCTATTTTAATTTTTATTCTTGTGACCATCGTTTTCTTTTTAAATGTCGTTTCTTATCCCAAGTATAATTAATCTCTGCAAATGATTCATATTTCTCATAATATCCACAATCATTTAATGGAAACTTTAAAAATTTAAATAAAATCATTCCATTTAAAATTTTATCAATTGAATCTGAACGATATTTTGGTGAACCATGGTCTAAAATAATAGTAATTGTAAAACCTTGAACCTGTTCAACATCATCATAATCAATTTCTGGAAAAATTAATTGTTCTTTTAATCCAAGAGTATAATTTCCTGCTTTATCGAAACTTCGTAAAGATAAACCACGAAAATCTCGAATTTGCGCAAACGTAAAGAATAATAATTTTGTTAGAAATGTATACATTTTTTTACCACGTAATGTTACACTTAACCCTAACTCCATATCTTCTCTAATTTTAAACCCAGCAATAGCCTTTTTGGATTTTGTAATAATTGGTTTTTGTCCAGTAATTTTTTCAAACTCTTCAATATTTTTTTTCAAAATATTAGTATTTTGAGCAACTAATCCTAGTCCACGATTAATTTGAATTTTTTTTAATTTTGGAACAGTATGTGGATTTTTAAAGAATTTCGGACTAGTTTTTATTAATATAGGTTTAATTCCTTCTTCATACTCTTTTTTTAGATCGCCAAGTAAATTATAAATGTCAGCAATCTCTTCTAACGAATGTTGATTTAGCATATTAAGATACTTCTTTTAAATTTAGTGTTACATTTGAATGATGAATGGGAGCTTCAAATTGTTTAATTTCACCAATTTCATTTTCATTTTTCGGTTTAATATGTTTAAATTTAAAATTAATTCCTTTGATTATTAATTTTCCAGTTTTTCGATTTATTTTAAGAATTTCACCAGTTTTATTTTTGTTAAAACCTGAAATAATTTTTACTGTATCACCAATTTTAACATGTAATTTTCTTTTTTTCGGCATTTATAATACCTCCGGGGCTAATGAAACAATTTTCGAATAATTTTTATCACGGATTTCTCGAGCAACAGGTCCAAAAACCCTTGTACCACGAGGATTATTATCTATATTAACTATAACAGCTGCATTATCATCAAATCGAATATACATTCCATCTTGTCGACGAATGCTTTTTTTAGTTCGAACGACAACTGCTCGGATAATATCAGAACGTTTTACCGGCATATTTGGTAAAGCTTCTTTTACTACTGCAATTATGGTATCACCGATTTTTGCATATTTTTTATTACCACCTAATACTCTGATACACATAACTTTTTTAGCACCCGTATTATCAGCTACGGTTAAGATTGTTTGAGGATAAATCATAAAAATATCATTTAACTTAGTAACGAGGATTTTGAAATAATTTGGATTACTTTCCAACGTTTTTTTTTACTTAATGGACGACATTCTTCGACTAATACTTGATCGCCAATATTACACTCTTCTAATGCATCATGAGCCAAATATTTTTTAGTCTTAACTAATGTTTTAGAATAAATCGGGTGTGAATATCGATTTTCAACCTTTACGACAATGGTTTTTTGCATTTTGTTACTTACTACAATACCAATTTGTTGTTTTACCGGCATCTAAAACTCCTTACTTTTATATTCAATAGTATTATTTTTTCCATTTAATCTTAATTTACAATGAAATTTTCGTCTTTCTGTTCAAGATTTTTTAATCTTATCGTTAAAAGCGTTTTTAATTGTGCTAAACGACGTTTTGTAGTCTTAATTTCATGTGACTTAAAACTTTGACGAGTAGCTTTTTTAAACCGTAGATTAAATAATTGATTTTCAGTTTCAATAATTGCTTCAGAAATTTCTGTATTTGAAAGCGAAATAATATCATTAAACGTAGGTAAACTCATATATTTTAATTAATATTATCTTTAATAATAAATTTTGTTTTAATTGGTAATTTATAAGCGGCGAGAGTTAAAGCAGCTCGGGCAACCTCTTCAGGAACTGAACCAATTTCAAATAGAATTGTTCCTGGTTTTACAACTGCCACCCAATAATCTACAGCACCTTTCCCTGAACCCATTCTTGATTCTGCAGCTCTCGCAGTTACCGTTTTATCAGGAAAAATTCTAATCCATAATGAAGCTCCACGTTTTGTATATCTTGTAATTGTCCGACGAGCGGCTTCAATTTGACGTGAGGTAATCCAATTAGGTTCTAATGCTTGTAAACCAAAATTTCCAAAGCAAATTTCATTTCCACGAGTTTTTTTTCCTCGCATACGTCCGCGATGATACTTTCTATATTTTGTTCTTTTTGGACTTAACATAACAAATTAATTTAGTAAAAATATAAATTTTTCGATTTAGTTAATAGGATTTTTTATTTTGATAAAATTTCACTTTTAAATAACCAAACTTTAATTCCTAATACACCATAAATCGTGTTAGCTTCTTGTGTAGCATAATCAATATCTGCACGCAAAGTTTGAAGTGGAACTCTTCCTTCTCGAATCCATTCACTTCGGGCAATTTCAGCCCCATTTAAACGACCTGAAACTTGAATTTTTATTCCATTGACATTTTGTTTTTGAGCTCGTTGTAAAGCTTCTCGTATTGCTCGTCGAAAAGCAATACGTTTTTCTAATTGTTCTGCAACAAGATCAGCAAGAAGAGAAGCATCTAAATCAACTTTTTCTACTTCAAAAATATTAATTGTTAATTGACGATTTTCAGGTAATAATTTTTTAACATTTTTTAGTAATGTTTCAAGTCCTATACCTAAATCTCCAACTAAAATTCCTGGTTTTCCCGTTTCAATGGTTAATTGAATCTGATCATTCAATCCATTTCGATTGATTCGAACATTTGAAATACTGTTAGATTTTGCAATCGTATTTAAATAAGTTCGAATTCTATCATCCTCTTTTAAAACATTCGCATATTGATTAAAATTAGCATACCAAGTTGACTTATGTTCTTGTGTAATTCCTAATCTAAATCCTAAAGGATGTGTTTTTTG
>Ga0316189_10006096_pt1 | contig 11527 bp, 13 predicted proteins | sample LowCovwburrow_MG_FD_204930 | JGI IMG/M metagenome (GOLD analysis project Ga0316189, IMG submission 204930) | Coastal sediment microbial communities from Maine, United States - Lowes Cove worm burrow | ecosystem: Environmental > Aquatic > Marine > Coastal > Sediment | place: USA: Maine... | reverse complement strand
CCATATCCAAAGCCTGATGGGTGTGCATATCGACGAGGGTTAGATCAATGGCGACCCCGCGAGAATGCGGAGACCCCCGTCGAGGATCGGCTAAAAAGTCAGGATCGGGGGTGTGATTCCACAGTTTCCATTGCGATTGGGACGGGCGAAAGGCATCGAATATACGCAGATACCAACCTTGGATGAGGGCCAGATTGCGGGCCTTGATCAACAACTGTTCGGCCTCAGGCCTTAGATAACATTCGGCGTACTGATAAACGGGCTCGCCCGTAAAGTTATCAGACGTCGCATATTTTAAGTCCAAATGAACAGCATGGGTGGCTTCGGTAATTTTAACCAGCGACATATGGCATCCTTTCGTTTGGGGGAGTATAAGATCAGTATGGTAAATAAAACTTCAAGCCCCCTCATTTTGGCTATCGATTCCGCCACCACCGGATGTTCCGTGTGCGTGTGGCAAAACGGCGTCGTTTTGGCGCAAGATGTCAAAGAAATGGCCCGAGGTCAGGCGGAAGTTTTAATCCCCATGGCCAGAGATGCTTTGCGCAAAGCCAAAATTGAAGCCAAGGCCCTAAATGCGATTGCCGTGACCAATGGGCCGGGGGCCTTTACGGGCTTGCGCATTGGCTTGGCGGGCGCGCGTGGGTTAGCCTTGTCTTTGAACATTCCCTGCGTGGGCATAACCACGTTGGAAGCCCTCGCCCATGCGACGACAAGACATGAACGCCAAGACCGTGTGGTGGTGGCGTGTGTGGAAAGCAAACGCGCCGATATATATGTACAGACGTTTTCAACCGATCTTGAGCCCTTAAGCGAACCCTTAGCCGTTGATGGTCCGGCTCTTTACGTTTTACTTCGGGACTTGGGCGAGGTCTTGTTGGTGGGGGATGCCGCCGCGCGCGCCCACGACATGTTGGCGGGCGGAGATCTTAAAGTGACCATGAGCCAAGCCCCGGCCCTACCCGACCCGGCGCTCATCGCCCGGTTGGCGGCTGATCGTATCGAAGGGGCAAAAACACCCCAGCCTCTGTATTTACGCCCCCCCGATGCCAAACTGCCCAAGGCCCAAGGACGCGCGCGCCCATGAAGCTGATCGAAGCCAGCCTTGCACATTGCGAAGTTTTGGCCGAGCTCCATGCCCAAGGCTTTGATGCGCCGTGGACCGTTAAAGCCTTTACAAGCGCACTGTCATCGCCCGGCGTCTTTACTTTAATCGCCGTAAAGGGTGAAGACGAGCCTTTGGGTTTTGTCCTTGTCCGTGTGGGCGGCGGGGAAGCGGAAATTCAAACCCTTGTGACGGGCAAGGCGGCAAGACGTTCGGGCGTGGCTAAGGCTTTGATGGATGCGGTTCTTTTCAAAATCCGCTCAGCCGAGGTCGACAAAATATTTTTAGAAGTCGCGACCGATAATCTGGCCGCGCAAAATCTTTATAGGGGTTTAGGCTTCGCCAAAGTCGGTCGTCGCAAAGCCTATTATGACCGGGGCACAGGGGGACGGGTCGATGCGCTGGTGATGAGCCTCGCCGTTTAAGCTTTCTGCAAGACCATCACGTGAACACCAAACTGGGGACCGTCGGTTTCTTCGGGGTCTAAGCTTAAGACGATTTCGCCCATGTCTCGCACGCTGCGAGGAACATTTTCCAAGGGCATTTGACCTTGTATTCGGACCTCTGCCGTTTCACCCGGTTTCATGCGTTCTAGCAATAGTTTGGTGCGCACAAAGGTCAACGGGCAAACATCGCCTGTAATATCCAAAGTGTAGTTATATTTGTTGTTTTCTTTTGTATCCGTCATATTTATTTGAGTCTTTATACTTGTAAGAGTCATTCATTATCTTTTATATAATCTCCAAACATAAAAAAAACAAACACTGAGCCGTGCTCAAACCGTTTTAAAATTTAATTTGATGAGATTTCCATGACCGATAAAATTGAAAATGCAGTGGTTTTAGAGCTAACAACCGAAATCGTTGCTTCGTATGTCAGCAACAATACAGTTGCCAGCGCAGACTTGGCGGGTGTTATCCAAAGTGTTCACAAAACGCTGCAAGGTCTTGGAACGCCGTCGGCCCAAGCCGATCGTCCAAAGCCGGCTGTGTCGATTAAAAAATCGGTGACCCCAGATTATGTGGTTTGCTTGGAAGACGGCAAACAGCTAAAAATGCTGAAACGCCACTTAAAGACGGCTTACAACATGAGCCCCGATGAATACCGGGAACGTTGGGGCTTGCCTGCGGATTATCCGATGGTCGCGCCCAATTATGCCAAGCATCGCAGTTCACTTGCGAAAAAGATTGGCCTTGGCACAAAGCCGCGCAAATAACGGTCAGGCGGGCTTAGCACTTGGCGTTGATATGTGCTAAGACTTGAAAATGACGATAGAAAAAAATCAGCCTTCACGAATTGAACAGTTGTGTAAAGACAAGGGCATGAAAATGACCGGTCAACGGCGCACGATTGCGCGCGTGTTGTCGGCGGCGACAGACCATCCCGATGTCGAAGAGTTGATGAAACGCACCGTTGTCGAAGATCCCAACATTTCGATTGCGACCGTGTATCGGACCGTGCGGCTCTTTGAAGAAGCGGGCATCTTAGAACGTCTTGATTTCGGAGATGGGCGCGCGCGTTATGAAGAAGCTTCCGAAGACCATCACGATCATTTGATTGATATCCAATCTGACCGTGTGATTGAATTTCACAACGACGAGATCGAGGCCCTTCAAGAAAAAATAGCCGCCGAATTGGGCTATCGTTTGGTTGGGCATAAATTGGAATTGTACGCGGTGCCGATTAAGTCCGATGACAAATAGCCCCTGCTTTATTTAAGGAAAACCTCCGTGGCGAAGAAGCTACATATCAAGACCTATGGCTGCCAGATGAACGTCTACGATTCCGAACGGATCGCAGAAGTCTTAGCCCCGATTGGTTTCGAACTCACAGACTCTCCTGTCGATGCGGATATGGTGATCTTGAACACCTGTCATATCCGCGAAAGGGCTGCGGAAAAGGTCTATTCGGAACTGGGCCGGGTGCGCAAACTGAAAAGCAAAAAAGAAGCCGCAGGTGGGCGGATGATTTTGGGTGTCACGGGATGTGTCGCCCAAGCCGAAGGCTCAGAAGTGATCAGACGCGCCCCTTATGTCGATATGGTTTTTGGTCCGCAAACTTATCATCGCTTGCCGGAAATGGTTGCCCGTACGGCCCGTGAACACGGCCATATTCTCGACACCGATTTTCCCGAAGACAGTAAGTTTGATGGGCTTCCCCAGGCGCGCTCTGCAGACGGGTCCACCGCATTTTTAGCTATTCAAGAAGGGTGCGATAAATTTTGTACCTATTGTGTGGTGCCGTATACCCGTGGCGCCGAATTTTCCCGCCCCGTGGCCCAAGTTTTGGCCGAAGCTCAGACCTTGGTCGATGCGGGTGTTGTTGAAATCACCCTTTTGGGTCAAAACGTAAATGCCTATCACGGTGAGGCCGAAAACGGTGATGAGTGGGATTTGACTCGTTTGATCCGCGAAGCCGATAAAATCGAAGGCCTTAAACGCATTCGTTACATGACGTCTTATCCCGCCGAAATGACCGATGACTTAATTTTGGCCCATAAAGACGTCGATAAGTTGATGCCGTATTTGCACCTGCCCATTCAAGCCGGTTCCGACAATGTTTTAAAGGCGATGAACCGCCAACATACGGTTGCTGAATTTAAGGACACCGTCAAAAAATTACGTGATGCGGTTCCGGGTATTGCCTTGTCCAGCGACTTTATCGTTGGCTTCCCCGGCGAGACCGATGCAGATTTCGAAGACACCATGGCCTTGGTCAAAGAGGTGCGCTTTATTCAGGCCTATTCGTTTAAATATTCCGCGCGCCCCGGCACGCCGGCGGCTTTGTTGGAAAGCCAAGACGAATTTCATGTTCCCGAAGCCATCAAGGCAGAACGACTGGCGCGCCTGCAGGCTCTTTTGAACGCCAATACCTTGGATTTCAATATGAAAGCCGTTGGCAAAACTTATCCGGTTTTGTTTGATCGTGTGGGCAAAAGCCCCGGTCAACTTGTGGGGCGTAGCCCGTACATGCAAGCCGTGGTGGTCGAAGCCGAAGAGCACTTGATAAACACAATTCAAAATATCTTGATTACACACGCAGGTCCCAATAGCCTCAACGGAGAGCTGATTGGTGAAGAACAAAGGGCAACCGCATGAGCAAAAGAAATAAACCCGCACCTCCGGAACATTCCGTGAGTCTATCGTTTGACGACAATACGATGGCGCAAACCTTGTTTGGCGCACAGAGCGCCCATCTGGCACAGGTGGAAAAAGCCTTGGACGTGGTGATTGTTGCCCGCGGTGCGGATTTAAGTATTGGCGGGGATCAAAGCACAGACGTTGACCGCGCGAAGCGTGTCTTAGAAGGTTTGTATGAGCGCCTGAGTTCCGGGGCGAGTGTTGGCACACAAGAAGTCGCCGCCGCTTTGCGCATGATTGATAAGCCCGGCGGATCAATGAAAAGTGTGAACATGGAAGTGCGCACCAAAAAGCGTGTGATTTCTCCGCGTTCGACAAATCAAGCCGCTTATTTATCGGCGATCGATAAAAGTGAATTGGTCTTTGGTCTTGGCCCTGCGGGCACGGGCAAGACTTATTTGGCGGTGGCCAAAGCCGTTGAACGCTTGATTTGCGGGGATGTCGATCGGATTATTTTGACCCGTCCCGCGGTTGAAGCCGGAGAGCAACTGGGCTTTTTGCCCGGCGACATGAAGGAAAAAGTTGATCCTTATCTGCGCCCCTTGTATGACGCCTTGCATGACATGATGCCCGATGATCAAGTGGAAAAACGTATGGAAACTGGGGCCATCGAAGTGGCACCTTTGGCATTCATGCGGGGCCGCACACTGTCGAACGCCTTTGTCATCTTGGACGAAGCGCAAAACACCACGGCTGTACAAATGAAAATGTTTCTCACCCGGCTGGGCGAAAACTCGCGCATGGTGGTGACGGGCGACTTAAGCCAGGTCGATTTGCCGCGTGGCACGCGTTCGGGCTTGCGCGATGCGCGTGATATTTTAGATGGCACCGAAGGTATCAAGTTTGTGGACTTTGACTCGACCGACGTGGTGCGTCACGTGATCGTGACGCGCATTGTTAATGCTTATGAAAAGGCCGAAAAACATCGCAGACGATCAGCCCCTTATGAGGATGCGCATGACTGACCTTGCGTTGGACATCAACATCGAGGCAGGTGACTGGCCGCAAAATGTGCCTGAAATAGAGCCGCTGATCTCAGCATGTCTGAAATCGGCCTTGGCCCAAGTGGATCTGTCGAATGAGGTGGGCGTCGAGGTGAGTTTATTGCTGACCGACGATGCCCATCAACAGGTTCTCAATGCCAATTGGCGCGAATTGGACAAGCCGACCAATGTGTTGTCGTTTCCGTCCGGCGAGGATCAGGCCCAACCGGGCCAGCCCTTGATGTTGGGTGACATTTCCTTGGCCTTTGAAACGGTGAGTGCAGAAGCCCAAGAACAGCAAAAAAGTTTTACCGATCATGTTAGCCATTTGTTGGTACATGGTATGTTACATTTGCTAGGCTTTGATCATGAAGTTGAGGCCCAAGCGCATGAGATGGAAGCGCTGGAAATTGATATCTTAAAGACCTTGGGGATTCAAAACCCCTATGCGGAGAGACCATAAACCTGTGAACGACGAAATTTCATCGACCGAGCTTGAACAAAATGGACAGGCTCAACACGACAGATCCTTTGTAAAATTATTGGGAGACTGGTTGCGGGCGCGCAATGGGGAAACCGCGCGTGATGCGTTGGAAGACCTGATTGACGAGCCTGAACACGGCGAAGCCTCGCTTGGGGTGAACGAACGTCAATTGTTGGGCAATATCTTAGACCTTCAAGATCAAACCATTTCCGACGTTATGGTGCCCCGCGCCGATATCATCGCGGCCAAGACCAGCACATCGCTTAAGTCCTTGGTGCAGGTCATTGCCGACGAAGGCCATTCCCGTGTGCCGCTTTACAAAGAAACGCTAGATGATGCCTATGCCATGGTTCACGTGAAAGATATTTTGACGTGGCGCGGCAAGGATGACGGTTTTGACGTGTCTGAGATCGCGCGCCCGGTTCTGTTTGTCGCCCCGTCCATGCATGTTTTGGAATTGTTGCTGGAAATGCGGGCCAAGCGTGTGCACATGGCCTTTGTCGTTGACGAATATGGCGGTGTTGACGGTCTTGTGACCATTGAAGACTTGGTCGAAGAAATCGTTGGCGAAATTGAAGATGAATTTGATTCAGGCGAAAAACCCACGTTGGACAAGTGTGCCGACGGATCGTGGGTGGCGGGCGCGCGCACACCTTTAGAAGACGTCGCTGTGGTTTTGGGTACGGATTATTTCAACACCGAAGAATACGATGACATTGATACCTTGGGCGGCTTGGTCGCCTCCATTGCCGGGCGCGTGCCGACCCGTGGCGAACTTTTAGAACATGCCTCGGGCCTTGAAATTGAAGTCTTAGATGCCGACCCGCGTCGCGTTAAACGTCTGCGGGTACGGGTGGTTAGTGGTCTGGATCAGCTTGATGCACCGCACGCTCAACCAGCCAACAAAGAGTAAGCAACCAAATGCTTTTGTCTCGCATCATGGGTGATTTAAAAGTCAGGGTCGACGCTCTATCTCTTTGGCGCGCCCGGGCTTTGGCCTGTTTTTTGGGCTTTCTCGCCGCCTTTTCGCTGCCGCCGTTGTATCAAATTTATCTTCTGATCCCGGCCTTTAGTGGCCTGTTGTGGCTGGTTGTCGGGGCCAAAACACGGTGGCAGGGTTTTGTTGTCGGCTGGTGGTTTGGTGCCGGGTTTTTTGCCGCCGGGCTGTATTGGGTTTCGTTTGCATTGCTGGTGGACGCGGCCAAATTCGGCTGGTTAATTCCTATCGCCATTTTGGCCTTTGCTTTTGGCTTTGGTTTGTACAGCGCCTTGACGGGTTTGATTGTGCGGTCTTTCCCAAGTTCAAATTTAGCGGCGAAAGCCTTGATCCTGGCCGCGAGTTGGACTTTTCTGGAATGGGTGCGGGCTTGGTTCTTGACGGGATTTCCGTGGAATCCATTGGGCACCGTTTGGGCGTTTTCAGATGCGTTGTTACAAGGCGCCTCCGTCGTCGGTGTGTTCGGTTTAAGTTTGTTGGCGGCCCTCATGGCGACTTTACCCGGAGCCTTAGCAGAACGCGGACGTGTCGCTTGGGCTTTAAATACCATCGCTTTATTGGTCTTGGGCGGTCTCTGGCTGGGCGGTCAACAGCGTTTAGCGACCGCCTCTGATGAAGTGGTGCCAGATGTACGTTTGCGTTTGGTTCAGCCCAACATTGCCCAGAAAACAAAATGGAATCCCGCATTGCGAGAGCGCCATATGTTTGACCAGTTAAGATTGGGAACGGCCCCTGCACAAAATTTAGAGCAAAATCCAAGCCATGTGATTTGGGCGGAAACGTCTGCGCCGTTCTTTGTTTCTAGCCACAAACCGTGGTTAGATATGATCGCAAAAATGACACCAAAGGGCGGGCTGACGATTTTGGGCGCGCCGAATGTGGTGCCTTCAGAACCCAATTCAACGGCCCCCCTTCAGGTTACAAATTCGTTGCTCGCCATAGATGATGCTGGTCAAATTCAGGCGAAATACGATAAATTCCATTTGGTCCCCTTTGGCGAATATGTGCCCTTTAAAGACTGGTTGCCGCTGGATCGCATTACCCAAGGGGCCGGGTCGTTCCAACCGGGTTCGGGTTTGGTGACGCTGGACTTAAAGGGCCTGCCCCCCGTCAGTCCCTTGATTTGTTATGAAATCATTTTCCCGGGTGAAGTTGTTGATTCACAAGGGAAAGCACAATGGATACTCAATCTGACCAATGACGCGTGGTATGGCCGCACAGCCGGGCCTTATCAACATTTCGTGAACACGCAAATGCGCGCGGTGGAACAAGGCTTGCCCGTGGTGCGGGTCGCGGGAACGGGAATGTCGGGTATTATCGATGCCTATGGACGGGTAACGGCTCGGCTCGCGTTAGGCGAAAAGGGCTTTGTCGATGGGCCTTTGCCAACGCCTGCACCGAATCCATCCCTTTTTGCCCAATATGGGAATGTTTTGGCCTTAATTCTCATGGCACTGGTCGCGCTGACGGGGATTTTTATCAGCTGTAGATACCGTTGTACAAAGCTAAAGTGTTGATAGTTCACCGTAAAATAAACGCATACTCATGAGGGTTATTGAAGACTTGACCGCCACACGTAAGGGGCGTATGAATCTTTGTAATTGCAAAAGATATGATGATTTGAAAATAATCGCATACCTGTAAAAAGCGTCCTTGTAAAAGGAACCTTGAAAATACATATAGAATGTATGACTATGCTCTCAACATAATCCAAACAGACTACTTATAAAAAAAGGATGTTTCTCCCATGCCTGCTAAGTCAAAAGCAAAAAAATCCGAACAGCACCCGTTGCTGGGTACGCCACGTCCGGTAGACGTCCATGTTGGTGCGCGTTTACGTCAACGCCGCACCCTTTTGGGCATGAGCCAAGAAAAGCTTGGTGAAGCTGTTGGCTTGACGTTTCAACAAATTCAAAAATATGAACGTGGAGCGAACCGTATCGGTGCTTCTCGTTTGTATCAACTTGGTCAAGTTCTCGACGTATCTGTGAGCTACTTCTTTGAAGAAATGCCTGGTGAAGTGCAAAAAACCCGTGGTGATTATGCGGCTCCAGAAAACAGCGAAAAACTCGAAAGCGTACAAACCAGCGACCCAATGGCGCGTCGTGAAACTTTGGAATTGGTGCGGGCTTACTACCGTATCGAAGATCCAAAAGTACGCAAACGTGTGTTTGAATTGACCAAGTCCATCGCAAATGCGGTGGTCGAAGAAGCTTAAATCTGATCGGTTTGGTCGGTTTGTTCTTTAAAAACCATTGACCGAACCCCTAAAGATTGTCAAAAGTGCGGATGCCGAGCTTAAGTGCTGGGTGTCCGCGTTTTTTATGAGACTTATTTGAGACGCATTGTGGATGGATTTGGATCGCTTGCCACCACGTAAAAAAAGGCTAAGTGGGTGCGGTTAGGCAATTTACAAATTGTTCTTAAACACCCCGGATCCATTGGATCAACTTAAACGAACGGGGAAAAAACCGTGTCAAAAAAAGATTATTTATTTACCTCTGAATCTGTTTCCGAAGGCCATCCTGATAAGGTTAGTGACCGTATTTCGGATGCCGTCGTCGACATCTTCCTAGCTGCCGATCCCGAAGCGCGTGTCGCCTGTGAAACCTTAACCACGACCAACCGCATTGTGTTGGCGGGTGAAGTTCGCGGCCCATCACCCTTGGTCAATGCGGACGGTTCCGTTGACAAAGATCGTATCGAAGCCGCAGCGCGCGAATGCGTGAAAGATATTGGCTATGAACAAGATGGTTTTCACTGGAAAAATTCCGCTGTAGAAATTCACTTGCATGCCCAGTCCGTAGACATCGCCCAAGGCGTTGATGCCGGTACTGGCGTTGACACCGAAGAAGGTGCGGGTGATCAAGGCATCATGTTCGGTTACGCTTGCCGTGAAACCGAAGTTTTAATGCCGGCTCCGATTTTCTTGTCACACGAAATTTTGCGGTCTATGGCTGATGCGCGCCATTCTGGCGTTGACGTCGGTTTAGGCCCAGATTCCAAAAGCCAAGTCTCATTGCAGTACGTAGACGGCAAACCCGTGCGGGCGACATCTGTTGTGGTCTCGACACAACACGATGAAAATCTTTCGCGTGATGATGTTGCGTCAATCGTTATGCCGCACATTGAACATGTGTTGCCAGATGGCTGGATGCCGGATGCGGATGAAATCTTCATCAACCCAACCGGAAAATTTGTCATCGGTGGTCCAGACGGTGACGCTGGCTTGACGGGTCGCAAAATTATTGTTGATACCTACGGCGGTGCGGCTCCTCACGGCGGCGGTGCGTTCTCGGGTAAAGATCCAACGAAAGTTGATCGTTCAGCGGCATACATTTCGCGCTACCTTGCGAAAAACGTTGTGGCGTCAGGTGTTGCAGACAAATGCACCATCCAGTTGGCTTATGCGATTGGTGTGTCACGTCCCTTGTCTGTTTATGTGGACACGCATGGCACAGGTCAAGCGGACGAAGACAAACTGTCTGAAGTTCTGCAAAACTTGGTCGATCTTTCGCCAAAAGGCATTCGCACCCATTTACAGCTTAATCGTCCGATCTATGCGCGCACAGCGGCATATGGTCACTTTGGCCGTACACCAGACGAAGATGGCGGCTTCTCTTGGGAAAAGACCGATATTGCCGACAAAATTAAGGCAGCCTTTTAATCGGGCTTATTCTTAATGGCGTCTAAAAAAGACTTCACTGATCTTGGCTATTTACGATCGTTTGGGCGGCGGCAAAGCAAAAAGCTGAGCCCCGCCCGCGAACGTTTAATGAACGGTCTTCTGCCCCGCATTTCTATGGATGTGGACAAGCCCGCGCGCGATCAGTTCGATCCAGACATTCGCCAACTGTGGTTGGAAATCGGCTTTGGCGGCGGTGAACACTTGGCCGCTCAAGCCACAACGCATCCGGACGTTGGGGTCATTGGTTGCGAACCATTTGTTGATGGGATCGCCAAACTTTTGGCGCAAGTCGAGACAGCGGGCCTTGAAAATGTTCGCGTTCATGGGGACGATGCACGTCAGATATTCCCCTGTTTTGACGATGGGGACTTAGACCGCGTTTTTGTCTTGTTTCCCGACCCGTGGCGCAAAGCCCGTCATCACAAGCGCCGCTTTATTCAAACTCAAACGCTAGATCACTTTGCCAGAATGCTTAAAGACGGTGGAGAACTGCGTGTGGCGTCCGATCACATGGACTATGTCCGTTGGACCTTGGCCCATGTTATGCGTCACCCCGATTTCGAATGGTTGGCCGAAGGTCCAAGCGATTGGCGAACCCCGCCCAGCGATTGGATCAGAACCCGATATGAAGAAAAAGCCCTCGCCAAAGGTGATCGGTGCGTTTATCTGCATTTTCGCCGCAAAGATCGGGCGTAAAAAGCCTTGCACCCATAGGGGCGAGGGTGTAGAAACCTTTTCAAGTTAATAAGTCTCAGGTTCGACGGGATCGAATATTGAGGTGGGATCCAAGACATTGGGCCCCGCCTTTTTTGTTACCTGAATTTGTGGACGTGAATAAACGCTAAAAAGACAAGGACCTCGTTAGCACATGGATTTGGCGAAACGCATCGAAAAAATGATTGCCCCCACGGTCGAAGACTTGGGGTTTGATCTCGTGCGCGTGATGGTCAAAGGCACGAAAGAGCCCTTGTTGCAAATTATGGCGGAACGGGCCGATGGCACCGGATTTGACGTCGAAGACTGCGCCACCGTTAGCCGCGCTGTCTCGGCGATTTTAGATGTTGAAGACCCCATTAAAAACGAGTTCACGCTTGAAGTCAGTTCACCGGGCATCGATCGCCCCCTGACTC
>Ga0316189_10006095_pt1 | contig 11528 bp, 9 predicted proteins | sample LowCovwburrow_MG_FD_204930 | JGI IMG/M metagenome (GOLD analysis project Ga0316189, IMG submission 204930) | Coastal sediment microbial communities from Maine, United States - Lowes Cove worm burrow | ecosystem: Environmental > Aquatic > Marine > Coastal > Sediment | place: USA: Maine... | reverse complement strand
CCTGATCCTGTTCGACTTACCCCTTAACCCCGACCTGCTGGAACAACGCATAGGCCGACTGGATCGGATTGGCCAGCAATCCGACGTTGAAATTCACGTGCCCTATCTTGAGAACACGGCACAGGAAACCCTGCTGGACTGGTATGACAAAGGCATGAACCTGTTCACCGACAGCTGCTCTGCCGGCTATATGATTTTTGAAACATTCCGGGACAGGCTGCTGCCACAGTTACTCAATCGCACCGGGGAACTGGAGAGTTTGATTGCAGCGACAGCGGAGTTCACCGCCCAGACCCGGCGGGAACTGCGCGAGGGAAGAGACCGTTTGCTTGAGCGCAATTCCTGTAAACCCGAGGTGGCTGCCACGCTGATCGCCGAGATCACTGCCACCGAAGAAGGCGATGTACTGGAAAAATACCTCGAAGTACTGTGTGAGGCGTTTGGTGTCGACCAGGAATTTCATTCTGATCAGGCTCTTATTTTGCGTCCCTCGGAGCATATGCTCACCGGTCACTTCCCCTATCTGCGGGAGGATGGCACAACCATCACCTTCAGTCGCGACAAGGCGCTGGCGCGGGAGGATATGGAGTTCGCGAGCTGGGAACACCCCATGATTCTTGAAGCCATGGACATGGTACATTCGACAGAGCTGGGCAATGCCGCAATCGGCACCATCAAGTTAAAAGGTGTCGCACCGGGCACGATGCTGCTGGAGGCACTTTACACAATCAACTGCGTTGCTCCCCGGGCACTGCAGGTTGAGCGTTTTCTGCCTCTTTCGCCAATGCGGCTGCTGGTAGATGCCCGCGGGAAAGACCTGGCGGACCTGGTTCCACATACGCGCCTGAACGATCTGGTTCAGAGCGTCAAAAAGCCCACAGCACTGGCAATCATCAAACAGGTGCGCGAGGAAGTGGAATCAAAAATGTCTCTGGCAAAGAACCAGGCGGAGCAAAAGTTACAGGAAATTCTAACCGGAGCGGAGGGCGCCATGCGCGAGGACCTGGGCGCGGAGCTTTCCAGGCTGGAAGCCCTGCGAGTAGTCAACCCATCCATCAGGCAAGAAGAGCTGGATCACCTGCGTCATCGCATCGATGAATGCGCAATACATATAGCGCATGCCAACCTGCAGTTGCAGGCACTGAGGCTGGTTATCACAACCTGATAAACTAGCCGGGTATCATCTGCCTCACGGTTGCAAGCAGTCGTGTCAGGTCCTGCGGTTCTGACAGCCGATGATCGCCTGCCTTCACCAACTGCACCTCGACATCGTTGCTGGTCAGGTCGTCCGCCAGTTCAAGTGCCAATCGCCATGGCACATCCTCATCTCGCTGGCCCTGAATCAGCCTGACCGGCAGGTCGATTGGGATTTGCCCGCCCAACAGCAGATGGGCCGTGCCCTCTTCCACCAGATGCCGGCTGATGCGGTAGGGCTCACCATCGTCATAGCAGTTGGGCAGGTCAGTATAACCCTTGTCGGCAAGCTGTTTGTGTTGGGCGGCGGTCAGGTTCGCTTTCAGGCGTGCGGTGAAATCCGGCGCTGCAGCAAGCCCCAGAAGCCCACAAACCCGATCGGGCCGCGCTTGCGCAACCAGCAACATGAGCCAGCCACCCATGGAGGAGCCAACCATCAACTGCTTGCCCGATGTCACCCGGTCGAGTACCGCCAGTGTATCGTCGCGCCAGCGACCAATACACCCCTGCTCAAGACTGCCACTGGAGTCACCGTGGCCGAAATAGTCAAAACGGGTGAACTGTTGACCCTCCTGCAAAGCCCACTGCTCCAGCGCCAGGGCCTTGGTGCCCTGCATATTGGAGTTAAAACCGGAACAGAAGATTATCCCGGGTTCGCGACCTGGCAGATGTCTGTAGGCAATAGACGAGCCATCAGGCAGCGCCAGGAACTCAGGCCGATCCATTGTGATCCGCTATCGACTCAGGCCGCTGCGACGGCGCCGCCATCGAGCATGATGATATGGCCGGTTACCCAGGCGGAAGCGCGAGAGCTGAGGTAGATCGCCGTGCCTGCCGCGTCCTCGGCATTGCCGATGCGCCCCCGGGGGTATGTGCTGCCCATTTCCTCCTCATGTTCCGCCCAGTGCGCCGTCATCTTGCTGGGGAAATGACCGGGCGCGATAGCATTGACGTTGATATTTTCCGGCGCCAGATCCGCGCCCAGGTGGCGGGTCAGATGATGCACTGCTGCTTTACTGGCGGAATAGGAATAATTATTCATATGCGAGTGGGTGATACCGTTCACGGAACCAATATTGATGACCCGCGCGGGGTCCTCGGCATTACCAGCTGCACGCATTGGCGACAGCAACTCACGTGTGAGGAAAAACAGGGATTTAACATTCAGGTCCATGACTTTATCCCAGCCGCCTTCGGGAAACTCATCGATGGGCGCACCCCAGGTAGCGCCGGCATTGTTGACGAGGATATGCAGTTGCTCCTCCCGCTCCCGGATTGCACCGGCAAATGCGACCACACCCTCCATCGTGGCCAGGTTGGAGGGTAGCGCGATGCACTCTCCCAGCTTGGCAAGCTCTGCCGCGGTGCTATTAAGCTCCTCTTCCTTGCGGGCGGTGATGTAGGTTTTTACGCCATTTTCTACGAAGCCCCGAGCAATCATTGCACCAATGCCACGTGAACCACCCGTGACTACTGCCACTTTACCGCTGACATCAAATAGGTTTTTCATACCTTAGCTTTCTCCAAAAAGTTATTTCTGCGCTGCTGATGCAAACGCCCGCAATACCACCTGGCGCGTGTCGGCCGGGTCTATCACGGCATCGATCTCCAGATGTGCCGCCGCCTCGGTCGCTTTTCCCACCTCATACATGCGCGCCAGCAATTGCTGAAACAATGCCTCACGCTCTGCAGGATCCTCTACCGCCTCAAGTTCTTTCCTGTAACCCAGGCGCACGGCCCCCTCGAGGCCCATTCCACCAAATTCCCCGGTGGGCCAGGACGCCGAGTACACCGGGCGGACAAAGCTGCCGCCAGCCATCGCCATGGCCCCCAGGCCGTATCCCTTGCGCAGGAATATGGTCACTATCGGCACACTCAAGCTGGCCCCGGCAAGGAACAACGAAGACATACTGCGCACGGCTCCCTGGCGTTCGCTGTCCGGCCCGACCATAAAGCCCGGCGTATCGGTGAGCGAAAGTACCGGCAACCCCAGGGCATCGCAAATTTTCAAAAAACGCGCCGCCTTTTCCGATGCCTGTGAATCAACAGCCCCACCCAGCTGCTGACAATCGTTGGCAATGAGCGCTAATGGCTTGCCTTCAAGCCGAATAAAACCAGTGATGATGCTGCGCCCATAAATCCGCTGCAACTCCAGGAATGAACCGGTATCCGCGATCGTTTCGATCACCCGCCTGACCTGGTAAGCCCAGCGCCTGTCCTGGGGGATCACATCGCGCAAACCTTCCTGGCTGGCAACAGTCCAATCGGACAGCGGGCCCTGAAAATAGGACAAAAGCTGCTGTGCCAGCGCAGTAGCATGTGCCTCGTCTTCCGCGACGATATCCACCACGCCGTTTTTTTCCTGTACCTCAATATGGCCAATGTCTGTGGGTTCGAATTTTCCCAGGCCACCGCCTTCAATCATGGCGGGGCCGGCCATCCCTATCCAGGATTTACGCGTGGCAATAGTAAAGTCCGCGCAGCCAAACAGGGCCGCGTTGCCAGCAAAGCAGTAGCCATTGTTGACAGCAATGCGCGCCACCTTGCCGCTTAATCCAGCCCAGGTACTGAAGGAGGCTACATCCAGGCCGGCAATCTGTGTGGTGACGTCGGTATCCCCGGGGCGCCCACCACCACCTTCCGTATACATCACCACTGGCAGCCCGAGATCCTCTGCCAACTCGCAAATTCGGTCCAGTTTCTTGTGATGAAAATAACCCTGGGTACCCGCCAGTACGGAATAGTCGTTAACGATGATCGCCGCCCGGGCACGGTCTGCCCCCACACGGTCTGCATTTATGGTGCAGGTCCCTGTAATAATGCCGTCGGCGGCGGTACTGGACTGAAGGTCTTCATAATCCCTGCGACTGCGCTGGGCGGCCACTGCGAGCTGGCCATATTCGAGAAACGAATCTTCGTCGGCCAGATCCTCCACATTCTCCCGGGCCGTACGATAGCCTTTGCTGTGGCGTTTGGACCTCGCCTCCTCTCGCTGTTCATCCAGCGTGCGGGCCACGCGCTCGCGCCAGGCGGTCAACTCGGGGCGCTCGATATCAGACATTTGTCGCTCCATGCACATCGGAACGCGACACTATAGCTGAAATCCCCCGTGTCGAAAAAACCGGCTTAACATCCCTTCCACCGGGGGGCGCGCTTTTCCAGGAAAGATGCCACACCCTCCTTCGCGTCTTCGCTGTTTATACAGATATGCTGCAACGATGCTTCATAGGAGATGGACTCTCCTATGGACCGCTCCATTGCGCCATTCAGGGCGTGCTTGGCATAACGCAGGGCCAGGGGGGATTTTGTCGCAAGTTCTGCAGCCCACGCCAGGGTTTGCTCCATTAACTCTGAAGGGGGCACAACACGATTGCACAAGCCCCAATCCAGGCACTTTTGCGCGCGGATCTTTTCTCCCGACACAATAACTTCGTACGCCCTTTGCCGGCCGAGGGTGCGCACAAGATGCCAGGTAGCGCCGCCGTCCGGCACCAGACCGATAGCAGCGAAGGCCTGGTATATGTAGGCATCCTGGGCCATGACGACGAGGTCACAGTTCATTGCGAAAGCACTGCCGATACCCGCTGCGGCTCCGTTGACCGCGGCAATCCAGGGCATGGGGGCGCTGTTCATTTCCAGCATGATGGGTTTGTACTCACCGTTGAGCTGATCCTCTACCCGGAAGTGTTCGGCATTTTCGGCGGATTCAGCAAGGTCTGCGCCGGCGCAAAAAGCCCGGCCCGCGCCCGTAAGTACAGCCACTCTCACCGCGGGGTCATCGTTAACTTCCCGTACAGCAAGGCGCAACTCCCTGCGCAGCTGCGCGTCGAAGGCATTAAGACTGTCGGGCCGATTCAGGCTGACAACGGCCGTTTCACCGTGGCGTTCAAGCAGAACCGTCTGGTATTTGCTCATATAAGATCTCCTGGGTGGGGTCTGATCAGGCAATGGCGCCGGATTGCTTCAGAGCCGCAATCTCACTCTCGCCAAAGCCCATGGCCGCCAGCACCGCATCGGTATCCTGTCCCGCCTGGGGACCGCTGTGCGCCACACTCGAGGGCGTGCGACTGAAACGCGGCGCAGGCGCCGGCTGGGTAAGCCCATCCACTTCAATGTAGGTCTCCCGTGCAACATTGGCCGGGTGGGCAGGCGCGTCCACAAATGACAGCACCGGTGCAAAACACACATCGGTCCCCTCCATTATTTCGCACCATTGGGCCTGGGATTTCTGCTTGAAAACCGCCGCCAGCTTCGCCTTCATTTCAGGCCATCGGTCCGCATTGTTCTGGTCGCCAAAGTCCTCTTCGGAAAGATCCGCATGCTGTTTCAACAGGGCGTAAAACTGCGGCTCTATGGAGCCTATCGACACATACTCGCCGTCTGAGCACTCATAGGTATCGTAGAAATGCGCCCCGCCGTCCAGCAGGTTTGACTCGCGCTGGGTAGCGTCCCACATGCCCATGTCATGAAAACCGTGGAACATCCACATCAGCTGCGCGGCGCCGTCCACCATGGCCGCGTCGATGACCTGGCCCCGGCCGGAATTTGTTGTCTCCAGCAGCGCGGCCAACACGCCATTGACCAGCAACATGCCGCCGCCCCCCATATCCCCCACCAGGTTCAGGGGCGGGACCGGCTTTTCGCCCTTGCGCCCCGTGGCGTAGAGTGCGCCGGTAATGGATATGTAATTGATGTCATGGCCAGCGGCGTGAGCCAACGGGCCATCCTGACCCCAGCCGGTCATGCGGGCAAATACCAGTTTCGGGTTACGTGCCAGGCAGACGTCGGGGCCGATACCAAGCTTTTCACACACCCCGGGGCGGAATGGATCAATCAAAACATCGGCATTCTCAAGCATGCGCAGCAGGGTTTCTATCCCTCCGCTATCCTTAAGATTTAGCACCACGGACTTTTTCCCCCGGGCGCTGACATCCTTCATCAGCAGGTGACTGCCCCCCGCGGCGCGATCGATCCGGATAACCTCCGCACCCATATCCGCCAGTATCATGCCGCCCATCGGGGCGGGCCCGATACCGGCCAGTTCGATTACGGTGTACCCGTTAAGTGGCCCCATAGTGGTCACCCAGCCTAGCGCGGCTGCATGCGAATAGCGCCGTCCAGACGAATACTCTCGCCATTGACGTAGTCATTCTCAGCAATAAATACCGACAGGTGGGCGATTTCCGCAGGCTTACCCAGGCGTGGCGGGTAGCACACACTGGATTCCAGCGACTTGTAAGCCTGTTCAGGCAACATCTCAAACAGCGGTGTGTGAATGAGACCCGGGACAATAGTATTGACCCGGACACCCACACTCGCCAGGTCACGGGCCATCGGCAGGGTCATACCAACGACGCCACCTTTGGTGGCGGAGTATGCTACCTGGCCAACCTGTCCCTCGTAAGCTGCAACAGAAGCAGTGTTGATGATAACCCCACGGCCACCATCGTCATTGACGGGATCGTTCTTGGCCATCTGTTCGGCCGCATAACGGGACACATTAAAGGTACCCACGAGATTGACATTGATCACCATCATGTACTGGTCGAGGGGGTGCACACCGTTTTTGCCATAGGTCTTGCAAGCACTGCCAATCCCGGCAAAGTTATTGCAGATGTGCAGGGCGCCAAATTTTTCTACCACACCTTCTACCGCAGTCTTGACCGAGTCCTCATCGGCGACGTTAACATTCCAGAAAGCGACATTATCGGCTCCCAGTTCTGCGATTACCTCATTGGCATTGGCTTCATTCATGTCGAATATAGCCACCCTGGCACCCTTGGCGACATAGGCCTCCACTGTGGCACGACCCAACCCTGATGCACCGCCGGTTACGATGGCTACTTTTCCTGCTAGATCCATGATTCTTCTCCTCGTCTAAAAATTTCGCGTCTTAAAGGGTACATAACCATCACCGAGACGTCCCGACTGATATTGATCTCCATTACTTCAGAAGTACCAGCGTAGATGGTTGATATCTTGGAGTCGGTATACTGCCTTCTTATCGGGTGCTCGTCCATTCATCCATGACCGCCGTGCAGTCTCACGCCAACCCTGCATCTGTGGCACAATCCCGGTAGCCAGGTAGTGTGGCAGGCATCCGGGAGCATCTGCTGTTCTTCCGAAAAACCCCGTCGCAACATGGTATCTTGCCTCCATGGCACGGGGCTCTCGAGGGCCCGGAATTATGGGCGTAGAGAGAAGGCGACACAATGACCTGTGCCTACAGGAAAATTGACTTAAAATGACAGCCACCAAGGGTGGTCACAGCAGGGAGTTCAATGGAGCAGATTTTCCCGGATAACTGGGCGTTTATGTTTTTCGGCCTGATTTTTTCCATTACCTGCGCACAGATGCTGGTTGTATACGTGCTGGCGGACTCCAGCAAGCCTCCCGCAGGCCTGGGTCTTTACACCGTGTACTTCATGGCCTCGCTACTCGGCTGGATCGCCCTCACATTACAGAAAAATGCCGATATCCAGATGGCCGTCAATGTGCCCTCGGTGATGATCATCCTCAATAGCTACATCCTGTTTATGGCCGCCGGACAACGGGCGGGCAATGTTCGCGGGCGCATTACCCTGGGCGCGATCTGCCTTACCGCCTGTCTTTGCGAGTTTTTTCTGCCACCAAAGCAAATGTTCGTCGTACAGGGAGGCGTCGTGGCACTGTTCTTCGCTGCCACAGGCCTGGTGTGTGGCTGGCGCGGATGGCGTTATCACAACATCGGTGACGCCATAATCGCCTACGCTGCACTCATGATGGCGATAGGCATGCCGATCGCCGTTTATTATTCTCTGGGCGCCGATACGCGGGGAGGTGAGGCGATTGCTTTTGGTGTACATAGTGTCGCTTACGCGCTGGTTGCGATTGGCTTTCTCGCCAGTGTAGTCATTGAATACCAGCAACACCTGTCTAATCTTGCCACGCTGGATCCCCTGACCCGCCTCCTGAACCGCCGTGGAATGGAGGACGCACTACAGATCAGCCTGGCGCAGGCTTCCCGCCGAGGGTCGCCGACATCCGCAATAATGGTGGATATAGATCACTTCAAGGGCGTTAATGACAGCTTTGGCCACGAGGTGGGTGATCACGTACTGAGGCAGGTGGCCGAAGTCCTCGGCAGACTGTCTCGCTCCAGCGACGTTGTCGCACGCACCGGTGGGGAAGAGTTCCTGCTGATACTGCCAGACACAGAATTGGAGGCTGCCAGGGTGTTGGCCGAACGGATTCGTGAAGCCATTGGCGAGCGGCCCCTGCTGGTAGATTTTCAGCGCATTGCCGTCACAGTAAGCCTGGGGGTGGCCTGCATGGTGGGCGGTGCGAATCTGGATGAGTTGTCACAGGAGGCGGACCGCGCCATGTATCTGGCCAAGCGCGGCGGACGCAACAGGGTAGCGTCGGTGGAACACAAGCCGGTCCATCTCACAACGGCGGTCAGATAACACCGGTATGCGTAACCTGTCGCTGTCCGTCCAGTTTGCCAGGGCGGTACTGAAACATACTGTCGATCACGGCCTGGACCCCATTGCGCTACTGCGCAAGAATCGCATCTCTCCACGCCTACTGCTTGAAGACGATGCCCGCATCTCGGTGGAACGCTTCGCTGACCTGCAGGTTAGTACCATGCTGGCGATGCAGGACGAAAACCTGGGATACGCCGCGCAGCGGGCGCCCATTGGCAGCTGGTCGATGATGTGCCACGCGGTGATCGGCAGTGCCACCCTGGGGCAGGCCCTGAGCCGCTACTGCCGTTTTTACCAGCTGTTCGAATCCGGCTTCCGCCCGGTTCTTATTGCTGATGACGACATGACAAGCCTGCAACTGGAGGAGACAGATCCCGGCTCTCCTTCCGGCCCTTACTACAGCGAGCTGTTCCTCAGTAACTCCCAACGCTTCTGCAACTGGCTGGTACAGGAACAGTTGCCGCTTCTGGGAATAAGTCTGAAATACGCCCCTGTCGCAAGGGAGGAGGAGTATCGCCAGGTTTTCATGGGCAACCCTGTCCATTTTGGTCAGGATGTGGCGGCTCTGACATTTGCCTCGGCGCAACTGGAGCAACCGCTGAAGCAAAACGAGACCTCTCTGCGCCATTTTCTCCGTCATCCTGTACTACTCATGCTTACCCAGCAGTTCGCCAGTGATAGCTGGACTGCCAGAGTCAGAGACCACCTCAGGCGCAATATGGAACAGCTCCCCGAACTGGGTAAAGTGGCTGGCTTGCTGGATATCCATCCGCAGACGTTGCGAAGGCGCCTGGCCGCCGAAGGAACCAGCTTCAAGGACATAAAAAGTCGCCTGCGGCGCGATACTGCCCTGCACTTCCTGGGCAAGCAGGGTGTCAGTATTGAAGAAATTGCACATCGCGCAGGTTTTTCCGAGTCCAGTGCCTTCATACGCGCATTCAAGGGCTGGACCGGTGTAACACCTTACGGCTACCGCAAGGGGCTTTAACGCGGCAAATGGACATATAAAATATGCGACAACCCAACCAGGGTCGCTTTTTTTGGCTATAGTGACTGGCGTAAGCAGATTAAGGAAATAGCGCAGTGAAAAAATTTATCCGCATATTGGGCATTTGTTACCTGGTCTACCTTGCCATTGTCCTGGTGATCATCACCCCGGCGCTCAATTTTCTTCCGGCCTGGGCGGTTGAAAAATACCTGGGGCGACAACTGCACAGCGAGTTCACCTATTTCAACCCGTTTACCCTGAGCCTGGAGGTGGGGAAGACCGAACTTCCCGAGCACGATGGAGCCCGTTTTGTCGGTCTTGAGCACGCCACTATCAACCTCTCTACCGCAAGTCTCTGGAGCGGGGCATGGGTGTTTGACAAAATCGGCATTAAACAGCTTTATGTGCATGTCAGGGAACTGAAGGACGGCACATTCAACTTCTCCGATATGCTGCCGCCGGAAGACCCTGCGGCGTCGGAGGAGGAACCCGCCGGGATACCGCCGGTCACCATCGACCTGCTGGATTTCAATTCGCAACAGCTGGTTTACAGCACTGAGGCCAGGGAGAAGCCCTCCAGCACGCACCTCAATGACCTCACCATCAACATAGAAGGCCTTTCCACAGTCCTTGAAGAGGGTAAGCCTTACCGTCTGGACGCCACCGGTGAAAACGGTGGTCAGCTGCACTGGGAAGGTGAGGTGTCGATTCCCGGTGAATACAGCAAGGGCAACCTGGCGCTCACTGACATACAGCTGATTCCCCTCTGGCGCTTCGTAGAGCCATGGGTGGCATTCAGTCTCGAAGACGGCACCCTGAGCATTGAGGGCCAATACGATGTCAATTGGGGTGACGGTCTCAAGTACAAGGTTGCAGGCGGTGAATTCCGGTTGGATCAAATCGACCTGAAGCCCAAGTCGACAGAGGAATTACCCGATACGGCTCTGGCGCTGGGCAGCCTCAAGCTCAGTGGTATAGAGCTGGACGGTACGCGCCAGCATGTGGAAATGGAATCGTTGGTGATAGGGCAGCTGGGTGTTTCCACCTGGCGTGAAGGCGAGCAGATCAGTCTCGTCGATTTGTTTGCCGTGAATTTCCCGGAAGATGCCGCCAATACACCCGCCCAGGCAGATGACAGCGCCTCCAGTGAACAGCCTGAATGGACAGCTGGCCTGGGGAATATCCGGTTGACAGACAGCAAGCTACGCTGGCGCTCACAATACACCGATCCGGCGCAGCTGGAGGTGACCCCGATTGAATTCACCGCAAGCGACATCAAGTGGCCGCTGGCGGGTGACACTGCACTCAAACTGAACCTGACTGTAAATAGCCAGACCTCAGCGTCCGTGGAAGGCAGCCTGGACCTCGGGACGGGCATGGGGAGCCTGGCTTACCAGCTGCAGGCCCTGCCGCTTGCCTGGTTTAACCCCAACCTGCCGGCCGCATTGAATGGGGAATTTACCGGCGGTGAATTGCAGGTCACAGGAGAGCTGACGCTGGCGGAATTTACTCCGGCGACAATTGCCATGGACGGTTCCGTCACCGACTTTGCCGCCAAAGTAAGCCAGGCGGAAACATCGCTGACCTCCTGGGAAACAGTGCGCTGGCAAAAACTGTCAATAGATATGCAGAAGCACCAGGTGGCCCTCGCCAAACTGTCGATCGACAACTAGGTCGGCCGCATCCACATCAACGAGGATGGCTCAATCAACGCCTCCAATGTCTGGAAAGAGGAAGTGGGAGAGCAGGCGGAGGAGGTTAAAGAGGATCTGGCCGAAGGTGAACCCTGGGTGGTGAACATACCGCTCATTCATATCACCGACAGTGAGATCGATTTCATGGATGAATCACTGCCTATCGCCTTCCGCACCGTTATTGGC
>Ga0316189_10006094_pt1 | contig 11528 bp, 8 predicted proteins | sample LowCovwburrow_MG_FD_204930 | JGI IMG/M metagenome (GOLD analysis project Ga0316189, IMG submission 204930) | Coastal sediment microbial communities from Maine, United States - Lowes Cove worm burrow | ecosystem: Environmental > Aquatic > Marine > Coastal > Sediment | place: USA: Maine... | reverse complement strand
GGTGGCCTGAACCCCTTCAATCGCGGCGCGGCCCGTATTGCCCTGTACACTGGCCTGAGGGTGGTGCCCGTTGTGATTACCTGCGAGCCGTCCACATTGCGCAAAGGCCAGGCCTGGTACGAGATCCCGGAACGAGCGATTGATTTCCGGGTGCGCTTCTTGGAACCTCTGCCCGTTGAAAAACAAAGCAGCGATGCCGGTGAGCGGCCGAAACAGGTACGCGCCTTTAATCGCGGGCTGGAGCAGCGCATTAAAAAGGAGCTGGGTTTCCTATAACCCAGACGTCCCGATCTGCGCTGGTCGCGACCAAAAAAGCGATGGCCGCCCATTTTTGACAGGCAGCCATCTCTCTATCGCTCTGTATTGCTGTCGGGCCGTTTCGCGTTTCGTGAAACCCAAAAGGGTTAGTACTGCTTCTTCAGTTGTTCAAATTCTTCTGTCAACGACTTCAAGCCGTCCTTGACCATCTGGTCGATGTCAGCCATTTTAATCTTGACCTCTTCTACCATGTCTCCCAACTCGTCTTCCGTGGGGAAATTGTCCAAATCGTCCACATCGAAGTCGAACTTGTCTTCGAGCCCTTCCAAGACCTCATCCAGCTTTTCCTCGAAATCATCTGCCTTGTCTTCAATGACTTCCAGCTTTTCCTCGAGTGCCTCTGACTGCTTCTCGCTCATGCTGTCTTCCATCTCTTCTTCCCAGTTTTCCAGATGCTCCTCGAAAAATTCGATGGATGCTTCAATGCGCTCTTCGGCTGCTTCGATGACTTCTTCGATCAGCTCCTCGTATTTTTCAAGTCGTTCCTCCAGCTCTTCTTCACGTGCAGCCTCGGCTTCGTCCTCAACATCTTCGTCATCAGAAGGTAAGACGATGTCGTCTTCATAGGACCAGGACGTGTCGGCCTGATCGGGTGTGTCTCGCATAGCAGGCCACGATGGCACAGCCGGCTCTGAAGTCTCTGACTTGGGCGCGGACTCCAACTTCATGATGGCGTTCGGACGAGGTTCACTGGCAGGCGCGGGCTCCACTACCGGGGTCTCGGAGGGCACAACCGGCACCGGTGCCAGCACGGGTTCCGGAGCGGTCACATCGGCAGACGGAACAGGCTCTGGCGATTCATTTGGAGCGGGTGCCAGGACAGGTTGTGACGTAGGAGCCACCGGCGCGATGACATTGGCGACATGGTCTGAAGGAACGGATACGGGGGCCGGTTCGGCTACGGGCGCAATTACCGCAGAAACAGGTGAGGGTGCTGCGGGTGGTGCTTCTTGGGGCTCCTCGCCCCAAGTAGAAAATGCAGCGACCGGAGCGATCAGGCCCGCTACAACGAACATTAAACTCAGTGTCATGCTCTGCTTCAGGGATTTCCTGTTTGTTTTCTCATCGAGAATCGAGAGCATCCGATCCTTGAAATTATTTCCTTTTGCCATCGCGACTACCTCCATTGGGAATCTATTTTGGTGTATTTGGTTGCCTGAAGCCGCCATCAGGTGACGGGCATACTCAGATGCCCTGAAGCCACTGTTGAGCACAAAGTCATCGCTGGCGATTTCGCGATCGATGACCAGTTTTCTGGCGGCGAGCCAGACCAGGGGGCTGAACCAGTAAAGCGCACAGCAGAGCTGGGCAACGAGCTGGTGCAGTAGATCCTGCCGCTTGATGTGCGCCATTTCATGGAGCAGTGCGGCTTGAATCCGGGATGGAGGCCAATGGAGTGCCGTCTCGGGAATGAGTACGCAAGAGCGGAAGATACCGATGACCACCGGACCACGGACATGCCGTGTGGTCAGCAAACGCGGTTTTCGTCGGTAGGCGCCCTGTCTGCAGAGGCGTTGGAAAAGGGTTTGCCAATCCTTCTGCCTAACGGGTCGTGCGCCTCGGATCAGACGAGCTGAATTGATCCTGCCCAACAGGGCCCAAACGAGAACCAGGAACACCCCGGTTAACCACAAGCAAATCAGCCAGAAGGAAAGGGGACGCGATTCCACCCTTGCGGGTTGCGAGGACCTGACCTCGCCCCCTGCTGTTTTGGCGCGTGAACTCTTTTTGGCTTTTGGTGTGGCTCGCTTGACCTCGACAGACATGGACTCCGGCAGTACCTGTGCCGCCGTCACACCGGGCTGAAACAAGCCCAGGTGCATTCGTGGCAGCACAAAGCCCAGTGCCGGCAAGAGCAGCAGCCCCCACATGACACTGGCCAACAGGCTGTGTCTGGTGGTGGCCGAACCGGAGCGCGTCAGGAAGATCGCGGGGATGAAAAGCAACAGGATTACCGTACTCTGTAGAGCCAGGTCCAGCAAGGATCTGGCGATAGGTTCGGTCCAATAGCTCATGGTCATCGTCCCTCTTCTCCGGTTTTCTCGATCAATTCGGTTAGCATGAGAATATCTTCTTCAGTGAGACGATCCTCGGAATGGTCGTACAGAGCCGCCATGGCCTGTGCGGTGGAACCCCCGAAGAAGGTCTCTTTGAGATGGTCCAGGGCTTGCCTGGCCGCTGTTTTTCTCGGTACGGTTGGGTAGAAAACATGACGTGGTCCCTTCCACTTGTGTTCGAGATGACCCTTCTCCTCAAGGATCGCGATCAGTCGTCGAACGGCGTTGATGGACGGCGGGTCCGGAATGTTGTTCAACACTTCGGAGGCGGTGGCCTCACCGAGGCGGTAAACCACATCCATGATTTGCCGTTCACGTCGACTGAGGTCTGCGAAGACACCACTTTCTTTCCTACCCATACGAAACTCCATGGCCTGTTGTTCTATTCTGGGCTAAGAAATGAGTAAAGTACTAATTTCTTATCCCCACACTAAAAAGTTAGTTCGTGGCCGGCGACTTGTCAAGCCAAAATAATATTTCAGTGATCGCAGGCCTACAAATACTAAACACCAAGAGGTGAGTCAAAGTGAAGTGGCGCCCCTGTTCAGCGGGTTTGCAGCGTGTTTTACTGACGCAACCATGTCTTCCACAAAAATTACAGGGGAATGTACGCCTGGCGGCGATCTACCAGCGAGACCTTCTAGGCAGCGTAGAGAACTATGATACGGTGGGGGCTAGTTCAGATAAAATGCGAATTGATTGGAAAGGTGAAGAGATGCCCTAACAAGCAGGCGGGGCAAGGAACGGTAGGTGAAAGGCTTCGCAGCCCTTGTTGATGCCTGGCACATAACATATTTTATGGCACAAGTTACGCTGAATCTGCCGGGGAAGAATGGGAACAGATACCCTTAAAGGTTCTATTTCCAATACCAATACCTTGGGTTTTCGACACTGGATTTCAAAAGTTATGAACACGATCAGGAAAACCTGGCCTGCACTAATTTTGCCGGTTCCTGGGTAGCCAAGGCCAGGATTAGGGGCAGGACAAGCCAGTTGTCAACAAAATAAACCGCGAAGCATTTCTCATTTTGTTGGTACATGGCCGCACCATACCAATGACGAGAATCGCTTACATTGTTTAATGAGTAATCCGGGGCAGACATGAATCACGAAAGCGCGGCCACCGGCCTCGCGAATGGCAGCGGCCACCGCTTGGGAATGGTTCGGCGCATAGGCGAACATACAGCCCCCGCCGCCGCTGCCGTTTATCTTGCCACCCAGCGCACCTGCAGCGATCGCCGCTTCCAGCATCCTGTCGATTTTGGGCGTGGAGATCTGTTTCTTCTGGCTGAGTTGATGGTGGTGCTGAGTAAGAAGGTGGCCGAGTTGGGCATGATCGAGGGTTTCTTGTTGCAGCAGGGCGAACCCCTGGGCCAACAGATCGCGATCAACCAAATTGGCGGTCAGCACCTCCTGCTGGCGAACAGGCAGGGTCTTCAGGTAGGGAGCGACCTGATGTAGAGACGTTGTTTTCAGATCAAATTCTGGCAGCACACGGGTTATTTGGGCGACCGCATCCAGGGCCAGTTGCTTGACGCTGCCCAGTACGCCGCGCGTGTCCTTGGGTTGGCCCGAATCGCCCAGGACGAAGGCGCCCAGGTCTGGCGTCAGCCGGCGTGGCACGGGATGGGCCGGATCCACATGGATCAGGTTTCCGAAGCTACAGGAATAGTGGTCCATCATGCCGCCCGGTTCGCCGAACTCCAAGACCTCGGCCCGATGGGCCAGTTCGGCGACAAAACCCGGGTCCGCGCATTTGGGGTGACCGGCCGCAGCGAGTAGGAACGCCACCCAGGAGAGCACCAGTGCGGTGGAGCTGGAGGTTCCGGCGTTGATGGGTATTTTTCCGCGCGCCTGGCAATGCCAGCCATGTTCCCAGCTTAATCCCATATCAACCATCAGGTTATAGGCGCTGCGCAGGTAGTCTCGTTCCTGCTGGTAGGCCTGACGTTGGCCCGTGTTCTCCAATACGTAATAGGTCCCCAGATCGGGCATATCCAAGATAAAACGGTCCGGGTCGGGTCTGAGCGCACGAAGCGACAGTCTCAGGTCGATCGCGGCTGCGATGACAGGCAGGCCCAGGTAATCCTGGTGTTCGCCTAAGAGACAAATTCGGCCAGGAGTCGAAACCTCCCAGCCGTTGTTCTGGTCTCTGCTCACGCGCCGCCCGGTTTGTCGGTACCGTCATCGTGTTCCTCATCCAGGCTGGCGAACAAGGACTTGATGTCACGATACCCACCTATGGTGACCCAGACAGCCATACAGGCGAATCCGATCAAAACCAACAGGAAGAAGTATTTCCAAAAAACCATCCAGAAGGTCATACAGTACCTCGCTCTTTATTTTTATCGGGGAATACCAGGGATCCAACGACGAGAACAATCAGGGAGAAAACGACCGTCAGAAGGCCGACCTGAGCGCCCTCCAGGTTCAAACCAACGGCTTCTTTGACTGGACCCAGACCCAGTATGGCGCACAGGCCACTCAGAAGAGCCAGGAAGGCACCGTTGGAGGAGGCGCCCTTCCAATAGAGACCACCAACCAGGACCGCGAAAGCGCCGGTGAAGTAGATGGCCCCGGTAACCGACATATAGTCCCAGATATCGTCCCCACCATCATAGACCAGCCCCCAATAAAGGATGTAGAGGCCAATGACCACAATCAGCACGCGGGTCAATTTGATGCGGGCTGCGGTGCTCAGCCCACCCTTTGTGAGGGGCGCCACGATGTCTTGGGTAATGACCGAACTCCAGCAGAGCAGGTAGGAGTCGTGGGTAGACATGAAGGCGGCGATCATGGCGGCGGAGATAATGCCGATCAGACCGGCGGGAATGATGCGACCCAGAACGATGGGCATGGCATAGAGGTTATCGAGCGCTTTCACACCGTCAGCGGGGAAGAACAGTTGTTTGAGTTCGGGCGCCTTGACGGTGATGTAGACGAGAGCGGCGATGCCCAGAAAATTGGGGATCATGAAACGTATGGTAAAGGAGATGGACGACCACATGAACTGCTTGCGCACCACGGCGGGGCTTTTGGCGGCGAGGGCGCGTGCCACGGCGGTTGGCCAGATTGCGCAGCTGACCAGGCCGGCGGTGAAGACTTGCCAGAGGACGTAGTCCGCCCCAAAGCCACTGCCCTCCATAAAGGGGTTAAACCCGGCGGGTCCCATTTCGGCGGTTACCGTTTCGTAGAGGGTGGCCCAGCCCAGATTGGCTATCACGAAACCAACCGCGATCAGGAGGCCGAAGGAGAGCACCACAAACTGGATGTAATCGGTGACGACCACGGATAACATACCGCCCATAACGGTATAGATCAGAACCAGCACGAGCAGGGTGATCATAACCATGGGCAGGGCCCAACCCTGGGTGGAGAGGCCGGTAACCCCAACGATGAACATGGAGCCGACCTTGAGAAACAGGCCCATGTTGAGGATGCCGCCCAAGGCGAGCATGATGCCGCCGAGGACACGGGTTTTTTTGTCGAAGCGGCGCTCGTAGTACTCGGGAATGGTGAGTACCTCCATCTCGCGCAGGCGCCCGACGATAAACCCGGAGAACCCCACGAAGAAGGTGACCACGCCTGCCACAAGAGCAATATGAAAGGCAGCGAACCCACCGGTGAAGCCTTTCTGTGCACTATACATGACCGTGATCAGGCCCATCTCTGTGCCGGTCAAGGTGGCCACGCCAAGGGCGGTGCCCAGAGCGCGACCGGCACCGATGTAGTCTGACATGTTCTTGATATAACGTTTAACAAACAGCCCGATGATCACCGAAATACTCAGGTACACGGCAACAATCAGCCAGTCCCAGGAGGTGAAATTGGTCTGACCAAGCGCCTCGCTCAGGTTTTCTTGCATACATCCATCCAATTGTATCGTGATTGATCAAACTGGGCCAAAAGACAATTGTGAAACACAGCCGGCCCGGGCATCTTAGCCGAATTTTGCGCGAAGACGCAAGCAACAAATAGGGGCCAACCCTTTACAAATCCAAGACGATATCCCCGTCAGGCTGGGAACAACAGATCAAAGCATAACCCTCATCTGGAGGTGAAACTGGAGGCGTTGTATAGACCACCTGGCCGGACACCACCCGGGTCGCGCAGGTCTGGCAAGCCCCCGAGCGGCAAATGGAATCTGGTTCCACACCCGCCGATTCCGCTAGCTCCAGCAAGGTTTTTTGCGACGGATCCCAAGGCACTTCCAAATCGGATGCCGCAAAGCGGACCTTTGTCGCAGCTTGCAACGCTTTCGGGGCAGCCCTTTTGGCCCGAGTCTTGCCAAAAGACTCACTGTGGATCCGTTGTTCGGCGATGTTTAACGCTTTCAAACCGCTATATAACTCCTGCATGAAAGATTCAGGACCACATATGTAGAACTCGTGGTCATCGAAGGGGAGAAGGCTTTTGATCAAGTCCAGGTCGATATGACCCGTGCTGTGGTAGTCCTGGCCGTCCCTGTCTGTCGTCAGGGGTTGAGAGTAGCGATAGTGAACCGTCGCGCATTGCCAGTCTTTGGTCAGTGTGTGTACTGTGTCGCGAAAAGCGTGGAGCTGACTGTTGCGGGCACCGTGGATAAACCAGACCTTGCGCTGGCGACCGCAGGTCCCTTCCTCTTTGGCAAGTTGTTCCAACATGCTGATCATGGGGGTGATACCCACACCCGCACTCAGCAAGACCACGGGCCGCATGCCGGCGTCTGCCAGGGTAAATTTCCCACTCGGTCTCCTGGCCCGCAGAACCGAGCCTGGGCGCAAGTGCGCATGAAGCTCGTTGGAAACCAGGCCTGGCGGATGATCCGGGCCACCCGCCTCGCGCTTGACCGTAAGGCGCAGGTAAGCACCGTTGGGTGCATTGGAAATGGTGTAGGTCCTCTGAACTTCCTTGTTTGCCGAATGGGGCTGAACTTTGACGGGCAAGAACTGACCGGCTTGATGACAGGGGACCGGGCCCCCACCCAATGGCTCGAGATAGAAGGATCGGATGAGCACACTTTCATCAACCACCCGGGTCACCTTGTATTCACAATCCGTACTTCGCGATTCACGCGCCTTTTTCTTTGCCGCGACCTCTTCCCACGAGCCCAGGCCGGCCAGATTTGGGGACGCTTCCACAAACGACCAGCGAATGGGCATGCCCGCCTCGATCAGCACGGCTTCGTCCACAACGAAGCGCAGCATGCGTTGTGCGCCTTCGAAATCCAAGATATCTGAACAGTCCCAAACGATGTCGGCCGAGCAGGTCAGGTACAATAAATCGCCCGAGTCAAAGTCGGTGAACAACAAACCGACCAGCGGGTTTTTGCGGATGTTGCCAAGCGTGTTGAAATGATTGTTACCGGCAAAGTCTGGGAAGATGAGCGTGCGCTCGTCTTCTATCTTCACGAAGCCGGCTTTGCCGCCCCGATGAGAGATGTCTGTTCCATGAGTAGGGTTGTCGGCATCTTGCGAATAGTGGGTGGCAATAAAGAAACACTCCGCTCTGGAAATGATTTGCCTGGCGCGTTGATCCAGTTTGTTCAGGTGTTTCACTTCTCGCGGCGCACCCATTTGCGCCACCTCGGGCAGCACTTCGAAGTTACGGGCCTGGATGTATTGGGGACAGTTACCGAAAGCTTGATCTACTGCAATCTGGAAACCGCCGTCATCTGAGGCAGTTACCTTGCCGGTGAGCCGGTTTCTTCGACGCGTATGGAACTCCAGCCCCAGGAACCCGAGGGGGCTGCCCTGCTTCAGGTTCTTTTTGAGCGGATCGCCAAAGACAAGCGGAGACCTTACCTGAAGCACGGCGGGATCGGGCGACCGGAGGAACCCGGGCTGTCCAAAAACAGCCGATGCCCAAGGTCTGTTGCGATGATCAATAGAGCCCACCAGAAACATGGGCAAGCCCGCATAGAAGGCGCGGTGTTGCTCCGGCATGTGATCGCGGATGAAGTTCGGTGCATAGGACATCACCGTCTCATGGGTGCCGAGTTTTGTCTGAATCTCCACTTCACCCTCCTGAAATGGTTGGTTTTTTGCAGGTCTGACCACAAAGTCCCCCTTTTTTCTCTAGAGTATCACATCGCGCCCGCTCCTGAAATCGTGATAATTTGGGGGAGTGAGGCCCGCACCTAAAAGAATCTCTTGAGAACCAGGCGCGCATGATCTTCATCCCGAAACGGGTGCAAGGGATCTCCGTGGCTCGTTCCTGTAAATACCCGGTTCTCCAGGGAGAGTTTCCAGCCATTGCGGAAGCGTCGTTCGGCTTCCAGGTTGAAGAACGTCCCTCCGCCCCCCGTATCGACCACCGCGCCGATGAGGACCTCTGTTGCGGCCACATCGTTTAGGGCCAGCCGGGTTCCGGCAAATATGTCGCGGGAATAGGGTGTATCTGCTGCTGTGCCACGCTGGTCGTAAATGTATTCGGTTAACACGCCCACATCCAAGCCGGTTCCGCCCACATTGCCAAAGGTGTATTCGAAACCACTGACCAACGAGCTATATGCCTCTGTTTGCGGGCCATTTCTGTAGACGGCTTCCGTTTTCAAGAGCCAACCGCCGATGGCGGCCTGTAATTCCAATCCGGTCTGGTAGATTTGGGCGTAATAGGCAGCCAGGTCAACGTTTTCGTACTCGTGAGGAACAAATAGCGGGTCGCGAGATGTGCCGCGAAAATGGGACAGGGCCAGATCCCAAATTCCCAGGCTGTGGCTGTAGCGGACGGCCCAATCTATATGTTGTTCCTCTTCATCGGATTCATAACGGGCGGCATGCGCCAACACCCGTGGCGAAGAACGCAAGCGTCCCTCTTCGCCGGGAAAACTACGCTCGCGGAATCCGGGCAGGAGGAACAAGTCAAGCGTACCCCAATCACCGATCCAGGCAAAATTGGCCATGGCCTGACCCAGTTTCTGTTCGCCATCCGGGTTCTCGACCAGATCGGTTTGGTTGATAATGTCTACCAGATGCACGGACTCTGTGACGCCCCAGAAAACCTTGCGCACACCCAGGCGCAGTTCCCAGCGGTCGGCGACCATTTGCCAGGTGAGTTCGCGGATATCGAAATGCGTGCGTTCGTCATCCGTCGCGTCGTAGCGATAAAAGGGCCGGAAGGTCAGGCTCATATCCCCTTGACGCCACTCCCTGTAATATTCGGGGGAAATGGCCAGAGAGAAGGCCTGATCTTCCTGGATCGCCTCGTTTCCGTGTTCCGAGAAACCAAGTCCTTCCAGGGAGAAAGAACCACTCCATTCCGCCTGGGCCAGCAATGGCCACCCTGTAAGTAAAACCAATATAAGGACGCATCTGTTCATCTCAACCTCCAAATTCAAGGAGGGCAAGCGCCCCCCTTGCAGGAATCAGTCACTTTCTAGCGGGCGCGTTTCAGACTGTTTCGATCAAAGTCTCGTTCGCTCAAGCCGGTTTGAAAGCTGTAGTCCTGCCACTTCAACTCCGTGGTCTTCCCCGTCTGATGGTTGACCATCAGCATGTGATCCGCGCGCCAATAGGTTTCCAGATATTTCTGGTAGCCGCTGTAGGTGAGCGTTTTCAGGAGATCGCCCTTGCGATCATAAAAGACGACCTTTTGCATGCGATAGGCTTCCTGGTCGTACCAAACCTCCTGGCGTTTGTAGCCGGACTTTGGATCAACCGGAATACGTTCGATCACATGACTGGTCGTTCCATTCAACGTTTCTTCGCGTAGGTAGCGATAGGTGTACTTCTCCACCTCAGCGCTGGTCAGGTCCTCGTAGGCAAACTCGCTGCCCATAAAGGGGCCCGACTTGTTGTTGGAGCTGATACGTTTCACGCGCTTGAGCGCCGGCAGGTACAGCCACTGATCGTCCTGGCCGACTCGGTGGGAGAAGGCCAGAAACGCGGTGCCTTTTACATCACGGGGTTCATCGAAGAGGATCAACAGACGGTCACCGTCATCTTCTCTTTCCAGGGTGCGGTTGCGCAGCAAGCGGGTGCTTACCTGGCCGTGCCGGTTCTTGAGTATCATTTCCATGCTGGCGCTATAATCGTGAAAACCAATGTCGCGTTGCTTGGCTTCTTCCGCCACGCCGCGCCCTTTTTCCTCGGGATTGGCCGCCACTGTAAAGGGGATCAAAAGGCCCAAAGCGAATAGCACATTTATTTTTCTCATCTGGTCACTCCTTTTCTTGTTGAGATTTATCCGATTACGGTTGCCGATTCGAGCGCTGATGGGGTTTCTTCTTGCACTTTTTTTCCGTCTACCAGTAGCAAGAGCGCCGGCAGGAAGAAGAAGTCGGCAATCAGGGCCACCACGATGGTCACTGCGGTCAACTTGCCCATACCCGCGTTCATGTCGAAACTAGAGAAGAGCAACACCAGGAAGCCGCTGGTCAGAACCAAGGTGGTCACCACCATGGCCTTGCCGACGGTGGTGAAGGCATAGCGAATGGCGGCTTCGGCGTCCAACCCCTGCTCGCGGCGGGCGCGTAGGTACTTACTGAGGAAGTGCACGGTATCGTCGACCACAATGCCTATACTCAGTGCAGATACGGTGGTGAGACCGAAGTTAATGGTCCCGTTGAAAATGGCCCAGAGTCCAAAGGCAACCACGGCGGGAACCAGGTTGGGAATCAGGCTTAGCCAGCCGTGTTTCCAGCTGCGAATGGCCACAATCAGGGTCAACGTAATCACCAGAAAGGCCAGGAACGTGCCTTTAAACATACTGACACTGTTGCGCAGACTGAGGTAGGCAAACATGACGGGTGTGCCAGCACCTCGGGCCTGCATGGTATCGGGTGCTCTTGTGGCCAGCCAGGACTCGCCCGCCTCTGTGATGGTGCGCATCTTCTCGGTAGACACGTCTTGTAGGGTCACCACAAAGCGGGTCGCCGATTTGTCTACATTGAGCCGGTTATTGAGGTCTAGGCCATAGGGCAGCGACATTTCATAAAGCAGCAGGTATTGTGCGGCCAATTCGCGATTGTCTGGCAGACCATAGGCTTCGGGTTTGTCGCCATGCATGTTCTTGTTGAGGCGTTTAATGGTATCACTGTAGGTGTCTACATGAACCACGTGCTCCTGGGCGCGGAACCAGCTGGCAAAAGCGTCCAATTTAGCCAGGTATTTGGGTTCACTGATGCCGCCACTCTCTCCGGAAGGTATCGAATATTCGATCTGGTAGATGCCG
>Ga0316189_10006092_pt1 | contig 11531 bp, 12 predicted proteins | sample LowCovwburrow_MG_FD_204930 | JGI IMG/M metagenome (GOLD analysis project Ga0316189, IMG submission 204930) | Coastal sediment microbial communities from Maine, United States - Lowes Cove worm burrow | ecosystem: Environmental > Aquatic > Marine > Coastal > Sediment | place: USA: Maine... | reverse complement strand
CGCATTGCCACTTAAATCGAGTTCCCTAAGCTCCGCCAGTCCGAACAGATCGATAAACTCAATGGCGTTGTCGCTCAGATCAAGGCGCTGTAAGTTGTAGAACTGATTCAACTGATTGACATCGACCAGGCCTGTATCACTAAGATTGAGCGCAACCCACTGATCAAAACCACCCGTGAAGTTGCTGCGTAAATTCTCGAGGAAACCAAAAGGATCATTAACCGCAATGCCACCCATGCCCAGTTCGGTAAAGCCGGGATTGTTCTGCACAATAGTCAGAACGTCACCGACCTGAATGGCGTTATTGCCAGACACATCGAACTTCGTCAGTTGCGTCGTAGATAGCGAGGGAAGATTAAATAACGCATTGCCACTTAAATCGAGTTCCCTAAGCTCCGCCAGTCCGAACAGATCGATAAACTCAATGGCGTTGTCGCTCAGATCTAACGAGTTAAGATTAACAAGTTGCTCAATACCATTCGAATCAAAGACATTTTTGCCAGTACAGGCGAATGAAGTCACTTGCTCAGCTTCGACCCAGTTATTAGCTATAGCAAGATCATCCATACATTGCTGCAAACCAAAATCTGAGAAATTTGGTAGGGGAGCCGACAGTGTGATGTTCGAGTAAAGTAAAGCTAAGAGAAAGAGACTAATAGAACCGAGCTTAAGGGTACTGGTATGCTTATGGTTTGTACGGTTGAAAAATACTTTTCGGTTCGAGTTATTACTAATAAGAATTTGTTTGCACATTTTCATGAAATGAACTCCCTGTGTTAAAAACATTATATCTATGACTCATTGTCGCAAATTGATTCATTCACGCGAGCATGTATTCAATTGGTGTAAAGTTAGCCTGGAAATTGAAAACCAGGAAGGCAGTTTAGCTTTTTATTCTGCAATCCGTGAATTAGACTAGCAAAAAAACAAAAAGAAAAACAGCCTAATCCGGAGATTGCATATAATTGAAATCGTGATCAATAGGTTCGCTTTTTGAAGTCCTTAGTGGCGTTACGAGAATCAGTATACCCATCACTCCCTGGTTGCATATTCACAAACTAAATAATCGCATGCCGAACTTTCGCCGAGACCCACTCACTCACGATTACCGTTGCCAATATCACCAGTAATATTACTGAGACCTGCGTCCAGCTAACAGTATTAATCGAAGCATTGAGCTGCAATCCGATACCGCCAGCGCCAACCAGTCCAAGCACGGTAGACTCACGAATATTGATATCCCAACGGAAAACGCTAATTCCTGCAAATGCCGGCAATATTTGCGGCACGATACCGAAGTTTAAAATCTGAGGGCCGCTGGCACCGGTGGCGATAATGGCTTCGACCTGTGATTCGTCGATTTCTTCGATGGCTTCGTAGAGTAACTTGGCGCAAAAGCCAATTGAGCGCAGACCAATCGCGATAACGCCCGCAAGCACGCCTGGACCGATGATCGATACCAGCATCAATGCCCACAGCAATGAATTGATAGATCGTGATGACACAATAATGAACAAAGCCACCGGGCGCACGAACCTGACACTTGGAGTGGTGTTTCTGGCAGCAAGGAAGGCGACTGGAAAGGCCATAACTATGGCTATCATTGTCCCTAATGTTGCGATATTAATGGTGTCCCAGACAGGGCGCCATAGCTCCGACATATATCCCCACTTCGGCGGTACCATGCGAGAGGCCATGTCCGAGGCTTGACTCGGCGCATCAAGGACGAACATCCAGACGGTTTTATCAGATACTAATTGCCAGCAATAAGTAAATATGCCAAGGGCTGCGAGCCACCCGGCCCAGTTAAGCCATTGCTGTGTGGTGGTACGCCTTTGCCAGATTTTGAGTTCGCCCTGCTGTTTGACCGGCATTATTGTACCCACCTGCGAATATAACCCGAGCTATATTCGACGACCATGACGATGCCGATGATTACCAGCAATATCGCCGCTGCGGAATCGAATTCATAGCGATCAAACGACGTTAGCAAGGTTGCGCCGATACCACCGCCACCGACGATGCCGACTACCGCCGACTCACGAAAATTTATATCGAAACGATACATGCCCAGACCAATCATGCGTGGCATGACCTGCGGCTGTATAGCGTAGTTGAGCCATTGTAACCAGCTAGAACCCGTTGATTTAATCGCCTCGGCCTGCACAGGGTCCATATCTTCGATATCCTCGGCGAGCAGTTTTCCATAAAAACCAACAGTCGCAATTGACAGCGCAATAATGCCCGCGAATGGCCCAAAGCCGAATAATTTGACCGCGAATAAAGCCAGGATGATTTCCGGAAAGGTTCTCGATACCGCAAGTATGCCTCGGCAAAAGAGGTACACTGGGCGCGTCGATAAATTACGTGCCGCGCCAAGACCGACCGGAATCGAAATGGCGATACCGATGACGGTAGAAACCACTGTCATCCACAGGCTTTCGACGATGCCGATGTAAATATCGTCCCAACGCGACGTGAAATCGGGCGGAAAAAACGACCCTAAAAACCGCTGCGCACGCGGTAAGCCCGCGGAAACACGTTCCCAGTTAACATCCAGCGTACCAAAGGCCAAAACCAGATAAACGGCACCACCGAGTAATAATCCCCAACGCAGCCAGGGATTGGCTATCATTGGCGGTCGTCTCCATTTACGCATGTGGGCGTCGCTCACAAAGCGCCCTCGAGTTCGACATCGATGGCATCTTCGTCATCTTCGTCAACTTTGTCGATGGTGGCTTCCCAGTCTTCCTCACCATAAATTAAGGTCAACTTGTCCGGGGTTAAACCATCCGGTTCACCGTCGTAAACAATCTCGCCCAACTGCAAGCCAACAATTCGGCGCGCGAACATTTGCGCCAGCAAAACGTCATGAATATTAATTATCGCGGCCAGATCACGTTCGGCGCACAACTCGCATATCAGCCGCATAATCTGTCTTGACGTTTTCGGATCGAGGCTCGCGGTTGGTTCATCGACGAGTAAAAGCGCGGGGTCTTGAATGAGTGCGCGGCAAATGCCGACACGTTGGCGTTGTCCACCGGAGAGTTCATCGGCACGTTTATCGGCCATGTGGTGAAGCCCGACGCGCTCTAGCAGACGATAAGCTTCGGTAACATCTTTCTGCGGAAATTTGCGGGTAAAACTGCGCCAGAAACTCACGTATCCCAGACGTCCCGAGAGTACATTTTCCATGACCGACAGACGTTCGACCAGCGCATATTCCTGAAAAATCATGCCCATACGTCGACGCGCTTTACGCAATTCGCCCGAATTGAGTGCAGACAGTTCCAGGTCGTCGAGATAAATCTTGCCCTCAGTCGGTTCGACCAGCCGGTTGACACAGCGAATCAAGGTACTTTTACCCGCGCCGGATGGTCCGATCAGCGCCAGCACCTGCCCCTTGGGCACTTCGAGGCTGACAGATTTGAGCGCAGTGTCGCCGGTTTTATAGCGTTTGGTTAGATTTTCGATGCGCAGCATCGGCAGACTCCCGAGTGAGTGGCTAACGACAAACGGAGGCCATTAGTGGCCTCCGTCAATACTTTATGCAATTATTTGCAGGCGTAGCTGACGCCGTTAGCAGCATCGATTTTGCGAATAACCGCCCAGTCGGTTTTATGATGAATAGCAATAAACTTGCCTTCTTTCTTAAATTCTTTTTTCAGATCCGAGCCTTCCCATTCGAAGGTAAAAAATGCCTGTTTGATCTTTGCTACCAGATTTGGCGCCAGATTATGCGCATGGCCATAGCCGGTTGTGGGGAAAGTCTGTGATTTATAAATCGAACGAATCTGATCGGCTTTAACCACCTCGCGCTTGATCATCCGGTTTAGCACTGAGTTGGCAACCGCAGCAACTTCATAGTCGTTGTTGGCAATACCAAGCACTGAATTATCGTGTTTGCCGGAAAAAGTCGTTTTGAAATCCACATCCTTGACCAGGCCGAATTCTGATTTCATCAAGGCTGAAGGTGCCTTATTGCCGGAATTCGACGTCGGTGAAGTCAAGGCCAGGGTCTTGCCCTTGATTTCGGAAGGATTCATGATTTTGCTATTGGCGGGTACGATAAGTTCCATCTCATAGCCGAAAGAACCATCTTCCGAAGCCATCATCGCAAAGGGCACTAAACCCGCGCAACTAACCGCCAGTGGATTGGAACCGGTATTGAAACCGGCGACGTGCAACCGTCCGGAACGCATTGCTTCGATTTGAGCAGCATTCGATTGCACAGGGAAAAACAAAACTTTTTTACCCGTAGTTTTCGACAGATGAGCAATAAAACCATCCCAGACTTTGGCATAAACAGCCGGGTCTTCCACCGGCGTATAGGCAAAAATTAAAGTATCGGGATTAGACCAGTCTTTTTCATCGAGTGGCAGATCGGCAGTTTGATCGCCATCACGATCGCAATACTGGCTATCCAGCGTGCCGCGTGGACATTCGGCCGCATTGACTGAAAAAGAAAAACTGAGAACGGCGAGTGCCGCTAAAAACTTCACCGCATTAAATAATGAGCGTGACATGATTATGCCTCCTTAAGATTGATTATTATTGACTCTTGCATGAGTAGTTACAAAAATGACAACTCTGCTACAGTCTGATTTTTTTATTACCGAACTCACGATACTCTAGAAACGGAGTATCATCAAGAAGTTGTACAACCTGTAAAATTCTGGACGCCATTTCAATTACACATTGCAAAATCATTAGCGGCTTAGCCAACATAAAACAGCATTACCAGGCCTTTCTGATCGATGCCTGGGGTGTGTTGCATGATGGCAGCCGCCCCTACCCCTATGCGATTGAGTGTCTGGAAAAATTGCAGGTGCATAATAAAAAAGTAGTCATTCTCTCCAATGCCGCACGCCGCTGCGAAGTCCTGGTTCGCGAGCTTCAGTCGGTGGGTATCGCGCCAGCGCTTTATCAATCGGTGCTCAGTTCGGGAGAGCTAGCCTGGAAAAGTTTGCAGAGTAAAAACTATAAGTACCAAAAAGGATACTATCTTGGCCCTCCCCGTAGTCGAGGTCTGCTCGAAGGTTTGAGCCAGCACTGGGTTGAAGATATCGAGCTTGCCGATTTCATTCTCAATACCGGTGCGCCCGAAGGTAATCCATCAACTACACAAGATAGCGAAGTACTGTTACAAGCGGCAGTTAGTAGAGATCTACCGATGATTTGTGCAAACCCTGACTTAGTCGCTATCCGTGGTGGCCAGGCAGGTATTTCCGCTGGTGCACTGGCGAGGCGTTACCAGAAACTAGGTGCGAGCCAGATTGAATATCATGGCAAACCCTATGCACCGATTTACCAGCAGGCCTTAAGCTTGCTCGGCAATATGCCACGCACACAGGTGCTGGCCATCGGCGATGCATACGCCACCGACATTCGCGGCGGCCAGAATGCTGGGCTGGATACCTGCCTGATCGCTGCTGGCATTCATCGCGACGAGCTATTACCGCTTACACTCGAATCGTTACAGCATTCAACACCTGTCGACATTAAGCCAGACTATTCCTGCGAGTATTTATCATGGTAATGCCAACATTGACGAATCAATACTATGTTATGCGTCATGGTCAAAGCCTGGCCAATACTGCCGGACTCATCGTCAGCCATCCGGATAATGGTTTGAATGATTACGGCCTAAGCGAAAAAGGCCGTCAGCAGGTGAGAGACGGTATTGGCACGAGTAATCTGAACGCCAACATTCACCTGTTCAGCTCCGATTTCAAACGCGCCCGTGAAACCGCAGAAATTGTTCACCAGGCGCTTGATTGCAATCATAAAATCGTCTTTGACCAACGCCTGCGCGAACGCCACTTTGGTAATTTTGAATTAAAGCCGGATACGTATTACCCGGAGATCTGGGAAATGGATAAGTGTGGCCACGGACATGCTGAACAGAATGTCGAAACCGTGCAGTCCGTGGTTACACGCGCGTTGGCAGTCGTTTTTGATTTTGAAAAGCAGTTCAACAATGAGATCTGCCTGATTATCGCTCACGGCGATATCCTGCAAATTCTACAAACGGCTATTTACGGTTTGCCTGCGCAGAATCATCGTGACTTGCCACATTTGGAGACGGCAGAGGTACGCGCTCTACTGTCACAAACCTAAACCAGCAAAACCCCCATACTCATACGATCTTCCACACTAAAACCCAACGACTTATAAAACTCTGCCACGGCCGTATTGTCTGCACGAATCTGCAAATTCACTTTGATGCAACCCAGTTCCTGCATGGCCCGTATTGTGGTTGTAACCAGCTCTTTGCCAAGGCCATCACGCCGATGCTCAGGCTTAACTGCAACTGCATATAACCAGCCGCGATGACCGTCGTAACCAGCCATGCAGGCACCGATGATGTCGCCTTTGTCTTCCGCGACAAATATCAAATCATCGACTGCAAGTTTTGCATCGAGTACCGCCGATGGTTCGTTATGCGGTGGATCTTCCGGGAAAACCTGTTGCCAGAGTGCGATGAGCTTTTCTCTGTCTTTGGCCTGGTATTTTCGAATTGTCATTTTCAATTTCCGGCTAAATCATTTTTCTACAAGTTGGTGCGACATACATTAACGCTCTAATCCCACGTAACTCAAATTCATAATGGTCTAACCCCCAGCACGCCCAGATATTCGCGCAAACTTCTTCCGATAATGCGCTGGTGTGATACCAACCTTGCGCTTAAACAAGCGCCGAAATGATGCCGGATCTTCATATCCAACCTGAACGCTTATATCATCGATACTGGCATTTTGCGTTTCGAGAATATTTTTCGCCATTTCGATTCTGAGGTTCTGTACGTATTCAATCGGCTGATAGTTGGTCGACTCTCGAAATCGACGCGCAAAGGTTCGCGGCTTGAGACCGGATCGCTCGGTCATCTGAGCGACCGGATTGGGGCTATTGAGGTTTTGTGCAATCCAGTTTTGACTGTCTTTAATAATGGCATCACTGGTTTGATAACGTTGCGTCATTGCTGCGAATGGCAGTTGGCCATCCGTATGAGTCGATAACAGGTGAACCTTCGCGGTGTAGATAGCATGCTGAATACCACAGAAGCGATTAATCAAATAAACCGCCAGATCCTGCCACGCGGTTACACCACCTGTTGTTATCAGGCGCTTGTGCTCAGCGGAAAAATTGATAATGGCGTCTTCGCGCCAGGTAACCTCGGGATAATATTCGGCAAACATGTGCCGGTAAGCCCAATGTCCAGAAATTTCGTGGCCGTTGAGCAAGCCTGTTTCCGCCAGTACCGCAGAACCCGAACAGACCGAGGTAAGCAGGGCATTTTTTGCGTACATGTGTTTTAACCACTCAACTTCTTCGAGGTAGGTGCCTTTCGGCGGTGTGTCAATCGGTGTGTACATATCGCAAACAACGACAGCATCTGTTTGGTCGATATTGGCAATACTGGCATGCGGTTCAATAATAACATTGCCGGCACAACGAAAAGCAGCATCGGCTTTAGCCACAATTTTAACGTCGAGTAATTCATCACCGGGAAGGCCCGTGACCATGTCAGGATAGGCCGCACCGACAGTGCTGAGCACATCAAATAGACCGTATAGAACGCCTGGAGATGTTTCTGTTGATGTTAACAAGCAAATTTGGGGTTTAGTTTCGGCATTCATAACTGTTCTCTCTGTAAATAGAACGAACCGATTTCGCACGGTTTTGTCATTTATACCCCGCTTGTGCGCCGATTTGCCCCGATTTTACAATTTTTGCCAATTGCTGGGAAGCCGAACAATAACATAAACTTTTCACACGCTTAATAAATGAACCATCAGGGAAAAAGACATGAGAAATAGTTTGACAGAATTGAAAGACGCGGTGCAAGGCAATGTTCTGTGCTCTGGCGACCAGAGTTACGATCAAGCCCGCAAGGTATGGAATGCGATGATCGATAAAAATCCATCCGTCATCGTTCAATGCAAATCAGCCAGGGATGTTGTCGCAGCAGTCAACTACGCTCGACAGGCGGTGCTGCCGATATCCGTTCGTGGTGGTGGACATAACGTTGCAGGTCATGCAGTTTGCGACGATGGCGTCATGATAGATTTGTCGCTCATGCGAAGCGTCGAAGTGAACACAACAATCAGAACAGCCCTGGTCGATGGTGGCGCTACCTGGGGTGATGTCGACAGTGAAACGCAAAAGCATGGACTGGCAACTCCGGGCGGATTGATCTCTGATACGGGCGTCGGTGGGCTTACTCTGTCCGGTGGCATTGGCTGGTTAAGAAGCCGATACGGTTTATGTATCGACAACATGGTATCGGCAGAAGTAGTGACTGCCAGAGGCGAAATTCTCAATGCCAGTGAATCTGAAAATTCTGATCTCTTCTGGGCGATACGTGGTGGTGGCGGTAATTTCGGTATTGTCACTCGCTTTGAATTTAAACTGCATAAAGTCGGGCCAAAGGTGATGTTTTGCGCACCGATATACCCAATCGAAGCGGGAGCAGAACCGATACGATTCTGGCGAGATTTTATGGCCGACAAAAATCGCGATGTCGGCTCAATAATTGAATTTTCTACCGTCGCAGAAGGTCCAGACTTCCCCGAAGCGTATTGGGGTAAAAAAGTGTATACCATGGCTGCTGTTTATGCGGGTGATGCTGACGAGGGTGAGAAGGTTCTCCAGCCACTGCGAGAGCTGGGTGAAATGGCCGCAGATTTTTCAGGTCAAATGGACTACTGCGAAGTACAAACCCTGTTTGACGAATTAATGCCCGCGGGCGAGTATCGCTGCTACTGGAAATGCCACTATTTAAACGGATTAGGCGACGAAGCGATAGACACCATTTTGCAGCAATTCGCGACAACACCGTCTGCTAACACACTTTCTTCGATCTGGAATTTCGGCGGTGCTACCGCCGACGTGGCTGCTGACGCAACCGCATTCGGCGATCGTTCAATGCCTTATATGTTTTCTATGGATTCGGTTTGGCCGGATAAATCTGGCGATGAAAAAAACATCAGCTGGACAAGAGAATTCTGGAATCGCATGAAAGCTTATTCAGACAACGGCCGTATGTATCTGAACTTCCCCGGCCAGGGTGAAGAAGGCGCGAAAATGCTCGAAGATACTTTCGGTGAAAACTACAGCCGACTTCGTGCTATCAAGAAAAAATACGACCCCGACAATTTGTTCCGGTTTAACCAGAACATCGAACCGGCTTAAACAGGTGATTAAAATGTCCCAATATCGAAATCAGTTACCACAAATGTCAGGCGATATCTTCATCACTGATGGTGGCACTGAAACTGACCTAATCTATAGCCGAGGCTTCGAACTGCCCTGCTTCGCTTCCTATCATCTACTCAACAACGCCGCAGGCTATGCGGCGATTAAAGATTATTACCACAAGCATGCAGCTATCGCGAACAAGTATGGCGTGGGTTTCATACTCGACAGCCTGACTTATCGCGCCAGTTCCGACTGGGCCGAAGAGTTAGGTTATACGCCTGATGGACTCGCCGAAATGAACCATAAAGCCATCGACTTACTCCGCGAGGTAGGACGTGAATTTGAAAGCGAGGAATGCAAGATGGTGCTCAGCGGTTGTCTTGGTCCACGAGAAGATGCCTATATGCCAAACGGACTGATGTCTGCGGACGAGGCAGAGCAATATCATATCGAACAAATTACAACATTAGGCGAAGCCGGGGTCGATATGATTACCGCGTTAACCCTGAATGAAGTCGATGAAGCGATTGGCATAACTCGCGCGGCAAAGTCGCTCAATATACCCGTGGTCATTTCGTTTTCACTGGAAACCGATGGTACTCTGCTCAATGGCGGCCGACTCAAGGACGCCATCAAACAAGTAGATAAAGCAACCGACAATGGCCCTGCTTATTACATGATCAATTGCGCACACCCAACTCATTTTGACTTTATTTTTGATGACGAAGACTGGGCCAGGCGAATTCGAGGCATTCGCGCCAACGCCTCCTGTAAAAGTCATGCTGAGTTAAATAATAGCGAAACCCTTGAAGACGGCGATCCGGTAGAACTCGGTGGACAATATGCCGAACTGGCAAACCGATTTAAACAGTTAAACGTGTTTGGTGGATGTTGCGGTACCGATCATCGCCATGTTGAGGAGATTTGCAAGTCAGTTATTGGGCGATAGATCTTCAATGCTTCCCGCTACTCTGCGACTTCACTAACTCGGATTGATAGGGGATCAGAGTCGTTCAGGCAAATCCACCAGAAACTCCTGCTTCGAATACCCATGCTTCAAATCCTTCGCACGTATCTTCACCTGCTTTATCTCTTTCGGTATCGATACACCAGAGAGCGAACGCGTGAACGGCTGTTCATCGACATGCGGGTGATAAAGCACACGGGACTTGAGTACCTTGCCGTCGAGCGTTACTACATCCCATTGGTTGGCGTAATGATCCCAGCCGGTGTCGGCATGTTCGAGGGTGACAGAGAAGGTGCAATCGACCCGGCATTTCACTTTGACGTTAACTATTTTGACTTCGTTGGCGCCAGCAAATGTAAAAACCATGCTGAACAGTATCAGGACTGCCATTCGTTTGTATAAACTTGCCATATTCGACTCCTCTTTTATTCGTATGCCCTGCCGCAGTTCCAGCAGAGTTGAAATGCCGCACCATTTTTTTCCTGGCATCCGCGACAATACCAGTCGTCAGCGTTTGATTGCGATGTAATATCTTTTAATATCGCTTCTGCGCGGTCGAGCTTTGATTCATCTTCAAGCCATAGCTCGGGCCAGGTATCGAAGGTTGCCAGATCACCGGCACCACTGGAAGCGAACTCGTTCATAACCACGACGCTAATACCTTCTGCTTCGAGTACGTTTTTCAGATTAAATATGATCATCCGGTTTTCGTGCGTGTAGAGCTTTTTCATAACGCCGGACTAGCCGCGGGATTCCTTAATTTGCTCGTAGGCACTTTTGATTTGCTGAGTTTTTGCGGTGGCATCCCTGATCATTTCCTCGGGCAAACCTTTGGCGACGAGTTTGTCTGGATGATGTTGCGACATCAATCGTCGATAGGTTTTTTTCAGCTCGGCATCGCTCATCGATTTATCGGCACCCAGTATTGCGTAAGCGTCCTCCAACGTGGTTTGTGAAGGCGCTGACTGGTAACCCGTGCTGCCGAAACCGGCCTTGAGCATTTCTTCCAGGCGCTTGAGCTGAGCTAGTGGAATGCCCAGTTTTTGACAAATATGCGCGAGCACTTCTTCTTCCGACGGATGCATCACGCCGTCGGCGTAGGCGGCCTGAAGCTGGATTTCCAGGAACATCTGGATCAGCGTGGTTCTGCGGTGAACTTCTTTCTTAAACTGATCCAGAACTTCGTCAATGGGAAAGTCGGCCGATTTGCCTTCGCTGAATAATTTCTTCGCCGACTCGCGCATCTGCGCGTTCAGGCCAAGATGGTTCATGACCTCTTCGGCGAGGCGAATTTCCTCTCGCGTCACTTTGCCATCGGCCTTGGCGATATAACCCATCACCGAGAAAGTCGCGGTAAAAAAGG
>Ga0316189_10006090_pt1 | contig 11531 bp, 9 predicted proteins | sample LowCovwburrow_MG_FD_204930 | JGI IMG/M metagenome (GOLD analysis project Ga0316189, IMG submission 204930) | Coastal sediment microbial communities from Maine, United States - Lowes Cove worm burrow | ecosystem: Environmental > Aquatic > Marine > Coastal > Sediment | place: USA: Maine... | reverse complement strand
CTGCGTCGCAGCATGCCGATTGGCGCTGGCGGTATGGCGCGCGAGAATTACGCAGTTGAGCTCGCGCAACGCATTTACAGGATGCGGCCAGAGCTCGATGCTTACCTGATGACCGATCGTGGTGTCGAGGCTCTGGCCGGTCAAACCCCGGCACCGAATGTCCGTCGTGTCTTCTTCCACGAGATTGAAGAAGTCATGGAGCTGCATCTGAGTATTCTTGGCGGGGTCGGTGAACGCTATGACACACCGTTTTTCGAAAATCTGAAAAAATATGCGCGTCGTCCGGTGGGCACCTGGCATGCGCTACCGGTTGCCCGGGGCAAATCGATTTACAAGTCTCACTGGATTCAGGATATGGGTCAATTCTATGGCTCTAACCTGTTTATGGCTGAAACCTCTGCCACTTCCGGCGGTCTCGACAGCCTGCTCGAGCCGACCGGCAACATCAAGATGGCCCATGAGAAGGCGGCGCGTTGCTTCGGTTCGGATCATACCTATTTCGTCACCAACGGCACCTCGACCGCGAACAAGATCGTGGTACAGGGGGTTTGTAAACCCGGTGATATCGTGCTGATCGACCGTAACTGTCACAAGTCCCACCACTATGGGCTCGTGCTTTCCGGCGCGCAGCCTCTGTACATGGATGCCTTTCCGCTGGTGCCTTACTCGATGTATGGCGCGGTACCGTTACAATCGATCAAGCAAACCCTGCTGCAGCTCAAGGCCGAGGGTAAACTCGACAAGGTGCGCATGTTGTTGATGACTAATGTTACTTTTGATGGTCATCTTTACAACGTCACACGTGTCATGGAAGAGTGTCTCGCTATCAAGCCCGACCTGATCTTTCTGTGGGATGAAGCCTGGTATGCGTTCGGACGTTTTTCACCCTTTTATCGCCGCACGCGAACCGCAATGGGTGCGCGCCAAACGCTGGCGGACCGCTACCACTCGGACGCTTACCGTGACGAGTATGCCAAATTCAAGAAGAGTATCGGCAACATCGATATCAACAACAAGAAGCTGCTATCGACCAGGCTGATGCCTGACCCGGATCAGGTCCGCTTGCGCGTCTACTGTACGCACTCCACCCACAAGTCACTGTCTGCGTTGCGCCAGGGATCGATGATTCACGTTAACGATCAGGATTTTCACGAAGACAATCATGAAGCTTTTGAGGAAGCCTTCATGACACATACTTCCACTTCGCCGAATCAGCAGATCATCGCCTCGCTCGATCTTGCGCGACGCCAGGCCGAGCTGGAAGGCTATGAACTGGTTACCCAGCAGATTCAGCTCGCGCTCGAATTGCGGCGCCAGGTCAGCAATCATCCGTTGATTTCGAAATACTTCCGCTTCCTCGATCCGGTTGACATGATCCCGGCCAAGTACCGTAAATCCGGATTCGACAGATTCGGCCAGCCCGGAGCCACCTGGAAGACGGTGGTGGATGCCTGGGAAGAGGATGAGTTTGCGCTCGATCCGACGCGTTTGACGCTGTTCTGCGGTACCGCGGGTTACGATGGCACCGAGTTCAAGAACCTGCTGTCGGACAAGTTCGACATCCAGATCAACAAGACTTCGCGTAATACCGTGTTGTTCCAGTCCAATATCAATAACTCGCGCAGTGCCACGGCTTACCTGATTGAAACCCTGGTCAAGCTGTCGCGGCAGATCGATACGCGTCTGGCGCGTGCCAGCAAAGACGAGAAGGCTGCGTTTGCTGCCCGGGTCAAGTCATTAACCGAGGACGTACCGGATTTGCCTGACTTCAGTCATTTCCACGATAAATACCGCGATAACCCGAACAGCAAGACGCGTGAAGGCAACATGCGGGAAGGTTTCTTTGCCGCATATGAATCAAAGAATTGCGAGCACATCAAGCTGTTCAGCAAGGAAATTGATGATCGCCTGCGCAATGGTCCGGATCTGGTATCAGCCAATTTCGTTATTCCCTATCCGCCCGGGTTCCCGATCATGGTTCCGGGGCAGGTGATCAGTCGGGGCATACTCAACTTCATGCGTGAGTTGGACGTCAAGGAAATCCACGGTTATCACGCGGAGCTGGGAATCAAGTTGATCAAGATGGACAACGCTAAACCTAAAGCCAGAAAGTCGGCAGCCAAAGCGAAGGCAAAGGCACCCGTTAAAGCCAAAGCAAAGTCAGTAGCTAAAGCCAAAGCCGCGGCGAAAAAACGGTAACCGGCTTGTGCCAGTAAATGCGCTGTGTAGAAGTGCATTTATTTCGCAAGTAAACTAAACCTGTGCCCACTGTTGTGGGCACAGTTATCTAAACCCTATGCATGATCCCGATATAAGCATTGCTCTGAATGTCAGTCGCGCTATCGACCTGTCGGTATTACAGAATTGCGACCTCGTAATTGGCATATCCTGGATCGAATTGATGGTCTGCCTGAATCCAGTACTCGGGCTTTTTCTGTTCCAGCTAGTGCGCAGTTCGTCTCCTATTCATCCCAGTGTTACCGTCCCCGGAATGGTCGCGCCAACCGTTGTTCAAAACCGAATTTAAGTGGCAGGTTACCTGATTGGTATTGCAGTGATCTGTATAAACTAAACTGCCACTATAACTCTGACACGATCGCTCTACGCGTCGTCCCCGCAAATTCATACCTCATCCCCGAGAGTTATTACGTCATCCCGAGAGTTATTACGTCATCCCCGAGAATTATTGAGTCATCCCCGCGCAAGCGGGGATCTCGCAATTGCGCCATGATCCCAAGATCCCCGCTTGCGCGGGGATGACTGCTTTCAGAGTTCCCTTTACTTCTTTAACTGCTTGAACATGGAGCTTACCGCATAGTCGAGGCGCTGCTTGATGATCGCCGGGTCCGGGTTCTGCTGGACCTCGGCAGTGGCTATGCCGCCCCAGACGGCAAAGCCGGTGTTGGCGTCGATGAGTACTACGGAGAGCGCACCCATGGGTACATTTTCCAGGGTTTCCAGTTTACTGTCCGGGTCAGTCTTGATCTCCATGGTAGCCATGTCGATACCAGCGGCAAAAGCGACGATCAGGTCCGGGCTGGACGAAGATTCAGTCATGCCATGCGTACGCAGCTCTCGGTCGATGAGGAATTTGATTTCGGAGTCCATGTCGAACTGTGGTGGTTCCCACTGACCCTCGGGGTCATAGACGATAGCGGCCGAACCCAGCCAGGTGTAGGTGGAGTAGCCTTTGAGATTCGCTTTGGGGTCGACATCGGTGTCGACCATTATGTCTTTGGTGACACTGCTGGCGCAGCCTGCAAGCAGTAACAAAATGGCCGAGAGGACGATAAAAGGTTTGTTCATGGTAAGTTTCCGTTAAATCCGTTAGTTAAATTAAAGACATCCCTGCTAAACACCGCTGGAACCTCATTTTGCAGCGCGCAAATATAGCGACTGCTGCTTATAAATGCAATCCGTATCCGTTGCACATATGCGTTAACTGCAAAGGCGCGATGTTTAATACGTCGATTGGCAATAGCTGGATCACCACCGGGCGATGAAACCCGTCAAATTTCGTGTTGCCTGTTCTGCCTGTGATCGTAAGCAGCGGCTATTGCGGTGCAAACGAGACTGTCCCTTTTATGCTCTGGTCGGCGCAATCACTTGTTGTCGATCTTTTTGAAATACAGCCAGATCAGCAGGCCGATAAACAGGAAGACTTCGATGTTCATCACGGTGTCCAGTAATCCGTCGCTCATATGCTCAGTCCTCGAATTCTTTTTGCAGCGTTTTCAGCAGGCACACCACGAGTAGCAGCACAACGAAAACAAAGGGCAGGGAGCCCAGTGCGATAATCGATTTTATCGCACTGATGTTGCCGGACAGGATCATGACATATCCGAGCGCGCCGAGGATGACGCCCCAGATCAGTTTGATCTTTGCGCTCGGATTTAAATCACCCCCGGTGGAAAACATTCCCAGCACGAAAGCGGCACTGACGACGCTGGTAACGATGAATAAAAATGCCGCCACCATGACCAGCGAAATCGTCAGCCAGGGTAACGGGTAGCTCTGCAGCATGAAAAATGTGACTGCGCTGACGTTATTTCTGACCACGTCCATTATCTCGGAACCCTGGTTTAACACCGCGTGAAATCCGGCGCCGCCGAAGATGCCGAACCACAGCATGGAAAAAATGGTCGGGCCGAGGATCACGCCGAGGATAAATTCGCGAATGGTTCGGCCTTTTGATATGCGTGCGATAAATACGCCGACAAAAGGGGCCCAGGCGATCCACCAGACCATGTAGGTCAGGGTCCAGGACTGGAACCAGTTACCAATATGTTCATCCATGAAGGTAAAGGTACGAAAGCCATGCGGCAGTACTTTTGCGAAATATTCGCCGATGGCGCTGGTGATGCCCCCCATCAGGTAATGCGTTGGCCCGGCCAGCAGAATAAAAATCAGCAAAGCACCGGCTACCGCCATCGCGGTATTGGATAACTTTGCCATGCCGGTGCTCAGATCGACGACCAGCGGTGGAAAGTAGGCCGCGCAGAGCACGAAAAACACCACGGTGGTCAAACCGAGGCCAGTGCCACTGAGATCAAACAGCGTGTCGATGCCGTCCTTGACCTGGAATACGCCCATCGCGATCGAGCCACCGACACCGATGGCAATTGCGACGATGGCGAGCAGGTTACTCAGCCAGCTGACCAGGTCGGTAACCCGGTTGCTGCCGAAGGTATCGATGATCGGCGACCCGATCAGGCTGGGGCAGCCGCGCCTGAAGCCGAAGTAAGCGATCACCAGCCCGGTCAGCGCGTAGATCGCCCAGGCGTGCAGACCCCAGTGGAAATTGGTGATGAATAATGCCGAGTTTGCCGCCTGCCCCGGGACTGCATATTCCCTGATCAGGTCGAAGTGGGTGAGGGGTTCGGCAGTTCCCCAGAACAGCAGGCCGACCCCCATGCCGGCGGCGAACAACATCGTCAGCCATGAAATCGTCGAGAATTCGGGTTCGTCGTCGTCCTTGCCGAGCCTGATACCGCCGTAGCGCGATAGCGCCAGCCAGATGCTGACGATCAGCATGAAGGATACCGCCAGCATGATAAACCAGGCGCGGCTGATGAACTGGACGTGAACCAGTTGCGCCGCTTTCGTCGCAAGCCCCCCGGCATCGATCAGGCCCCAGATCGCTATCGCACTGGTGATAATCAGTGCGGTAATCAGCAGGGGACTGGTAAAAGCGGATTTTTGGCTGCTCAACGCCGCATGATCGTCGGATGGCGAATCGCTTGAATCATGATTGTTCATTGGCGTCGCTTATATGCCTCTCGGAACATGCGGAAACAGGACGACTGACGACAGGGCCCAAGTCTGTGCGAGTCGATTCGTTTAGGCAAGCTTCAGGCAGGCCATTTCGGGGACAGTATACTTAATTCTGCTAACAGCTGGACTATCATGGGAGACATTAAGAATTAAGTACACTGTCCCCGAAATGGCACTTACTTAAGCTCGCAACTATCGTTATACCAAACCAGCAATGACCGGATAATCGGTGAAAGTTTTCGCGAATGCCTCGGCGGCAACGCCGCCTGCGGTTTACTTCGCAAAAACTTTCACCGATTATCCTGCCATAAGATTTACTTGGCATTTATATTTTGGATTTGTTTCGATAAACCATGTTTTCGAACTAATGTAAGTGCCATTGTATACTGTCCCCGTATTTTCCTGACGTCTTGACGTTATAACGTCAAAGCGCTAGAGTTGTGTTATGAGTGAAACCACCCAGAAAAGGGCCACCGTTTACTTCGACCCATACCTGCATCGTGCGCTGCGACTGAAAGCGGCTGAAACCGATCGCAGTATTTCCGCACTGGTGAATGAGGCGGTCAAAGCCGCGCTTGCGGAAGACTTCAGTGATATCGAGGCCTTCGAAGCCCGGGAAAATGAACCCGATTATGCGTTCGAGGATGTCGTCAAGGACTTGAAAAAGCGTGGCAAGATATAGCATGCGAATAAAGAAATCGGCCCGCGAAGAACTCGAATCTATCGCTATCAGGGCGGATCGACGGCACCTCATCCAGCGTATTGATTCACTCGCGGACAACCCATGGCCTCCGGGTGCATTGAAGTTGTCGGGCCTCGAGCTTTATCGTATCCCCCAGGGACGTTACTGCATCCTTTATACCATTGAGGATTCGGCGTTGGTGGTTCATCTGATCAAGATCGGCGATCGCAAGAATGTTTACCGAAGCAAATAAGCAATTCCGGGAGGGAAGCGCTATGAGGTTTAGCAGGTCTGGAATTGTATGCCTGTCAATACTGGGTAATTTCGTCTGCTCAACTGCCTTCGCGGCTGGTTTTTATATTTCCGAAGTGGGTACGCCGGGCAGTCTCGGTTCCGGGGGCGTGATCAACCCGACCAATACCTACACCGCCGATGCGGCCTGGACCAATCCGGCGGGTATGACCGGGCTGGATGACGACGCTATCCTGGCGGGCGTAACGATTGCGACCGGTGAAATCAAATTCGATTCCGATATCGGGCCCGCTGGCGACGATGGTGATAATGGCCTGGATCCTGCTTTGATACCGAGCTTTTTCTACGTGCGCAAGCTCTCCGAAGATGCGCGTTTCGGCTTCTCGGTGGTCGCCCCTCTGGGTGGTGGATTTGATTTTGGTAGCGATTTCGTCGGTCGTTATGTCGTTACCAAAACATCGCTGGAGGGCGTTGGGCTCACTCCGAGTCTTGCCTATCGAGTGAACGAGCGTCTCTCCGTCGGTGCCGGCCTGTCGGTGGTTTATACCCGTTTTGAACAGGATATTGCCTTGAACCAGGCGGGCTTTGCGGATGGCAAGATCAAAATGGAAGATCTCGAGGATTGGAGTGCGCAGGCTATTTTAAGCCTGACTTATGAGCTCAGCAGTCGCAGCTTGCTCGGCCTGGTTTATCGCTCCGAGACGGATACCGAGCTCAGCGGAGATATCAAGGTCGAAAATGTGCAGGGCGCATTCTCTGCCAGGACAGATCTGGATGTCGACTGGAAAAATCCGCAGTGGATCGAACTGGGGCTGCGTCACCATTTGACGGATGATACGACCCTGTTTTTCAATCTCGGCTGGCAGGAATGGTCCAGGTTTAGCAAAAACAAGCTGGCAATAAACACGCCGGGAGATGCCGTTGTGGAGCTCGATCGTAACTTCGATGATACCTGGCATGTCGGCGTCGCCGTTTGGCAGACGCTGGAAAATGACGCTCATATAACCCTGGGTCTGGCCTACGAAAGTTCGCCGGTGGATGACGAAGACCGCACTTTCGATCTCCCCTTCGATGAGCTCTACAAGCTGGCGGCATCCTATTCCTGGAGAGGTGACCAACAATTCGATTATTCGATCGCTAGTACCCTGTATCTTTATGGTGACGCTGCGATTGACCAGACCCAACAGGGGGTTCGGACCAAGGGCGAGTTCGATACCAATGTCGTCGTGTTTGTGGGCGCTACAATGAATTACAGATTCTGAGCCATGCCTCAACTCGACCCCGAAACTATTTCAGTAATCAACTTTATCAACCTGTGAAAGGAGTGTAACTATGAGTAGCTTTATCAGTAAACCAAACGCATTGGCAGCACTGGCAACGTCCGCGGTGATTCTGCTACCCGCAAGCGCAAACGCATTCGAATTCACCCTTTCGGGGCAGGTAAACCGCCTGATAATGAATGTCGATAATGGCGAGACCAGCGGCGTGGCCAATGCCGACAACTCGGTCAGCGGTACCCGCGTGCGCGTCAAGGGTGACGGCGATATCGGCAATGATTTAACCGCCGGCCTTTATTATGAATACCAACTGCAAAGTAATCCCTCCGATAAAATTACCGCAGACAGTCTCGATTCGGATGGTATTGGCGGCGATGTTGGTGCCGGCGACAATTTTTCAAACCGGAATGCCAATGTCTGGGTCAAGGGTAATTTTGGTAAAGTAACGCTCGGTAAGGGCAGCGGGGCGTCCGATGGCTCGACCGAGGTGGATAAATCAGGTACCACGGTGATTCAATACACGAGCGCCAACGGCGATATTTTGAGTAGCATGGAGTATGGTGATTCCGGGGTAACCGTCGGTGACTCGCGATCGGGATTTGATGGCCTGAGCCGCAATGATAATATTCGTTACGACGCCGCGGTGAGTGATTTTTCGTTTGCTGGCAGTTACGGCAATGGTGATAAAAAGGAACTGGCCGCCGGATACAAAATGGACAACCTGGAAGTCAGGGTCGCCTGGTGGGACGGACAGAGTAGTAATGACGACGTTAGCGGCGCCGCTATATCGGCCAGCTGGGAAGCTGAAAACGGTATAAACCTTACCGGTGCCTATAGTGGCACCGATGCGAGTGACGATGGGGCTGACGATCCGACCAATATCTATCTGAAACTGGGTTACAAGACGGGTAAATCTGCCTATGGTATCGACTGGTCTGAAACCCAGGACCTGGGCCCCGGCGATGCTAGTTCGGTTAGCCTGGCCTGGGTATATATGCCGATAGCAGGTGTAGAAGTCTATGCGTCATACCGGGTCGAGAGTCTCGATGATGTGGATGGAGAAGATGATATCGATGCCCTTATTGGTGGGGCCAGAGTCAAATTTTAATGATGAAACATATAAGTTGTATATGGCAGCTGAGGCGGGCCATTCTAGCCGGTGCTTTGCTGGCAACCGCTGCTGGCTGCGGTTCGACAAACCTGGGAAACATAGATGAAACGGACGATCCTCGAGAGACTATGCCCGGGCCCAGCGTACTTGCCGACGAACAGGGTGAATCGCCCCTGACACTGAAAACGGGTGCCGACAAAGAAGCAGCCAAACCGGCCCCGGTCGCTGCGCCGGTAATGGATGAAAAGGCCGAGTTTGAGCAATTCAAGAAATGGGATGATCTGCGCACGAATGCCGCGGATTCGGCAGAGTACCAGGAATTCCTGGAGTGGATAAAGTATCAGAAATTTAAGGCCGGGCAGTAACGCCCGGCCTTTTGCGATAGCGAAATTATTCCACGGGAATGCAAGCGTTATGAACCACCCGTGGCGCCGTATTTGGCAATCCAGGCTTTAACCTGGGGCGAGTTCGACGCAACTGAATGTAGTAATCTCAGGTAACGCTGAATACCGGCGGTTTGCCCGCTTTTATCCATGTAGGATACCTGCAGAAAAGCGAGGTCGAGGTTGTTCGGCCAGCTTTTGGTCGCCGAATCGATGGCTTTCATCGCCGCGTCGGTTTGCCCGAGCGAATCGAGCGCGACAGCATATACATAAACATTCCTCGGGGATGAATCTTGCTGCTCGATAGCCGTTGCAAAATACTCGAGCGCCTTGTCCTGCTTACCTTCTCGAACCAGGAACAAACCATAAGCATGGTTTGTATTTGCGCTGTCGGGCGCCACCTTCAATGCGAGTTGTAACAGCTTGCGTGCTTCGTGATCCCTGCCGGTAGCACGGTAAAGGTCGGCTAAATTGATCAGCGTTGGCACATAGTAGGCTTCGATTTCGAGCGAGCGCAGGTAGGCATTTTCAGCCAGAATGCTGAAACCGAGGCTGGCCTCGAGATTGCCGATGGAAAGCTGCCCTGAGGGAGAATCGGCATTGTAATTCAGTACTTCGCGGTACTCATCGATGAGCTTGCCGAGTCGCTCGGCATCCTTGCCTTCGAGCTGGACCAGCGCATCGGCGAGTATGCTGGCGACTTCGAGGCGAATTACCCTCACCGGGTCGTTGATCAGCGAATTCAGCAACTGCCAGCGCACTTCAACCTGCATCGGTCGCAACGCACTCACCGCCGCGCGACGTATTAGCGGGTCCGGATTGGCCAGTTGGCTGGCAGCCGTCTCAATGGACAGGCGCGAAGGAAATCCGGCGAGTTTGTTGAGCAGGGTGGCCTGGCGGATCGGGGTCAGGTTCAAGTCGGGTGGATTCGATGCATATTCTTTGAAGATCAACGAATCCTGTCGATCCAGTCCCTGGTTGATTATGGGCCAGATATTTTGCCGCTCAGTTGTGCCCCATTCAGTCATCGTCTTAACTGCCCAGGCGTCGGTTTTACCCTGGTGGCATGTGGTGCAGGCATTGGGAGCGTTCGAGACCATCGACAGCTGTGGATCGGGAATCGTGAAACTGTGGTCGCGTCTCAGGTCGACCGACATGTAGAGTCTTTCGGGCATGTGGCAGTTCACGCATTGCGCACCGGCCGACCCCGTTGGATGCCGATGATGATTCGTCGTATCGAAGCGGTCGGGTTTATGGCACTGGGCGCAGAGCGCGTTGCCCTCGGCTATCAACTTGCCCGAATGCACATTGTGACAATTATCGCAGGTCACGCCGCTGTGGTGCATCTTGCTCTGCAGAAACGAGCCCATGACGAAAACTTCATCGTCAATCTGGCCATCTTCAAAATAGAGCCCCTGGTCAAGCAAGGCCAGTCGATACTGATCATGGTAGTCGGCGAGCGGCGTGGTATCTCCAAGTGACGAACGCCGCGAGTGGCAGCCGCCGCAGGTGTTGATAGCCGTATTGGAGATGCTGCCTGAAGGCGAGGCGATATCGTCGTTGCCGCGAAAAGCCCAGGCAAGTGGCGGCGTTCGCTGTCGATCAAATCCGGTATGTGTCGCATTCAGTTGCTTGTTTGACGCCAGGCTCAGATGCCCGGTGGCTGGCCCGTGACAGGACTCGCAGCCGACGCCGACTTCGGACCAGCTGGTCGCGAAACTCGAGTCGGCGGGGTCGAAGTTCTTGCGCACGTTGGTGCTGTGGCACTCGATGCAGCGGCTGTTTGCGTTCTGAAAATGGCGCGTCCAGAAGAAGGGGTGCTCGGGATCGATATCTTGGTCGGTTTGCAAATGGTACCAGCGTTGCCCGCCTTGCACTGCAGGCCGGCTGTCCCAGGCCACATTCAGCGCCTGCAGGTGGCCCTTGCCAATATCGATCAGATATTGCTGCAGCGGATAGTGCCCGAAGGTATATTTGACAGTGTAGACAGCGGGCTCACCATCCTTACCCACGGTTGCTACCTGGTAAGTTCCATCGTTTTCGAACAGGCGCGTGTCGATACCGTGAAAGCTGACGCTGACATCGTTGAAATCACCCAGCACGGTGGCTTTGTTGGCGGGCTCCATCGCCTTGCGATGATCCGATTGTTGCCAATCGGCGTATATATTCTCGTGGCACTGGACGCACTGCGCGGAACCGGCAAATTCAGCAGGCTGTTTAGCTGTGGCGGGAAATGTGACGACCAGCAAACACAACAGGTGTAAAATGCCTGGCCAGGTATGCGCCAGGGTGACGCGTGGATTTTTCAACGTAATGTCCCTTATCATCGAGGGCTAGATTAGCAGGAATGAAAAATGAAGAAACAAATTATTATCGTGGCTGTCGCACTATTAGTGTCGGCATGTGCTACCGGCTCCAACCTGGCACCGAGCTATACTTACAATGAGATCCACGTTATCAATAATTCGAAGCAACCGATCCAGAACCTGACGCTAAGAGTGGCTGATTCCGGAGAGATTTTCAGCTGCGAGAATATTGCAGCACTGGGGGTT
>Ga0316189_10006089_pt1 | contig 11533 bp, 13 predicted proteins | sample LowCovwburrow_MG_FD_204930 | JGI IMG/M metagenome (GOLD analysis project Ga0316189, IMG submission 204930) | Coastal sediment microbial communities from Maine, United States - Lowes Cove worm burrow | ecosystem: Environmental > Aquatic > Marine > Coastal > Sediment | place: USA: Maine... | reverse complement strand
CGTTCTGCCCCGACGAGCAAAGGGTGCTGGCTGTGATACCTGTGTATTCTCGCTGATCGTTACCACCAGATTGCCGTGCGACACGGCAGCGGGGCTGACCCGGACCGTGCTGTTTATCACCACGGTACCGGTACGTGAATTGACGATTACCCGAGCAACTGCCTCCGCGGGATCGACGTTCAGGTTCTCAATCAAGGAAACGAAGCCGACCCGCTGGCCGATATTCTTTGGCGCATTGACCTTGACCGAGGTCGCATCGACCGCGAACGCCGCACCTTCGCCGATCGCCTTGTTGATGGCGGTCGTCATACGCTGAACAGTCGTGAAATCGCCCTCTTTCAGATTCAGTGTCAGCATCGCGTCCTTACCAAAGGGCGTGGCGACACTGCGTTCCACTGTCGCGCCATTCGGCACACGACCGGAACTCGGGACATTGACCGTTACCTTGGAGCCGTCTTCGCCTCCAGCCGTCAGACCGCCAACCACCATATTGCCTTGAGCGATCGCATAGACCTGGCCATCGATACCTTTCAAAGGTGTCATCAGCAGGCTGCCGCCACGCAGGCTCTTTGCGTCACCGATGGACGAAACGGTTACATCCACCTGCTGCCCCGGCTTGGCGAAGGGTGGCAGATTGGCGTGAACAGTGACCGCGGCCACGTTCTTGGGATTCAATGCGACATCGGGCGGTACGACAATACCCAATTGCGTCAACATACTGCGCAGACTCTGCCGGGTGAAGGGAGAGGAATTCACCTTGTCGCCACTGCCGTCGAGTCCGACCACCAGGCCGTATCCAAGCAGCTGGTTGTCACGCACACCCTGGATGACTGCCAGATCCTTGATTCTCTCCGCCTGAACCGGAAGCGCCATCAGTGTGATGATGCAGGCCAATGCCAATTGGATAACGCTTGAAAACACGGTGCGATGATGGCTGCTTTTGTTCATGTTGATTCCAGAATCAGAAGGGGACAATGGCCGAGATAAAGAATCTCGCCAGCCATCCCATCTTTGAGGCATCGGAAACCTGACCGTCGCCGACATAGACCAGGGTCGCATCCGCGATCCGGGTCGACTCAATCGTATTGTCGATATCGATATCTTCCGGCCGCACGGTACCCGCGACACGAATGTACTCATTGCCGCCGGTCATACCGATACGTTTTTCTCCACGCACCTTGAGATAACCATTGGAAAGGACGTCCGTCACTGTCACCGAGATAGAGCCGTTGAACTCATTGTTCTGGGTATTCTCGGCGTCACCCTCGAAAGCGGTATTCGATTCCAGGCTCTGTCCGAGGTTGTACGGATTGCTGCTGAACGGATTGTTGAAGCTGACACCCTGACCAAAGAGGGTCGGCGAGATGATGGTGGTGCTGTTGCTCTTATCCACCGAACCGTCGTTCGTATGGGACGCCTCGGTGTCTTCAACCAGATTGACCAGCAGGATGTCACCGACCCTGCGGGCCCGGACATTCTCGAACCAGCTCCGCTCAAAGCCCGACTGGAAGATCGAGCCGTTACCCTGAGGTGCCCGCGGTATGTCTTCCGGCAGCACAGCGGCATACTCGGGATCGCGTTTCGGTGCCGAGTTGCAACCCACAAGCAATGCAGAGGCAATCGCCAGCACGATGAGTACCTTCATGCTGCCGACCAGCGGAACCCGAATCTCTTGCGCTTCACCATTCATCATCAATTACCTGTCGCTAATGCCGATCAGAGCTGCTGACTCACATAGGCCAGCATGTCGTCGGTGGTGGAGATCGCCTTGCTGTTCATCTCATAGGCGCGCTGGGTTTCAATCATGTTCACCAGCTCTTCCACCACGTTGACATTGGAGCTTTCCAGCGAACCCTGAATCAGGGTGCCCGATCCGTTGGTCCCGGGGGTGTCGATCTGTGGCGTACCGCTGGCCGCTGATTCGCGATAGAGGTTGTCGCCGATCGATTCCAGACCGGTCGGATTGACGAATTGCGCCAGCGTGATACTGCCGATCTGGTCGGGGCTGCTGTTGCCGGCAACCATTGCCGAGACAGTACCGTCCGAACCGACGGTGACACTGATGGTATTGGCCGGGATCGTGATCGCAGGTTCAATCAGGTAACCGTTCTGCGTCACCATCTGACCGCTCGAATCCAGACCGAAGGAACCGTCGCGGGTGTACACGGTGCTTCCATCCGGATGATTCACCTGAAAGAAGCCATTGCCCTGTACGGCAACATCGAAGCTGTTGTTGGTCTGCACGATGTTGCCCTGGGTGTGCAGCTTCTGGGTCGAGACCGTACGAACGCCGGTGCCCAGATAAAGACCGGAGGGCAGCTCGGTATCTTCGGTCGAACTGGCTCCGGCCTGGCGGACATTCTGGTAGATCAGGTCTTCGAATACAGCCCGGTCACGTTTGAAACCAGTAGTGTTGACGTTGGCCAGGTTGTTCGAGATCACAGACATGCGCGTCTGCTCTGCATCCAGTCCGGTCTTCGCAATCCATAGTGCGGGGTACATGATCCAAACCTCTTCTGTTGGGTGGCAGCCTGCAGATCAGAACCGCCGCGTAAAATTCGTTCAGTGACTAGCTAGCAGAATCCTCTGCAAAACCCTTGCCAGCTTTAGACACCCTGAAGGATGCTTGAGGCCGCGACCGAATTCTCCTCGGCCGTCTTCATCATCTTGACCTGGAGTTCGAAGCGCCGGGACAGTTCGATCATATTGACCATCTCATTGACCGCATTGACATTGCTGGATATCAGCGCACCCGGGACCACGCGTTGCTGGGGGTCCGCCCCTGCTTCGCCGCCGCCCTTGAGACGGAACAGGCCGTGTTCACCCTTTTCCATCTCGCCAAACTGCGGTGCAACCAGCTTTATACGATCAATAACCGCAAGCTGTTGCGTGGCGGCACCGAGCGGTCTGATCGATACCGTACCGTCACTGCCAATGTTGATTTTTTCGAATGGCGGTACGGCAATCGGCCCACCGTTGCCCATCACCGGCAAACCGTTGCCGGTCACCAGCAGGCCGTTCTCATCCACACGAAGATCACCTCGCCGACTGTAGGCCTCACCGCCGTCACGCGCCTGAACCGCCAACCAGCCACCGTCCTTCACTGCGACATCGAGGTCGCGGCCGGTGTGCTGCAGGCTTCCGAAGTCGAAATTCGAGGTGGGACTCTCGTCCATCGCGTAAACCCTGGTGGGATGCCCGTCGCCAAACACCGGCATGCTGCGGAACTGATTGAGGTCGGCGAGGAAACCGGTGGTACTGGCGTTGGCAAGATTATTTGTCGCGGCAGCCTGGGCAATCAGGGTCTCTTTGGCACCGCTCATCGCGACGTACAGCATATCGTCCATCTTTCTCTCCCTCGTTTTAGCCGGTGACGGGGGGCGTCAGCCCCCCATACCCGCTTATCGGATGTTGATGACGGTCTGGGTGATCGAGTCCGCGGTAGAGATCACCTCGGCATTGGCCTGGAAGTTACGCTGTGCGGTGATGAGGTTGACCAGCTGTTGCGCAATGTCGACGTTGGACGCCTCAAGCGCACCGGACTGGATCTGACCGAAACTGGAGGTGCCGGCCTCACCCAACTGTGGCGTACCCGAGGAGTAGCTTTCCATCCAGCTGGTATCCCCCACCTGGCGCAGGCCCTGCTGGTTGTTGAACTTGGCCAGCGCCACCTTGCCGAGTGGAGAAGACTGACCGTTGGTGTAGCGCGCAAAGATGACGCCTTCAGTATCGATGTCGACGCCAGCAAGACGACCGGAGGTGTAACCATCCTGGCTCAGGTTGTTGACTGCGAAAGATGAGCCGTACTGCGTAGTGCCATCAAAGTCGAATGTCAGGTTGACCGGCGCTGCGCCATTACCCGGGTCGTAAGGACTAGCGGCGGCTGTCGTCGTGGCGGCCCCATTCACTGACGTCAGCGTGCCCGTGCCGTCAAAGCCAAGCGTGAAGGGTGTACCTGCAGCCTGGCCGCTCGGAGGCACCTCGGTCCCGTCAACATAGTAGTACTGATCCCAGGCATTCGAACCGGTCTTGCGGAAATACATGGTCGAGGTGTGTGCATTGCCGAGAGAATCGTAGACCGTGGTCGACGTCGAACTGTTGTAACTGGCCGGGTTGGCAGGATTGAACGCCGCGGTCGGCGGCAACTGTGAAGAGTCTAGATTGAGCGCCGCAGACACCCCGGTGGTCGCACTGGGTGCACTGGGTGTGGTTGGCAGTTGCAGATCCTGCAGCACACCCGTATTGAAAGTGGTGGCACCACCAACACCGGTGGCCGCACCGTAGACCTGCAGACGGTCGTTGGCGTGATTGATCACAAAGCCATCCCGGTCGACGCTATAGGCGCCTGCTCGCGTATAGGCCTGAGTACCGTCGGTATTTTCCAGCACGAAGAATCCCTGCCCGCTGATTGCAAGGTCAAGGTTGTTGGAGGTGAAGTCGATCGAACCCTGACCGAACTGCTGTGCGACCTTGGCCACCCTTACGCCCTGACCGACGGCATTGGAGCTGGTGTCCTGGATGGCGCTCGCATAGAGGTCTGCGAATTCAGCACGCGATTCCTTGAAGCCGTTGGTGGCTGCATTGGCGATATTGTTACCGGTGACCTCCAGATCGGTCGAAGCCGCATTGAGTCCACTGAGAGCGATATTGAAAGGCATGTTGGCTTCTCCGCTTAATAAATCTGTTGCACGTTGTTGAAGGCGATCGGACCCAGGCCCTCGAGATTCAAGGTCAGCCCGTTCCTACCGCTGAGGTTGACGCTCTCGACCTTGGAGAAAATCTTGGTCTGCAGGTCGACCGCACGATCGTTCTGGATCGCCTCGACCTGGATGTTGTAATGACCCGGGGCCGCATAGCTTCCGAAATCGGTCATACCGTCCCAGCTGAAGTCCAGGTTGCCCGAGGGGGCCGTACCCATCGGTATCTCGCGCACCAGTTGCCCCACCTGGTCTGTGATGCGCACCGTCACCTGGGGACTGCTCTGGTCCAGGCTGACCTGACCGCGCACGCTGCCGCCCGGCATCAGGTAGCCGGTATCGATGGGTGCGAGGATCTCACGCCCCACCAGAGAACCGGCTTGCAGGGCCTGGCCGGAGGTGATGGAACCGGCGAGTGACTCGAAATTCTGGTTCAACTGCTCCAGGCCCGTCACCGATCCGAACTGCGCGATCTGGCCAAGGAAGTCGCCGTTCTCCATGGGCTTGAACGGGTCCTGATTGTTGAGCTGGGTCACCATCAGTTTCAGAAAAGTGTCGAGACCCAGATCGCTTGCATCATTGGTCGGGCCCGACTGCGTGTTCTGGGTCGACAGACCGAGACTGGCGAACAGGTCATTCTGTGTATTAATGCTCATCGCGCATTACCTCCCGAGATTGATGGTGGCGCTCAGCATCTTTCGAGTGGCATTCACCACCTCGACGTTGTTCTGATACGCACGCGACGCCGAAATCATGTTGGCCATCTCTTCCACCACATTGACGTTTGGGCGATAGATATAGCCATCCGCATCGGCCATGGCGTGTTGGGGCGCATACTCGCGCACCAGCGGCGCCTGGCTCTCGACGACTCCTGCCATACGAACCCCTACCGCCGGATTCTTCAGATTGGCCTGATCCAGCACGGCCTGAAACACCGGCTGGCGGGACCGGTAGGTTGTATTGGTGCTGCTGGATACGGCATCGACGTTGGCGAGGTTGCTGGAAACCAGGTTCATGCGCAGGTTCTGCGCGTTCATACCGGAACCGGCAATGTCGAAAATTTTGAAACTACTCATGAGCTATGTCCCTTGATGGCAGTCAGCAGCCCTTTGATGCGTCCATCGAGGAAGCGCAGGCTGGCCTCGTAGCGCATAACATTGGCGCTGAACTCGGTCTGTTCACGATCGGTCTCGACTGTGTTGCCGTCCAGTGACGCCTGCTGCGGAATGCGGTAAGCCATCTGGGTGGAGGCGACGAGACCGGAATCGTTCTGGATATGGCCCTTGTGTGTGGCTGCAAGGCGGACAGGATCCTGAATCTCCTTGCGCAACATGGCCTGGAAATCGAAATCGCGCGCCTTGTAACCCGGGGTGTCGGCATTGGCGAGGTTGGAGGCAAGTACTTCGGAGCGCCGCGCGCGAATCCTCAGAGCCTCCTCATGGATTCCAAACGCATCATCCAGCTTCATATCTTCGACCTGTGAACAAAGGCTTTGCCCAGTTCCGGAGCAGAAGACGTGCCAACAAGTGAATACGCTTTATATTCAGCTGGTTACAGAACAGGCTGGAGATTATCGAGGGCACCGGCGGCAAGTGCTTGCCGGGCGGCGGCAATGCAACAGCCGGTCAGGCAGCGGTCAGGAGCGCACCCGGTAGACGAGCCCGCCGGCGAGATTGCGCATCTCGAACAGATCTTCGTTGCCACTCATGGACTCGGTCGAGCCCAGGAACAGATGCCCCCCGGGGTTCAGAGAGCGTGCGATACGCGAAATGATGTCGCGTTTTCGCTCCTGTGAGAAATAGATGAGCACATTGCGGCAGAACACAACGTCGAACCTGCCCAGCGCATCAAAAGGCTGAAGCAGATTGAAACTGCGGAAACCTATGTTCTTGCGGTATTGAGGGAGCACCTCGATACAGCCGCCCTGTTCGCGAAAGTAACGGCGCCGCTGTCCATCACTGAGGCCGCGCGCGGCAGACACTCCGCAATAGCTGGCACCCTGTGCCTCGGTCAGGGCTGTAGGCGAGATATCGGTACCGACAATTTCGTAACTCAAGGTACGGCTCAGGCGCCCATCCTGCATCGCATCCTGCAGGCAGATCGCTGTCGTATAGGCCTCCTGACCGGTTGAGGCGGCCGCAGACCAGACGCGCAGGCGACCGGTATTTTGCTCTGCAAGGATACCGTCGATAAGCACGCTAAAATGCGCGCTGTCACGAAACCAGAAGGTCTCGTTGGTCGTCATCGCATCGACTACTGCTGTCTGCAGGCGACCGGTATCCGGCCGTGACAGGCCGGCTACCAGCTGTGTATACCCGGCAAGGTCGAACATCGGCAGCAGACGGCCCAGCCGGCTGGTCACCAGGTATTCCTTGCCCGCCCCCAGACGGATACCGGCACGTCCTTCGAGAAAATCGTGGATCGATTGATATTCAGCTGGTGTCAGGATATTGGTCACGGTTCCCTCTGTGAGCCTGGCGCCTGATGCATCTTGATCATGAAAGTTTCTGGCGATTTTCGGCATGTTGATGCAAGTGTTCCTGAACCATCATCGCAAGCGTATCCGGCTCCCATTTGGGCAGAAAATCATTGGCCCCGACCTTGTCAACCATTGCGCTGTTGAACACACCACTGAGCGAGGTATGAAGAATGACATGCAGATTGGACAGTTGCGGGTTTTCACGAACGGCCTTGGTCAATGAGTAGCCGTCCATTCGCGGCATCTCGATATCTGAGATGATGAGCGCCAGCCAGTTCTCGACATCCTTGCCCTCGTCAATCCATGTCTCCAATTGATCGAGTGCCTGCTTTCCGTCATTGGCAGTGGTGTACTCGACACCCATCTGAGCCAGCACGCGTGTGACCTGCTTACGCGCCACGCTGGAATCATCAACCATGAGCACATGCTGCGGTACCTCGCAGACCCGCTCTTTGATCACCCCGTCGGAAACCGCCTGGTCTATTCCAACCACCTCTTGCAGCACCTTCTCGACATCGATGATCTGGACCAGTTCTTCTTCGACCTGTGTCACTGCCGTCATATAGCTGCCCTGTGCAGCCCCCTTCGGCGGTGGCAGGATCTCCTCCCAGTTCATGTTGACGATGTGATCCACGGAATCGACCAGAAAGCCCTGGACCTTGTTGTTGTACTCGGTGACGATTACGAACTTTTCGCGATGGTTCTCGGTAGGCGCTGCTCCGATCGCCCGCGCCAGATCCAGGATGGCGATTGTCTTGCCGCGCATATTGGCGATTCCCAGGACCACCGGGTGCGACTGCGGAACCGATGTGAGTGGCGGGCACTGAATCACTTCCTGCACCTTGAACACATTGATACCGAAACGCTGGCGCCCACCCAGACGAAACAAGAGCAGTTCGAGTCTGTTGTGCCCTGCCAGTTTGGTGCGCATATCGACACCTTCGAGTAACCCTGCCATCTGATTCTCCAACTCCGGGCCCGCTGATGGTGTGCGTAGCGGCCTTTCAATCTGGAGCTTTAGTTCCCACTGCGGCGGAATACGGCACGAACCTTGCTACATTTCGAGCATGAACAAGATAAGACAGAAAATCGTCGCTGCGACCCTGGCATTCTTGATCCAGCCCGTTATCGCAGCCAACTACGAAACACAGTCGCATCAGAGCATTCGCGACGCCGCCGAGCAGCATGCCCTGAGTGAAACCGAAAACCTTCCCTCCAGACCCGAGGTAAGCGTCGGCGATCTGGACAGTCGTCTGAAACTCGCCGCATGCGACCAGCCCCTGGATACCTATAATTCACCCAACGGCCTGAACGGGGGTCGTGGTGTGGTCGGGGTCAGATGCTCGGGCAGCAAACCCTGGAAAATCTTCGTACCGGTCAAGGTCTCGCTGATGGAACACATTGTCATCAGCAGCCACCCCCTGGTGCGCGGCCAGACCCTGGAGGCCGACGATGTCACCCTCAGTGAGGTTGACGTATCAGCTGTACGCAAGGCCTATTTCACCCGTATCGAGGATGTGGTCGGCCTGCGCAGCAAGCGGGCCATCGCCAGTGGAAAAACCTTGCACGCCGGACTGCTGCAGCGTGCAAAGTGGGTCAAACGCGGCAACCAGGTCGAAATCGTTGCGATCGGCGACGGTCTGCAGGTAAGAATGATGGGCAAAGCGCTGGCCGACGGTGGACGTGGCGAGCGTATCAAGGTAAAGAATCTCGCTTCCGGTCGCGTGATCACCGGCACCGTCGCCGGCACGGGCGTGATACACGTATTCAACTGATGTCCGGCGAATGAAAATAATACTGCTGAAACGACTTTTTTCGGAACGAATTTCACCACTTACATCTGCTGTGTAAAGTCCGTCAAAAGTCGGACGATATAGGGGGCGAGATACAAATAAGGGTGTGACCGAGATGGCCATCGAAATCAGTGGAAACAACAGACAACGGCCCACGGAGGCCGCCGATGCCGGTAAATCGCAGGCTACAGCCGCCAGTACGAAGCAACCAAAAAGTGGGGCTGCCGGCAATGGCACTTCCAGTGGTGCAGACAAGCTGAACCTGTCTGATCAGGCAGCGCAGTTGCAGGCGCTGGAGGCTGAGATAGCCAACCTGCCGGTGGTCGATACCCATCGTGTGCAGGACGTGCAACGAACCCTCGCAACCGGTTCCTACGAGATTCAACCGGCACGTGTGGCCGAAAAGGTGCTGACCTTCGAGGCCGGCCTGGGCAAGGCATAAATACCGTATGGAAAGTGCTCAACTCATAAAGGCATTCGCCGCAACCGTGCAGGCAAGCCTGCACGAGCTGCGTTCGATCGAGCCGCTGTTGCAGCGCGAACAGACGATATTGACGGGCAAGGACCCGGCACAGCTTGAACAGGTGGTGCAGGAAAAACTGACCCTGTTGAAGCAGCTCGAGCATAGTGTTCAAGCCCGCGACCGCCTGCTGGAGGCAGCCGGTCTAGAATCGGGCTCGGAAGGTGGTGCCGGGCTCGTCGAGACCCTCGGCCAACCGCAGCTGAGCGCTGACTGGGAGGCCCTGACCGCACTGGCCGAGACCGTGGCCGATATCAACGACCACAACGGCCAACTGGCCAACCAGGGACAGCGGGCCACCCGCACTGCACTGGGCATCCTCACCGGACGCCCCGAGAAAGAAGATACCTACAGTACGCTGCGACGCAAACGCGGCGGTGCAAGCAGCTATACCCTGGGCAGGGTCTAGCCCGGGCGAACCAAACGGCCCCGACGCAGGCCTGACTCCGCCGCTCCGGGGACGCCAGACCGGACAGCACCCCCCGCCTTTTTTAACCTATTGTTCCCACAGCCCGGGCGTGAGGGCATTACAGGGCCCGTCGGGACAGGTTAGAATCCCCGACCTGAAGCGTCACGGCGCGTCTGCGGAACGAGTGTCCCCGGTCGCCAGCTGTCGGCCCCATACCCTGCCCCCGTAGCTCAGCTGGATAGAGCGCACCCCTCCTAAGGGTGAAGTCAGAGGTTCAAATCCTCTCGGGGGCGCCATTTTTATTCTTCAACAAGGGCCACCGAGTTGGAAATCTGGCAGATTGTCGTCCTCGCCCTCGTCGGCATCATGGCCGGCTGGCTCAATGTAATGGCCGGCGGCGGATCGCTCCTGACCGTACCGATCATGCTGTTCATGGGGATTCCCGCACCAGTTGCCAACGGCACCAATCGGATCGCCATACTGGCCCAGAACATCACCGCGGTGACCGCGTTCCGTAAACGTGGCTTTTCCGACTTCAAACTCAGCTTCAGCCTGGCTGCAGCTGCCGCGGTGGGGGCGCTCGGCGGGGCATCGATTGGTGTCCATCTCGAAGGGGAATGGTTCGACCGCGTGCTCGCGATGGTGATGGTCGCGGTGATGATCCTGATGGCCACCGGCCGGGACAAGGTCAAGCCGATTGGTGGCGAAGCACAACCGAAGAACCTGCTGCTGGGTCACGTACTGATGGTCGGTGCCGGTTTCTGGGGCGGCTTCATCCAGATCGGTGTCGGCTTCATACTGATGCCTATCCTCCACCGCGTGATGGGCCTGGACCTGGTGCGGGTCAATATGCACAAGGTGTTCGTGGTCCTGGTCTTCACTATCGTCGCACTGGCTGTGTTCGCCTCACAGCTGGAACTGCTGTGGTGGACCGGTGCGGCTTTGGCGGTCGGCAACTCGATCGGCGGCTGGCTGGGTGCGCATTCCACGGTGAGTCATGGCGAAACCCTGATCCGCAGGGTGCTTTACCTGGCCCTGACCGCCTTTATCATCAAGCTGCTGTTTTTCTAACCGCTAGCCGACGGGAACCCTCTGCATACCGGGGACTGCGATGTGCCGTGCGGTTGCCGCTACAATCCGCACTATGCTTTGTTTATGAGGACGTCGGAGTCACTTGTTGAACCATTCCCACCACCCGGCAGGATCTCACTGTCGTCTCAAGATCCCGTGGTGCCATGCGGCCTAGCCTGCCCCCGCTACCTCTCTGGTTCATGTTGTCTACCTGCCTGCTCGGCGCGTGTACACCGGGACCGGAACGACCCTTACCACCGGCAGTCAACACAGCTGCCGAGTTCAGTGCGCCGTTTCCTGGCTTAAGCTCTGACGCTTCAATTGGCGAACATTGGTGGCGACAGGCGGTCAGTGACAAGCTCTGGCCCCCTTTGGAACAGGCCTTGTCTTCAAACCCCGAACTGCGCGAGGCACAGGCCGAGATCGAAGCCGCCAGGGCACAGCTGCTCCAGGCCGAGGCGGACACCGGCCCAAGCCTCGAACTCGGCGCTGATTACCGGGCCAGAAGAGAGTCCGGTGACACGAGCAACAACCGCTCTATCGGTGTGGACGGTTCGGTACCCG
>Ga0316189_10006088_pt1 | contig 11533 bp, 9 predicted proteins | sample LowCovwburrow_MG_FD_204930 | JGI IMG/M metagenome (GOLD analysis project Ga0316189, IMG submission 204930) | Coastal sediment microbial communities from Maine, United States - Lowes Cove worm burrow | ecosystem: Environmental > Aquatic > Marine > Coastal > Sediment | place: USA: Maine... | reverse complement strand
ACTTCTTGTTTCGCAGATAATTCACTATCATTAATATTATCTATGAATTGTACCTCACCACCCGCATACAACCTATTTTCCAGAGTGTTATCAAAGGTAATCACTCTAAATATCTGTCTCGCAACACATACTACATCCATAGCCCCACTCTCATAGGTATTCACAACTTCCATCAACTGAACCTCCGTTCCATAAGCAATATTGTCATTTATATACACCGGTATGCCAAAAGTAATAGCCTCTCTCCGACAGTCCTGGATAAGTTGTTTATACCTTTCTTCAAAAATGTGTAAAGGCACCTTTTCACCGGGAAAGAAAACAGATTGCAAAGGAAAAAAGGGGAGTTTCATATTAAATATTTTTTCTAAAAATACAAAGTGAACTACATAGTCGCAAATGGCACATTAATTTAGATTGTTATATTTGTAACTATTTGTTTTATTTATAATTAATCTGCGTTTTATTTTGCGTAACATCTCCAAGTATTTTAGTTTTGTTTAAAAGTTAGGTTAAAGATGAAGTATACCGATCTATTAAACATTACAAAAGAATTCGGAAATCCTGTATATGTTTACGACGCTGGAAAGATAAAATCTCAGTTCAACAGGCTGACCAACGCCTTTAAAACGGTTAAAAATTTAAAATTAAATTACGCGGCCAAAGCACTTTCTAATCTCACCATTCTGAGGTTAATGAATGACCTTGGAAGTGGTTTAGACACCGTATCAATACAAGAAGTAAAACTAGGTCTTCTTGCTGGTTTTAAACCTGAATCAATCATTTTTACGCCAAACGGCGTCTCTTTAGAAGAAATAGAAGAAGCTGCGGCTTTAGGTGTGCGAATAAATATTGACAATCTTTCCATCCTGGAGCAATTTGGGAGCACACACCCGGATATACCTGTATGTATTAGAATAAACCCACATGTAATGGCTGGTGGAAATTCTAATATTTCCGTAGGCCACATTGATTCAAAATTTGGTGTTAGCATCCATCAAATTCCTCATTTATTGAGAATTGTTGAATTAACCAAAATGAAAATTAATGGCATACATATGCATACCGGGAGTGACATTTTGGATATTGATGTGTTTTTATATGCCTCTGAAATTCTCTTTGAAACTGCCAAAAATTTTAGAGAACTGGAGTTTATAGATTTCGGAAGTGGATTTAAAGTTCCTTATAAAGATGGAGATATAGAGACCAATATTGAGGAATTGGGCGAAAAATTAAGTAGCAGGTTCAATGAGTTTTGTGAAGAGTATGGAAAAGAACTGACTTTGGCATTTGAACCAGGAAAATTTCTTGTAAGTGAAGCCGGTTACTTTCTTGCAAAAGTAAATGTTGTAAAACAGACTACTTCTACTGTTTTTGCCAGTGTAGATTCGGGCTTTAACCATTTAATTCGGCCCATGTTATATGGTGCCAATCATCAAATTTTTAACATCTCTAATCCGGAAGGAAGGGAACGCTATTATTCCGTAGTTGGTTATATCTGTGAAACCGATACGTTTGCAAATAACAGGAGAATCAATGAAATTTCTGAAGGTGATATCCTATGTTTTAAAAATGCAGGGGCTTATTGCTTTACTATGGCCAGTAATTATAATTCCAGATACAGGCCTCCTGAAGTCCTATGGTACGAGGGTAAATCTGTACTTATACGGGAAAGAGAATCATTTGATGATCTCATCAGAAACCAAATTGATGTAAAAGATTTGTTCGCCGCGAAGAATCAAAAAGCCTCGATAAAATAAAGCAGCTAAATTTTCGTTAGTTTTGGTACAGTAATTGGACTGATAACTCAAATCAAATCTTATGAAAATTAAGGCCCCGGCAATTTCTAAAACTACACTTGTAGTCATTCTCGGTTTTTTAACCTTTACGTCAAATGCTCAGGAAGTTAATTGGCTTAGCTGGAATGAAGCTACAGCCCTGGCGGCAACAGACAAGAATCCAAAGAAAATATTTATTGACGTCTATACCGATTGGTGCGGCTGGTGTAAAAAAATGGATAAGGATACTTTTCAAAATGCGGAAGTGGCAGAATATATGACCAATAACTTTTATATGGTTAAAATGGATGGAGAAGGGAAAGAACCTATTGATTTTAAAGGCAAGACTTATAAATATGTTCCATCAGGTAAAAGAGGCTACCACGAGTTAGCTGCGGCATTGTTGCAAGGTCGTTTGAGCTACCCGACTGTTGTATTTATGGATGAGCAACTCAATATGCTCTCTCCTGTACCCGGATATCAAAAACCAGATCCCTTTTTAAATATTGCCCGATACTTTGGAGATAATATCTACCTGGAAAAAGACTGGAAAACCTATAGTGGTAATGTGAAATAGATTACCTGCTGTAGTTGGGAGATTCCTTGGTAATTGTTACATCATGAGGATGGCCTTCATTAATACCGCTGGCAGTAATCTTTATAAATCTTCCTATTTCTTTTAAAGTGGCAATATCTTTGGAACCGCAATAACCCATACCAGCCCTGAGACCGCCAACAAATTGATGTATACTTTCATATAGCTCTCCTTTATAAGGAACGCGACCTACAATGCCTTCAGGTACCAATTTATTAATATCATCTTCCACGTCCTGGAAATACCGGTCCTTACTACCCTCCTTCATGGCCTCCACAGATCCCATTCCTCTGTAGGACTTAAATTTTCGACCTTCGTAGATTATTGTCTCTCCCGGAGATTCTTTTGTTCCAGCCAACAAAGATCCCAGCATAACGCAATCTGCTCCTGCCGCAATGGCTTTTGGGATATCTCCCGTATAACGTATTCCACCATCGGCAATAACAGGAATCCCACTGCCCTTAATAGCTGCAGCAACCTCCAATACCGCTGAGAATTGCGGAAATCCGACACCAGCCACTACTCTTGTCGTGCAAATTGACCCAGGTCCTATCCCTACTTTAACCGCATCAGCTCCGGCCTCTACCAGATATTTTGCGGCAGCTGCTGTGGCAATATTGCCTACTATAACATCCAGCTCCGGGAATTGTTTCTTTACTTTCTTAAGTATATTAACTACACCCTTTGTATGGCCATGGGCTGTATCTATTACAACCGCATCAACCCCGGCTGCAACCAAGGCTTCTGTCCTTTTCAAGGCATCGGGAGTAACACCTATAGCCGCTGCCACTCTTAGCCTTCCATATTTATCTTTATTTGATATTGGCTTTTGGGTTAGCTTTGTAATATCTCGGAATGTGATAAGTCCAACAAGTTTATTTGTACTATCTACAACCGGAAGTTTTTCAATTTTATTGGTCTGAAGAATACCCTCAGCCTGCTCCAGGGAAGTCCCTTCTGCGACTGTAATAAGATTGGATTTTGTCATTACCTCAGAAATAGGACGGCTATTGTCCTTTTCAAACCTAAGGTCTCTATTGGTTACAATACCGATAAGTTTTTGATTTTCATCAACAATAGGAATACCTCCTATACTATGTTCCCGCATATTTGCTTTGGCGTCGCCGACCAATGCATCAAGATGTAATGTCACCGGATCCAAAATCATCCCGCTTTCAGCTCTTTTTACTTTTCGGACCTTTATTGCCTGCTGCTCAATTGACATATTCTTATGTAATACCCCAATACCTCCTTCCCGGGCCATAGCAATGGCCATTTGTGATTCAGTAACTGTATCCATAGCCGCCGAAACAATAGGAATATTTATAGTAATGTTCTTGGTAAACTTTGTCTGAATACTTACTTCTCTGGGAAGTATTTCGGAATAAGCAGGTACTAAAAGGACGTCATCGTATGTGAGGCCTTCTCCGAGAATTTTGTTAAGGTGAGCTTCCATGGCAATTAAGGATTAATTGCGTGCAAATATACACTTTTTTACCAGAAGATTTTTTGGACAATATCATTTTATCCGCAGACCCTTTTTCTTTGTAAGATGCAACCCTCTCAAAATGAAAATATTGAATAATTTTATTTTTATTTAATCTAAATAAGCTTTTTTATTTTAAATTTAGTTGCTAATTTTGACATCTACATTTAACACTATTTATAATTAGTCTAAATTAAATGAAGTCTTTTCTTGCCTTTCTCTTAACCGGTTTTGCTTTGAATTTTTCCTATGGACAATCAACCCGCCTCATTACTAAAGCCCAGGATTCCAACCTTATAAAATTGGAGGAAGTGGTACTATCTGCCAATGTCATCCTGGGAAGCAAATTCCAGGCGAAGAACAGAACTGGTTCTGCCTACTATGCCGCACAACCTGAATTACTTAAGTATAACTATACGGATATTAATCGGGTATTGCGATCTGTACCAGGAGTAACCCTTGTCGAAGAAGACGGTTTTGGCTTACGTCCAAACATTAGTCTTAGGGGTACCTCTCCGGAAAGGAGTGCAAAGATTACTTTGATGGAAGATGGTGTGCTAATTGCTCCTGCACCATACAGTGCTCCGGCTGCTTATTATTTCCCATCAGTTGCCCGGATGCAGGCCGTAGAAATTCTTAAGGGAAGTAGCCAGGTTCAATACGGCCCCTTTACTACCGGTGGGGCCATAAATATGATTTCTTCAACAATTCCCAATACTTTTCAAGCCTCACTGCTGGCCAGTTATGGTAGTTATAACAGCGGAGAACTACATGTAAAATTAGGGGATTCCAAAAAGCATTTTGGATATAGCATTGAATATTTAAACTTTAATTCTGATGGTTTCAAAGATCTGGATAATGGCGGAAATACAGGTTTTGATAAAAATGATCTTGTTGCAAAATTTAGATTAAATTCTGCCCCCGAAGCCAAAGTAAAGCATATTCTGGACCTGAAATTCCAATATTCTGATGAGGAGTCCAATGAAACTTATGTTGGTCTTACAGATAATGATTTTGAAAATACGCCATTTAGGAGATATGCCGGGTCTCAGGAAGATGAAATGGTCAATGATCATATTCAGGTGTCGACCACCTATGTGTTGGATTTCAGCGATTATTTCCATATCACTACTACTGCCTATTACAATGGATTTAGCCGAAACTGGTATAAACTAGACGCCGTAACACTGAATGGAGACCGCAGGGGTATTGCAAATATTCTTGAAAACCCCATAACTAATCAGGAATATTACAACGTTATCTCCGGAAATCAGGATGCGGCAGCCGATGCCTTATTAGTAAAAGCCAATAACAGAAAATATGTTTCCCAAGGTATTCAGACGAAGTTTGACTACCATTGGAGTGGTGATAATACCTTTCATGATCTGGAATTGGGCGCTCGTTTTCATTATGACCAAGAAGACAGATTTCAATGGGTTGATGGCTATGGGATTAACAATGGTATTATGAACCTAACTATAGCGGGAACCCCAGGTACTGATGCCAATCGGATTAGCGATGCTAATGCCTTCTCCAGTTATTTATTATATAAACTTAAATACAGAAACCTTACCATTACCCCAGGAATAAGGTATGAGTCTATTTCCTTGGGACGAAAAGACTATGGTAAGAATGATGTCTCGCGTGAAGGCATTGACCTCTCTACCCGTGAAAACCAAGTCAACGTCTGGATTCCAGGGATGGGTTTGAATTATAATTTCAACCGGATATCTATTTTTGGTGGTATTCACAAAGGGTTTTCACCTCCAACAAGCAAAGAAGGTGAACAGCCGGAAGAAAGTGTCAATTATGAACTGGGATCCCGGTTTACACTGGGAAACTTTTCAGGGGAACTTGTAGGGTTTTTTAATGACTATAGCAATCTTTTAGGAAGTGACCTGGCTGCAACCGGAGGTACTGGTAGTTTGGAACAGTTCAATGCCGGAGAAGTAAATGTGACAGGGTTAGAAGTCTTATTAAATTATAATGCCTTAAATAACCACAAAAAGCTAAGGCTTCCCATAACTGTTGCTTATACTCTCACTAATGCAGAATTCAGAAGTAGTTTTGATAGTCCCAATGATATCTGGGGAGAAGTTACTAAGGGTGATGAAATGCCTTATATCCCCAAACATCAGTTTAATGTCTTGATTTCTTTGGAGCACCCTTCCTATGAATTAAATCTCAGCGGAAGATACAATGGCGCCTTTAGAACCAAAGCCGGAAGTGGCAGTATTCCTGCCAATGAATTAGTACCATCTAGTTTTGTAGTAGATTTTTCAGCAAAGTATCATCTTAATGATCATTTCAGTATTAATGGAAGAATCATTAATCTATTGGATGAGACATACGCTGTATCCCGTGTTCCTGCAGGTTTGCGCCCCGGCCATCCTTTTGGAGCTTTTATTGGGATCTTCTTGAGATATTAAATAAGGGTTTATAAAGAGAGTTATACTAGCAATAGGCAATTCTTGTACAGACCTTTACTGATAGTTGGAAAACAGCTCGGAGGCCTTATTATGTGCTGCTTCGAAAACCATCCATTGAACTCCGGTATCTACTTTGTTTTCAGTAAAATAAGACAACATTTTTTCAGTTGGCATATTTCCGGTTAATTCATCTTTTGCCATTGGGCAACCCCCAAACCCCTGTATGGCGCCATCAAACCTTCGACAACCTGCTTTATATGCAGCATTTACTTTTTCATACCATCTGCTTGGTGTTGTATGCAAATGGGCTCCAAATTCAACATTGGGGTATTTAGGAATTAAATGTGAAAATAAATAGTTAATATCTTCAGGGGTGGAGGTCCCAACCGTATCAGACAAAGACAGTATCCGAGCTCCCATAGTTGCCAATTTTTCCGCCCATTCTCCAACAACTTCTACACTCCATGGATCACCATATGGATTGCCGAATCCCATGGAGAGATAAGTCACTACTTCTTTGTTAGCTGCATTGGCTATTTCAAGAATCTCACTCAGAACATCTATGGATTGTGCAATGGTTTTATGCGTGTTACGCATTTGAAAATTTTCAGAAATAGAAAAAGGATATCCCAGATAATCAATTGCCGGGTGTATACTTGCTTCATTTGCACCACGAACATTAGCCACAATGGCCAATAACTTGCTCTTTGATTTGGAAAGATCTAACCTTGAAAGCACCTCAGCAGTATCGGCCATTTGGGGTATGGCCCTTGGGGATACAAAACTACCAAAATCTATGGTGTCAAAGCCACAACCCAGTAGTGACTGAATGTAAGCTATTTTCCTTTCTGTAGGAATAAAGCTTTTAATGCCTTGCATAGCATCTCTTGGGCATTCAATAATCTTCACTTTTTCGGGCATACGGTGAATCTAGTATTTACCAAAATTAGCATTAATTATCCGAAAACAACAGGAAGATTCCGATGCCGGAAAAGACAACTATTTGTAACCACCTGAGAAATAATTCAATACCAGAATGCTTTTTTATTTGTTGTGCAATAGCCCCGGAAAGTATTGCAATCGAAGAAAAAATGATGAATGTAACAATCATAAATAACAAACCAAGTACATAAAATTGAATTACTGTATTCAAATCTTCGCTAAAAAGGAATCCGGGAAAAAAAGCAAGAAAGAAAATAGTAACCTTCGGATTGAGCACATTCATAATAAAACCCTGTCTGAATAATTGACTTAAGGACTTTTTAGGAATCTCTGTATTATCAAAAGTAATATGCGCCCTATTACGGTATACCTTATAAGCCAGGTAAAACAAATAAAACGCTCCAAATAGTTTAACGACGAAAAATATCTGATCGTTTTCCTTAATTAGTACTGAAACACCAAATGCCAGGAAAGTAGTATGGACAATACATCCTGTAATTAGTCCGGCGGTGGTTGAAAGGCCATATTTTATACCATTGGATATGCTTTGTGTTAAGACATAAATATTATCGGGTCCCGGTGCTATTGCCAGGGCAGCCGTTGCCAGGATAAAGGCGGAAAGTATTTCGTAATTCAAGCTTAGAATTTATATGAATTATAGCTCAAAATACAAAAGTTTCCTGCTTTTCTTTATCTTACAAAAATTTTATTTATGAAAACTAAAATACTTCTTATCACGGCGGTCCTTGGCCTGGTCTCACTTAGCTTTACTTCTATAAAAATGGATAAAAAAATAAATCAGACAAAAACGGAATTACAAAATTCGAAGGACAGCGTTTTACGACATGTGGTCCTTTTTAAGTTTAAAGAAGAAACATCAGAGGATCAAATAGTTTCGTATGAAGAGGCCTTTGGCGCTTTAGCGGGTAAAATACCAGAGATCTTTGCTTTCGAATGGGGTTTAAACAATAGCCCGGAAGGCCTGGATAAAGGATTTACACATTGCTTTTTTGTCAGTTTTAAAAGTGAAGAAGATCGTGCCATATATTTGCCTCATCCCGATCATAAGGCGTTTGTCAGTCTTATTGGTCCGTCCGTAGATGACGTATTGGTTGTTGATTATTGGACGGAACAATAGAATAGATTACAATTTTTGAAGTAACAGAATACAAATAGTACTCCAGTGAAATAAATTGGTCGCGATTAGGTTTGGTCCAGAATGGCTTTATTTATCCTTTTTACCAATGCTGGTCCTTCATAGACAAATCCTGTCCATAACTGAATCAAATCTGCACCTGCTTCCAGTTTTTCAAGGGCATCTTCCGCAGAATGAATTCCTCCTACCCCAATAATTGGAAACGCCTTATTACTTTTTTCAGACAAGAATCTAATAACCTCAGTACTTCTTTTCGAAAGGGGTTTTCCACTTAATCCACCTTTTTCTTCCACGAGATCATAATCTGATTTTAGATTTTCTCTGGCTATAGTAGTATTAGTAGCAATTATACCTGAAATCCGGGTGTCTTCAACAATTTGAATTATATCTGATAACTGATCATTCGTAAGGTCAGGAGCTATTTTTAGAAGAATTGGTTTTTCAATTACTTGTTTATTTTGTGCGTATTTATGGTTTTCACGTTTTAACGCCATCAGGAGTGCCGTAAGAGGCTCCTTATCCTGTAATTCTCTAAGGCCCGGGGTGTTTGGAGAACTTACATTCACCACAAAATAATCAACATGATCAAAAAGGGCATCAAAACATATTAAATAATCTTTGGTCGCAAGATGATTTGGTGTGATTTTGTTCTTACCAATATTGCCGCCTATTATAACATTATGATTTTTCTTTAAGTTTTCAACGGCTTCATAAACACCGAGGTTATTAAAGCCCATTCTGTTTATTATTGCGTGATCTGCTTTTAATCTGAAAAGTCTTTTTTTCGGATTACCATCTTGTGGTTTTGGTGTTACAGTACCAATTTCAATAAAACCAAATCCAAAATTAGAGAGTTCATTATATAATTTAGCATTCTTATCAAATCCGGCTGCAAGGCCAACGGGGTTTTTAAATTTTATTCCAAAAACCTCTCTTTCCAACCGTTTATCATTTACGAGATACAAAGACCTAAAGAGACCTGAAAATCCCATTTTAGATAGCAATTTAACAAAGTTAAATGACAGGTGGTGCACTTTTTCCGGGTCCAAAAGAAACAGAATAGGTCTAATCAGGAGCTTGTACATAATCTAAAAAAACTTTGTTCAAAAATACAAACTTCCATTAGGTTAGCGCACCATTACCAACTAATTCGTCTTTCCTGAAGTGTTAATAATCACTCCGGCAGCAGATCCTCCTTAGAGGATAATCTCTTGAGTGGTACACGCAGCGCCTCGTTACATAAATTAATATACCGCAAGTATTGATTTTCGTTAAGTATACCCACTAGTTTTTGGTCGTATATTTTAGAATTGGCAATAATCTGTGCACGAAGTGGTTTAAATTTTTCTGCCATGGCCTGCAATTCCTCTTTGTTACTTTGCGGATGTTTTTCCAAAAGAACATCAATTTGTTCCTCAATTACTTCATTGGCTTTGTTCAATTCCTGAATCCAGGATTCCATTTGAACTCTCTGTTCATCATTAAGTTGAAATACTTTTATAATGGTTTCAGTATCCTTACCCCCAATACCTAAGGTACAATCTTCTGTTTGACCCAAGACTGTGAAGAAGATAAAAAACAGGAGAATAGAACTAATAAATTTCAATTTCATAATCTCAAATCTTTTTAAGAATTTATCAAATAAACTTCTCATAAAACTGTGTTTTTTGACAAAAAGTATCCAGGCCGCCAATTTAAGGCTATGAATAAAAAAAGCTACCAAATTTGGTAGCTTTTTTTATAATTTTCAATCTGTGGTTTATCTTAAAATAAAATTTACTCTTGCAAATAAGAATCTACCTCCAATACCAAACTGCTGCGCTCTACGGGACCAATCAAAACGACCGCTACTTCGGTTATTTCCGCCGTCGGCCAAAACCTCTGCCGCTCTGTCCGGATAAGTGTCAAACAAATTGTTTGCCCCAACTGTAAAAGTTAGGGAAGGCGTTGCCTTGTAGCCCACAGAGAGATCTGTTACAAACTTGGAACTAAAAACCTGTTGTCTATCAATATTTGTAGTTGCTTCGGTAACTTTTCCGAAATATACACCTCTTAAAAAGAATATTAATTTATCTGAAGACAGATTAAAAGTCAAATTCACTTTTGTTCTTGGCACTGCTTCTTCGAGGTAAACCCTGCTATCTTCAGGGAAATACGTGTCTACCAGCCCAGCGTCTTCAAGTACCTGAGATGCCTTTATCTCTCCTACCTGCTGGGTCTTAGAAAAAGTAGCTGCCAAAGTTGAATTGAGCATCCATCCGTCCCACACATTAGCCCTTTGAGTAAGAACTAAATCAATACCTCTTGATTCTGTGTCAATTGCGTTGGCAAAAAATGAAGCTGCCGAAGCATTTGCCTGTCTAAGAAGATTATCCAATTCCGATCCGGTACCGGGACCTGCGAACTGTCCTGTATACACGACCCTGTCATCAATTTTAACAAAATAACCGTCCACAGTAACCGTAAGGTTAGCATCAGGTATTTTACCTGTTAAACCCAAACTAACACTACTTGATGTTTCTTCCTTTAATTCAGGTATCCCTAAAAGTTTTGCAGCTTTACTGTCGTTGGAAAAAGTACCCACCTCTTGCGGGTTCCCATCCTGATCAAAAATCGTGGAAGTTGAATTAAAATAAATCTGATGCAGGGATGGTGCCCTAAATCCAGTATTTAATGCTCCCCGAAGATTAAAATTATCGGTAATTTTAACACGTGATGAAACTTTGAAATTTATGGTTGATCCAAAATCACTGTAATTTTCGAATCGGGTTGCAAAACTCACTAGAACACTTTCAGAAAAATCAGCTTCTAAATCAACATATCCTGCAACACTACTACGACCCCTGGATAATTCATTATTAGGACTAAATCCAGGAAATACCTGCGATCCCCCGGGTCTTGAACTTCCAAAGAAATCCTGTGATGGTTCCTGAGTAGCAAGTGTGATTACTTCTCCCGCGTCAGTATATTGAGCATAAGAGGATTCTTGCCCGGCAACAATTTCATAGTTCTCTAAACGGTATTCCCCACCGAAAGCGACATTAAAACCACTAAAGATATCATCATAAAACTGGGTAATATCCAGGTTGGTTGTATTTTGTGAAAAGGAAAACCCACCGGCATCAAAGATAGTAGGTGATGCACTTTGCA
>Ga0316189_10006087_pt1 | contig 11533 bp, 11 predicted proteins | sample LowCovwburrow_MG_FD_204930 | JGI IMG/M metagenome (GOLD analysis project Ga0316189, IMG submission 204930) | Coastal sediment microbial communities from Maine, United States - Lowes Cove worm burrow | ecosystem: Environmental > Aquatic > Marine > Coastal > Sediment | place: USA: Maine... | reverse complement strand
CGGGTGATTACCCATCATACCCAAACCTGAACGGTGAACAAATTGCAGACTGGGTCATCATCGGTGGTGGTTTTACCGGACTTGCCGCCGCACGGCGCATCTCGGAACTGGCCCCAAAGGCACGGATACTTCTCATAGACGGTAAACGTATTGGTCAGGGCGCAACGGGACGCAATTCGGGGTTTGTCGTGGCCAACGAGTCGCCCGGGCATGCGGCACTGGCAACGGCTGATGGCCGTGCGAATTACGCTGCTGTCAATGCACTGGATCACGCAGGTATAAAAGAGCTAAAACGCCTTATTCAACAATATAAAATTGAGTGCCAGTGGGAAGACACCGGTTCAATTCACGCCGCTTCGGATCCTAAGAATTTCGATAAAATACGCCACCATGCCCAACTTTTTTCAGACCTCGGCGTTGACGCTGCATTACTGGATGAAGCGGCCCTCAAAAAACGCCTTGGGATCGGGCATTACAAGCTGGGCGTTCTTAGCAATGGTGGAGCTTTGGTTCAGCCCGCAGCCCTTGCGAAAGGGCTGGCTAGCAATATGCCGGATGCGGTTGAGATCTTTGAAAACTCGCCTGTACTGGACATTGGACACGATAGTCGCGGGGTCCTATTAACATTGGAAAGCGGCACGGTAAAGGCGGGTAAAGTGATCGTTGCCCTTAACGCCTTTATGCCAAGGCTGGGCCTGTGCCGTGATCGCGTTTTCCCGCTGGCCCTAACCGCCAGTCTGACGCGCCCCCTTACAGATACTGAGGAAGAGGCGATATCCCATGCCCCATCTTGGGGGGTTCTGTCGCCGCAACCGCTTGGGGCTACGATGCGTTTAACCCAAGACCGTCGTATTCTGATACGCAATACCGTCGAATACCGCCCCTCCGGTATCAATCCGGCAATGCTGGCCAATCGGCGCGATACCCATTACGCAGGGCTGCAACGGCGATTTTCGTGGCTTGGTGGGGGCGCGATTGAATATACATGGTCAGGCAATATCTGCATCAGTAGAAATTCAAAACCTGTCTTCGCAAAACTATCTGACAATGTTTTTGCGACCGGGTGCTTTAACGCTTCAGGGGTTTCCAAGGGATCGATCATGGGTCGACTGATTGCCGATCATGCATTCAAAGAACCCTCCGATTTATTGGACATTGCCATGTCTTTACCCAAACCGGGCCGAATCCCAACCAGACCGATATTCGGTGTAGGTGTCAAAACACGTCTGGCTTTTGATCGTATGAAAGGAAGAAGTGAAACTTAGGGTCACTTCTTTCCATGCCCTGCATCCCCACATAGGTTTATTGTCTGACGATAACACCGGGATTCATAATGCCTTTGGGATCCAGCGCAGTCTTAATGCTGCGGATCATCGCAAGTTTTGTGGGGTCACCGTATTTTTCCAGATCGCCCAGCTTATCACGACCCACACCGTGTTCGGCGGAAAACGATCCACCGCAGTCATGTACTAACCCATAAACCGTATCTTTGACTGCCACGCGCAGATTTGCCATATCCTGGGCGTTTTGCCCCAAAGCCGGATAAACATTATAATGCAGATTGCCGTCGCCCACATGGCCAAAGCAGTTAATCCGAAAATCGCCCAGCTTAGCAATAGCCTTTGCAGTCGTTTCGATAAATGTAGGAATAGCGGAAATCGGCACGGAAATATCATGGCTGGAAATTGATCCAACCGACTTATTGGCCAGCGGAATACTTTCGCGCACTTGCCAAAATTCCTGCCGTTGCTGGATGTTTTGTGCAATCAGCACATCCAATACCAAACCGTTTTCAATCGCCGCTTCTAGCGTGGGCATCAGGCGGGCTTCCAGCTTTGCCCCCAATCCACTTGCCACCTCTAACAGCACCATCCATGTGGGGCGTTCGACAAACGGTTGGCGTACATCAGGCATTTCTGTAGCCAGAAAGTCCAACCCGACACCGTTTATCAATTCGAAACTGGAAACCAAGCCATCCAGCTTATCTTGTATTTTGACAAGTAATTCTACAGCTGCCGCCGGGGACGTGACAACAACCATCGCGGTTGCCACTTCTTTTGGTTTGGCAAAAAGTTTCAGCGTAGCGGCCGTGATAATACCCAGACTACCCTCGGACCCAATCATTAAATTTCGCAGATCATAGCCTGTGTTGTCTTTGCGCAATTCCGAAAGGCCGCGATAGATCGAACCGTCCGGCATCACCGCTTCCAGCCCCAGACATAAATCGCGGGCATTGCCATAGCGCAACACCTGAACACCACCTGCATTGGTGGCAAGGTTCCCGCCGATGCGACAACTGCCTTGGGCAGCCAATGACAAAGGGAACAGTCGGTCTGCCAGATCGGCCGCCGTTTGGACATCTTCCAGAATAACACCTGCTTCAACAGTGATCGTGTTGTTTGCAATATCGATATTTCGTACGGCGGTCATTCGTTCAACCGAAAGCAAGATCGGGGCCGGATCAAGGGCTGCGACTTGACCACCGACCAGACCCGTACCACCCGCATAGGGAATGATCCCAACGTTGTGTCGGTTGCACATCGTCACAATCGTCGCCACCTCTTCCAAAGTGCGGGGTCGTGCCAATGTTGCGGCCGTACCATGATGTAAATCGCGTGGCTCTTTCAGATAATGTGCAGGGGCTTCGGACAGGATGCCCGCAGGCAGGGCCGCTTCCAGCATGTTCAGAAATTCCGGGGTGGCCGGTGACAATATCATTGGTATCTGTTACCCCGCATAGGTTTTTCCGCGCCGATCACTACGCAAACTTGAATAAAGCACATGATTGCACCAGCGGCCATTGATTTGCAAATAAGCTTGTGCAACGCCTTCGTATTTAAAACCAGACTTTTCCAATACACCGCGTGACGGGGTGTTTGTCGGCAGGCAGGCGGCCTCTATCCGTGATAAATCAAGATCGGTAAATGCGTAATGCACCAACCCCCGAATGGCTTCTGACATATAACCTTGGCGGGCGAATTCCTGCCCTGTCCAATATCCCAAAGTTCCCGTTTGCGCAGGCCCACGGCGGATGTTGTCCAAAGTGATTGCCCCGACCAAAGCATTGTCCGCCCGGCGGATCATAAACAAAGGCACACCGCGCCCCGTATCAAATGTTTTTCTGGCCCAATAGATCCGATTGCTGAAGGCGCGTTTGGAAAAATGATCTTGCGCCCAGACCGGCTCCCACGGGGTCAGGTACTCGGCACCGATTTTACGCAGCTCAACCCATTGTCGGTGATCCGGTGCCGCAGGCAAGCGCAAGGTCAGCCGTTCTGTTTCTATCGCAACTTTCGATTTGCGCCCAAACATCTATTATGCCGCCAATCTTTCTGCAAGCGTTTCAACTGCGGGGGTTTGTTCAACAGGGCCGTAAAGTGCCATGGACGGTGCCGATTTTTCGCACAAGCGTTGCGCATAATCCATCACGGATTGCACTGTGACCGCATCGATTTTGCCCACAACCTCTTCCAGATCAGGGACGCGCCCCCAAATGCCGACCATCCGCGCCAGACGTTCACACCGTGACGCAGGGCTTTCAAGCCCCATCAACAGGCCTGCTTTCATCTGGTTGCGGGCGCGATCCAGTTCCGCCCCAGTCATATCGTCAGCCGAACGTTTCAACTCGTCTATACAAAGTTCCGACAAGCCTGCCACATCATCACCACTTGTACCTGAATATATTGTCAGCGAACCTGTGTCGGAATATGCCCCTGCCTGCGCGTAGATCGTGTAGCAAAGGCCGCGTTTTTCACGGGCTTCCTGAAACAAACGGGACGACATACCGCCACCCAATGCCACCGCATAAACCTGGCCCGTGTATATATCGTCGTTCATGTACCCATTGGTTTCCAGCGACAGGGTAAAATGGGCCTGCTCAAGATCCTTTACCACACGATGTTCGCCACCTTTGTAAAGTGCCGGTTGCGCAACCAGACCTTTGCCGGCCGGTAAATGACCAAAGGTTTTTTCCGCCATGCGCACCAATTCCGCGTGGTCCACCGCGCCGGCGGCAGCCAGTATCATCTGGTCTGGCACATAGTTTTGTGCCACGAATTCAGTCAAATTATCACGGTTGAAATTTTCAACACGTTCCGCAGGCCCCAGAATTGTGCGCCCGAAAGGCTGGTCCGGATATGATACCTCTTGCAGCCAATCAAAAATAATATCGTCGGGCGTGTCCAGCGACTGGCCGATTTCCTGCAAAATCACACCGCGTTCGATATCAACCTCACGCGGATCAAAAGTCGAATTCAATACGATGTCAGAAATCACGTCAAACGCCATTGGTACGTCTTTTTGCAAGACGCGCACATAGTACGCAGTGGTTTCGCGGCTGGTGTATGCGTTGATAAACCCGCCCACATCTTCAATCGCTTCGGCGATTTGCAGCGCGCTACGCCGTTTTGTACCTTTGAACGCCATATGTTCCAGAAAATGCGCAATACCGTTTTGATCGTTGCGTTCATGGCGCCCCCCCGCAGATATCCACACACCAAGAGATGCGGATTGCAGACTGGGCATGTATTCCGAAACGATGCGAAAGCCGTTCGATAATGTTGTTAGTTCGACAGTCACGCGCCGATCCTTTCACGAATAAGGGTTTCAACCACGTTCAAATCATTTTTAATCTTCGTCATTCGTTCATCACGTTCGAACAGGCCTGCCATGCGCGCGGGCAATGCGGGATGCACCCCGCAGGCCGCTTCAACGGCGGCGGGAAACTTGGCGGGGTGTGCTGTAGCCAACGTTATCATCGGCACGGTTTCATCGCGCACGACGCTATTGGCAACCTTGACTGCAATCGCAGAATGTGGGCAAAGCACTTCGCCAATGTCTGTATAGGCACGTTTGATTTCCGCGCCGGTTTCCTTTTCCGAACAGCGCCCGCTGTCAAATTCATCGTGCAACTTTGATATTGCCCCTTGTGACAAGGTAAATGTGCCTTCTTCCTTTAACGCATCCATCAACTGCATCACCGCATCACCTTCACGATCATAAAGGTCAAACAGCAAGCGTTCAAAGTTCGAGCTAACCTCAATATCCATCGACGGACTGATCGACGGGGTGACCCCTACTTTCGTGTGATCACCTGATTGCAAGGTCCGGTGTAGAATGTCGTTTTGATTGGTGGCAATAACCAGACGGTCGATCGGCAATCCCATGCGCTTGGCAACATAGCCTGCAAAAATATCACCGAAGTTACCTGTGGGCACGGTGAACGATACTTTACGATGCGGCGCACCAAGGGATACTGCGGAAGTGAAATAATAGACAACCTGCGCCATCACACGGGCCCAGTTGATGCTGTTGACCCCTGCCAGCTTTACGTCGTCGCGAAAATCGAAATCGTTGAACATATCTTTTAACAGGGCCTGACAATCGTCAAAGTCACCATCTAAGGCCAATGCATGAATATTAGCCTCATCGGGTGTGGTCATCTGGCGGCGTTGCACGTCCGATACACGCCCGTCAGGGAACATGATGAACACGTCCACCGCATCCAGCCCTTTGAACGCCTCTATTGCGGCAGAGCCTGTATCACCCGATGTGGCCCCTACAATCGTGACCCGCTCACCGCGCCGTTTCAACGCGACCTGAAACATCTGCCCGATCAGTTGCATCGCCACATCTTTGAACGCCAAAGTGGGCCCGTGGAACAATTCCAGAAGAAAGTGGTTTTCATCCAGTTGCACCAAAGGGCAACGCGCAGTGTGGGCAAAACCGGCATAAGCTTTGTGAATAATCTCCAGAAACTCAATGTCTGTGAACGTATCGCCAACAAAAGGTTTCATCACTTCGAAGGCAACTTCTTCGTAAGATTTACCTGCAAACCCCGCGATTTGATCCGGTGTAAGTGTTGGCCATGTTTCAGGCACATAAAGGCCACCATCACGTGCAAGGCCCGATAGCATTGCCTCTTCAAATGTCAGTGCAGGTGATTGCCCGCGTGTTGAGATATATTTCATAAGTCGCGTTCCAGGTTAAACGGTTTTCTGTCTGATACGATAAAGCAGATAGAGTGTCATCCCAAACCATACCAAAGCCAATGAAAACCATGTGATTGCGTATTCAAGATGGTCGTTTGGGATATTCAGGCCGATGGGCTGCGGGATTGTACCATAATCCCCCACCTCAATTGAACGGGCGACAATCAGAAACGACTCTGTGCCGAAGTGATGCGCCATCTTGTCGGCATCACGGGCAAACCAGATGTTCTTGTCCATATTCGGGTCAGGCGTGTAGCCATCAACCTCATTCGGCCACAGGATGTTGCCAACAATAGTTACCTCTTGCGGTTTGCGCACAGTGGTTTTTTGCGCTTCTGGGATATAGCCCATATCAATCAAAACCTTCCGCCCGTCAGGTTTTGTCAACGCTGGCACGATCACCAGAAACCCTGGCCCGCCACGCTTGGTAGAATAAAGCACATGTGCCTCATCAAACCCGATCAGGGCTTTGACACGCACCGACAGGCGGTTGTCAAATTCGGGGTTTGGTTTGGCAGGCAAGGGAACAGGATCAGCAATGATTTGCGCTTCAATCTGTGCCAGAATAGTATTTTTCCAGCTCATACGTTTGACTTGCCATGTGCCAAGGGACAATAGAATTGCAATACCCGTGATGCCGAAAACTATCGGGAAGATCATGCGTTTGGTCATTTAACACCTGTTAAGAAAGCACCTTACGCTGTATCCTAGATTGACGACAAGTCCAAGGTGTAAACCTGTATCATTTTGTAAGGGTTCCACCACCAAACATCGTGGGGTCAGTTACCCCCAACCCCACCCAGTTCGAAGATAAAACACCAAGCTTTTCACACACCGAAAACGATGCGGTATTGCCGGCCGTAACGCCTGTGCAAAATCCCCGCACCTGTAATTCTTCCCATAACTGCACGATAGCAATCGCACCCAATATAAGGGCAATTTTTTGCCCCCTACGATCTTTGCGGCACGACAAACCGCCCCAAAACGCATAATTCGAAAACGCCGATTGTTCGGGGTAGCATTTATAACCCCATGCACTGGCAACCGGTTGCCCCGATTTATCTACAGCGGCCAACGTTATACCCTCAATATCCAGCCCCCGCATCACACGCCCGGCCATGACCAACACACCGCAATCTGCTGCCATTTTTGCAAAACCGGCGACTAAGAACGCATCTGTCCTCGCATCAATTCGTGCAACGGTCAGATCTGGTGGTAATTGGTATGTTTCCAATATTTGGCGCGCTGCATCATATGCGGATTGCCTACCTGTGCAAAATTGCCAGACATTGCTGGATAGGCCCGATGCTTCAACTGCGGTTTTCACGGTTTCGATTTTGTCTATTGGTAAAAAATGGCAGGTTGTTGATCCTTGAAGCCGTGCAAGGCACATCAATTTATCACCAGTTTCAGCACCAATGTCGCCCACAACCGTTACAATACGACCGTTGTAAGCTAACTGCCCGTCTTTTGCACAAATCTGCCATAGATCACGGGCACGTCTGGATACACTTTGCTGTGCCTCCGATCCAAAAAACTCATCCTGAAACCGCATATCCTCCGCCCGATATAAATATGGTAATACCAACCTAACATAAAACGGGGGCGCATAGCACCCCCGTCAATCAGTCTTTTAAAGTATAAGTGCTACTCAACCACCCCAGATGTAAACTGCAAAGAACAGGAACAACCAGACAACGTCAACGAAGTGCCAATACCATGCGGCTGCTTCCAGGCCGACGTGTTTTTCTTGTGTGAAGTGGCCCGCTTGTGCGCGCAGATAACAAACGAACAGAAAGATTGTTCCGATTACAACGTGGAAACCGTGAAAGCCTGTCGCCATAAAGAATGTAGCGCCATAGATGTTACCGGAAAAACCAAAGGCCGCATGGCTGTATTCATAGACTTGAAACACGGTAAACAAAAGCCCCAGAATAACAGCGCCAATCAAACCTTTTTTCATGCCATCACGGTCATTCTCATGCGCGATCGCATGGTGTGCCCAAGTGCAAAAACAACCTGAACATAGCAGGATCAGCGTATTGATCAATGGCAGATGCCACGGGTCAAAGGTTTCAATCCCCACAGGCGGCCAAACACCGTCAATAATAGGCGAGCCTTCTGTCATCGGGTACAATGCGTGTTTGAAAAATGTCCAAAACCAAGCGACAAAGAACATCACTTCCGAGATAATGAACATAATAACGCCATAGCGCAGGCCAATGGTAACGACGGGGGTGTGATCCCCTTCGTGGGCTTCATCCACGACCTCTGACCACCATGAGAACATTACATATAACACCCCCACCAAGCCGATGAAAAAGATATACGGTGTGGTGTCTGCCATCCATAACACTACGCCAAACAGCATAACAAACGCGCCCAATGCGCCCATCAGCGGCCATATGCTGGGTTGCAGAATGTGGTAGTCATGTTTTTTTTCATGCGCCATCTTGGAATCCCCTTACTTATTGTCTTGTTTTTATGTTGTTTTGTCCGCCCATGGCAAGGTCTTCTTCGTCCTTGGGCAAATCGGTTACGTGGAACGTATAGCTTAGTGTGATGGTTTTTGCATATTTGGCGTCTTCATCTTCAATCATATCAGGATCGACATAGAACGTTACGGGCATCAAGACCCGTTCACCTGGTTGCAAAACTTGCATCGAAAAGCAAAAACAGTCGATCTTGGTAAAATACGCCCCTGCGGAATAGGGAAAAACGTTATAGCTGGCTGTGCCCGCAATCACTCTATCGGTCGGATTATATGCTTCATAAAAAGCAAGTCCGGTTTCGCCGATCTTCAGTTCCATGGTGTTTTCGACCGGTTTGAACTTCCAGGGCATACCTTTTTCCAGCGATCCGTCAAAACGGATTTCAATCTTCTGGTCAAGAACTTTGGTGCTGGCGACTGCAGCCACCTGGGTCACCCCGCCAAAGCCTGTAACACGGCAGAACCAGTTGTAAAACGGCACAGCGGCAAAAGACAGTGCCAACATGACAACCACAAGACTGCTAAGCCGGATCAGGGTTTTGGTGTTCTTGTTATACTGGTTCATTGCGTTTGCTCCTGAGTCGTACTGACCCGTTGACTATTGGCGACATCGGCAGGGCCCGAAGCCATTTTGACGATCGTGATTGCAAACACCAAACCGACGAAACCGAACAGCACAAGCCCGATCATGATGTTATTGCGTTTGCGGCGACCGCTTGCATTGTTATCAGCACCAGACATCGGTTAAATCCATTGCGGCCAAGCGGCCCAGTTCAGGCCAAATCCTTTGGCGGTTGCTTCAATTAACAGAACTGCAAAAAGTCCGAACAAGTAGTATAACGAGACCCGGAACACTTTGCGTTCAGTGGCGTATTTATCTGCCTCGGCCTGATCCTCATCACGTTGCCAGATGTCATAGGCCCCTTTCAGGAACATTGCGTTCAAAGCCACGGATGTAACAAAATAAAGTGGGCCACCAATACTTGTAAAAGCAACCGCAATGGCAACGGGTACCAAAGCAATTGTGTAGACAAGAATATGGTTGCGGGTGACGCGGCGCCCGTGCGTTACAGTTAACATCGGCACACCGGCCTTGGTGTAATCCTGATTCATAAACAGGGCAAGCGCCCAGAAATGCGGTGGCGTCCACATAAAAATAAGCGCGAACATCAAGATGCTTTCAATACCAATGCTGCCAGTGGCCACGGCCCAGCCGATCATCGGGGGGAAAGCGCCCGCAGCACCGCCTATAACAATGTTCTGCGGTGTCGCGCGTTTTAGCCACATAGTGTAAATCACTGCATAGAAAAAGATCGTGAAGGCCAATAGCCCGGCAGCCAGATAATTGGCCGTTAATCCAAGCATCAGCACAGCGATAACCGACAGCCACAAGCCGAATATCATTGCATTATTACCGCTGATACGTCCCGCAGGAATCGGACGGTCTTGGGTGCGTTTCATCACCGCGTCAATATCGGCATCCCACCACATATTCAGCGCACCCGATGCGCCGCCGCCAATCGCAATGAACAATATGGATGCAAAGCCGATAACCGGATTAACGGATACAGGGGCAACAAGCAGGCCAACAAGGGCGGTAAATACCACAAGCGACATCACGCGCGGCTTTAGAAGCGTAACATAGTCGCCAAAATCGGCTTCATACCCAGCCTCTATTACGCTTGTATCTGTCATTATCATACCCGAATTGCAAAGCGGCCCCTAAGGCCCGCCATGATCGATTAGTCTGCGCTTGCGATCTGCACTGTGCGCGGCGTACCTGCATCAGCATATTCTGAAATCGCCTCTTCGAGCCAAACTTCATAATCGTCTTCGCTGACCACTTTAACCGTGATCGGCATGTAGGAATGGTCTTTGCCGCACAGTTCAGAACACTGACCGAAGTAAAGGCCCTCTTTATCAGCCTTGAACCACAATTGCGCCAAACGACCCGGAACACCGTCTTGTTTTACACCAAACGCAGGAATTGCCCACGAATGGATCACGTCGGAACCTGTAACCTGCACGACAATGGTTTTACCGACGGGAATGACAACAGCTGTATCCGTTGCCAGCAGGAATTCATCATCATTATAGCCTGCTTCTTTCAAAGCGGCCAAAACCGCAGGTGTCCTTTTGAAAGCTTGTTCGGCATCCGCATCAGCCAACGTGGCAGGGTGGCCAATCATGTAGCTGTCAAATTCGAAATCTTCATCAACGTAATTGTAAGTCCAATACCATTGATTGCCAGTAGCCTTGATAGTAATGTCAGCGGTTGGAATTTCCTGTTGTTTGAACAACAAGCTTAATGACGGCGGAATAATCGCGATCAAAATGATGATCGGCACTAGCGTCCAACCCACTTCAAGTGCCGTATTATGGGTAAATGTAGCGGGTTTCGGATTAGACTTACTGTTGAAACGAAAAATTACATAAATCAGCAAAGCAGTCACAAAAACCGAAATCGCAGTAATAATATAAAGGATGAACGTATCCACCCAAATCAGATCACGTGCCAGCTCAGTGCCTGACGGCTGAAAGTTCAAGCCATCTGGAATTGGTTTTCCAATGCGTTCCAGATTGTCTTGCGCAAATGCGCTACCGGCAACCATTAAGCCTGTCAAAGCCATTGAAATTGTATTGAAAGTTTTTGCTACTGACATACGTCCATTCCTGTTTTCGCTATGGGCATTGAGCCCTCCTTAAGATCCAAATCGTAACAACGACAGAATCCCCTGTTGTGTCCTTGCGCCGAAAAACCATAATATAGGCCAAAGGACAAGCTTTCCCTTTGCGGCATTGCGCCGCTTTATACAATAGACATCTATCAAGGACGCTAGATTTTGACCAGTAGAACCAAACCTTTTACCCCGTTTGAAACCTCTTTTGACGAAAAAGCCACATTAAGGCTATTGCGTGATGCAGTTGCAGGGGCCGATGATGGCGAATTGTTTCTGGAACGCCGTCGTTCCGAGTCTTTGGTTTTTGATGACGGAAAGCTGAAAAATGCTTCTTATGATGCGTCCGAAGGTTTTGGGCTGCGTGCCGTGCG
>Ga0316189_10006086_pt1 | contig 11534 bp, 22 predicted proteins | sample LowCovwburrow_MG_FD_204930 | JGI IMG/M metagenome (GOLD analysis project Ga0316189, IMG submission 204930) | Coastal sediment microbial communities from Maine, United States - Lowes Cove worm burrow | ecosystem: Environmental > Aquatic > Marine > Coastal > Sediment | place: USA: Maine... | reverse complement strand
CGGACCCTTGACTTCCACTTCAAGATTTTTCAGCCCGAATTCCTTGACCATATCGCCGACACGCTCGGCAGCCACCTGGGCAGCAAACGGCGTGCTCTTGCGCGAGCCACGGAAACCGGAACCACCAGCGGTTGCCCAGGCCAGGGCATTACCCTGACGATCGGTGATCATCACGATGGTGTTATTGAATGAAGCGTGAATATGGGCGATACCATCGACCACATTTTTTTTCACCTTCTTGCGAGTACGGGCTGTGCTTGGCTTAGCCATTTTATAGTCCTGTAAGCAGCATCTTATTTACGAATTGGACGACGCGGACCCTTGCGGGTGCGGGCGTTCGTACGGGTACGCTGGCCACGCAGCGGCAAACCACGGCGGTGACGCATACCGCGGTAGCAACCCAGGTCCATGAGACGCTTGATGTTCATCGACAGGGTCCGGCGCAAATCACCTTCCACCGTGAATTTTGTGACTTCGCCACGAATGGCTTCGACTTCGGCCTCGGTCAGATCCTTGATTTTAGCTCCCGGCTTTACACCGGTGGCCTCACAAATCTTCTGTGCAGTAGTGCGGCCTATTCCATAAATGGAAGTCAGCGCAATAACCGCATGCTTCTGCGGTGGAACGTTAATTCCGGCTATACGAGCCATGAACCCTATCTCCTCAACGAGACGACCGGTAGCGAGTCGCGAAACCCGCAAATGTACCGGAAAATGCCTCTGATATCAATCTTAAAACCTAAGTAATCAGGCCGTAAACGTTACTTGCAGGCACCCTGGCGCTGCTTGTGACGACCATCTTTACAGATGACCCGCACTACGCCCTTGCGGCGGACGATTTTGCAATTACGGCAAATACGTTTTACTGATGCTCGAACTTTCATAATTTCACCTTAAAAATCTTGTCTTTCACCGGCAAACGGCTATCTCAATAAGCCGGATCGGCCCTGCCCTTTCAGGTTGGCCTTCTTCATCAGGCCTTCGTACTGGTGCGACATCATCAGCGCCTGAACCTGGGCCATGAAATCCATGACCACCACCACGATAATCAGCAGGGACGTGCCACCGAAGTAGAACGGCACATTCCAGTACAAAATCAAAAACTCCGGCAACAAACACACAGCCGTAATATAGATGGCACCCGCCAGCGTCAAACGCGTCATTACGGCATCGATAAATTTTCCGGTCTGCTCACCCGGCCGTATACCCGGTATGAATGCGCCTGACTTCTTCAAATTATCCGCTGTCTCCTTGGAATTGAAGACAATTGCGGTATAGAAGAAGCAGAAAAATATGATCGCCATTGCATAAAACATAATATACAAAGGCTGGCCCGGCGACAGCGTGGAGGAAATATCCTTCAACCAACCCATGCCTTCGTTACTGCCAAACCACTGCCCCGCCGTTGCTGGAAACAGAATAATACTTGATGCAAAAATCGGCGGGATAACCCCGGCCATATTCAGCTTGAGCGGCAGATGAGTACTCTGGGCCGCATACATCTTGCGCCCTTGTTGCCGCTTGGCATAGTTAACAGTGATACGCCTCTGACCGCGCTCAACGAACACCACAAATGCTGTTACAGCGATGACCAGAGCAAACATAAACAGTAAGGTCAGCGTATTCATTTCGCCGGTCCGAACCAGTTCCAGGGAACCACCGATAGCCGAAGGCAAGCCGGCCACGATACCCGAGAAGATAATGATCGAAATACCGTTGCCGATACCCCGCTCGGTCACCTGCTCGCCCAGCCACATCAGGAACAGCGTACCTGTCACCAAACAGGCTACCGAGGAAACTACAAACCCCGGCCCGTCAAGAAGCACCAGTGGCGAACCTCCAACCTGCTGCCCTTGCAGCGCACTGGAAATGCCGATTGCCTGAAAGGTTGCCAGCACCACAGTTCCATAACGCGTGTACTGGGTTATCTTATGGCGACCAGCTTCACCTTCTTTCTTGATCTGTTCCAGCGCTGGCACTGTATATGACAGCAACTGCATGATAATAGACGCTGAAATATAGGGCATAATACCCAGTGCAAACAGCGACAAACGGCTAAGCGCACCACCCGAGAACATGTTGAACATGTCCAGAATAGTGCCCTTTTGCTGCTCAACCAGCGTCTCAAGCACCACCGGATCGATACCCGGAAGGGGAATAAACGAGCCGATACGAAAGACCAGAATAGCGCCAAGCACAAAAAAGATGCGCTGCCGCAATTCTGTCAGTTTACCCAGATCACCGAGTCCACCGGTGAGTCCTGCCGCTCCAGCTCCAGCCATCAGTGATCCCTAGCCTTCGATCTTGCCGCCGGCCGCTTCGATAGCAGCTCGCGCACCTTTGGTGACACCAATACCACGAATGTTAACGGCCTTGTTAATTTCGCCAGACAGCATCACCTTGGCATGCAGCGTACTCTGTTTGATGACGCCAGCTGCCTTCAGCGCAGCCAGATCCACAGTATCACCGTCCACCAGCGTCAGCTCATTCAGGCGCACCTGCTCGGTAACACGCGATTTGCGCGAATTGAAGCCCACTTTCGGCAAACGACGCTGCAAAGGCATCTGGCCGCCTTCAAAACCAATTTTGTGGAACCCGCCAGAACGCGATTTCTGACCTTTGTGGCCACGACCACAGGTCTTGCCCGATCCTGAGCCAATACCACGACCAACGCGTTTGGCATCAGTGCGGGCGCCCGCACCTGGCTTTAATGTATTGAGACGCATCTGTTAAATCTCCTCGACCGACAGCATATAGGAGATCTTGTTGATCATGCCGCGATTTTCAGGTGTATCAATCACTTCAACACAGTGACGGATGCGACGCAGACCCAGACCGCTCGCGCAGGCCTTGTGGGACCGGAGCCGTCCACTGGTGCTTTTCGTTAGTGTTACCTTGAGTTTCTTGTCAGCCATGGCTTACCCCAGGATCTCTTCAGCCTTTTTGCCGCGCTTGGCAGCGATCATTTCAGGCGAACGCATTTCTGCAAGGCCTTTCATCGTGGCGCGAACAACGTTTATCGGGTTATTGGTACCAATGCACTTGGCCAGCACGTCACGAACACCGACGACTTCAAGCACTGCACGCATCGCACCACCAGCGATAATCCCGGTACCTTCAGAGGCAGGCTGCATGTAGACCTTGGCTGCACCAAATGTCGCGGTAATCGGGTACTGCAAAGTACCGTCCTTGAGCGCGACCTGCTTCATGTTCTTACGGGCATTTTCCATCGCCTTCTGGATAGCAACCGGCACCTCGCGCGCCTTGCCACGTCCAAAACCGACTTTGCCTTCGCCGTCACCGACCACCGTGAGTGCTGCAAAACCAAACTGACGACCACCCTTCACCACCTTGGCGACACGGTTGATACCGATCAGCTTTTCCTGCAGACCATCAGAATTCGCTTGTTGTTCGACACTTGCCATAGCGCAACCTTTACCTAGAATTCCAGACCGCTTTCACGCGCGGCATCTGCCAACGCCTTCACGCGTCCATGATATTTAAAACCTGAGCGGTCAAATGCGACCGTGCTGACACCCGCTGCCTTGGCACGTTCCGCCACCGCCTTGCCGATCGCCGCTGCTGCAGCTGCATTACCGGTACCCTTCACTTCCTTGCGCAGCTCGCGATCCAGCGTTGACGCACTCGCCAGCACCTTGTCGCCGGTTCCATCGATAATCTGCGCGTAAATGTGGCGCGGCGTACGATGAATGCACAGACGGGCTTTGCCCAGTTCGCGTATTTTTGCTCGCGTCTTTCTGGCGCGGCGCTGTCTTGATGACTTTTTGTCCATGTTGATACCCTTAAAAACTATTTCTTCTTGGCTTCCTTACGCACGATGATTTCATCAGCGTATTTCACACCCTTACCTTTATATGGCTCTGGCGGACGATAGGCGCGAATTTCTGCTGCCACCTGTCCAACCTTCTGTTTGTCGAAGCCCTTGACCACAACTTCAGTCTGACTCGGAGTTTCAACAGTCACACCTTCCGGCACCGTATAATCCACCGGATGTGAAAAGCCCAGCGTCAGATTCAGTTTCTGGCCCTGCGCCTGGGCACGATAACCCACGCCGACCAGTTGCAGCTTCTTTTCAAAACCCTGCGTGACACCGGTCACCATGTTATTCAGTAACGCCCGGGTAGTTCCGGCCAGCGCATTAGCTGACTTGGAGCCGTCTTTCGGCGCAAAGGTCAGCACATTGCCATCCTGGTTTATCGCCACCGAATTGTGCACGGTATGCTCGAGCGAACCCTTACTACCCTTTACACTCACAGCCTGGCCATCGATTTTTATTTCGACGCCGGTCGGGAGTTCTACTGGACTTTTAGCAACTCTGGACATGATCAGTACTCATCAAGTTACGTAGCACAACACTTCGCCACCTTCGCCGGCAGCGCGCGCAGCGCGATCACTCATTACACCCCGGGAAGTAGACACAATGGCTACACCCAGACCGTTCTGCACTGTAGGCAGTTCATCATTCGCCTTGTAGATACGCAGACCGGGGCGACTAATACGCTTCAGAGTCTCAATGACCGGCTGACCATCGTAGTACTTCAGATCAACACTCATCACTGGCTTTCCGTCTGCATCCTCGATCGAAAACTCGGCTATATAGCCCTCGTCCTTCAGCACCTGGGCGATGGACGATTTCAGCTTCGAAGAAGGCATCGACACCGAAACCTTGCCTGCGCGCTGGCCATTACGAATGCGCGTCAGCATATCGGCGATAGGATCAGTCATCATAATCGGTGTACCTCTTTAATCTTTATTCTGTTACCAGCTGGCTTTGACAAGACCCGGGACATCCCCGGCCATGGCATGTTCGCGCAGCTTGTTACGGGACAGACCGAACTTGCGGTAGTACCCGTGCGGGCGACCGGTCAAACGGCAGCGGTTGCGCTGACGACAAGGACTGGCATTACGCGGTAATGCCTGCAGCTTGAGCTGTGCCTCATAGCGCTCTTCGTCCGACTTGTTGACGTCAGCGAGAATCGCCTTGAGCGCGGCACGTTTAGCGGCGTATTTCTTCACCGTCTTGGCGCGCTTGATTTCACGCTGAATCATGGATGTTTTAGCCATGTTGTCCGGTCCTCAGTTCTTGAACGGGAAGTTGAACGCCGCGAGCAGAGCGCGTCCTTCTTCGTCAGTTTTTGCCGTGGTACCGATACTGATATCCATACCACGCAAAGAATCAATCTTGTCGTAATCAATCTCCGGGAAGATAATCTGTTCCCGGACACCCATATTGTAGTTTCCACGACCATCAAAAGCCTTGGGACTCATACCACGGAAGTCGCGGATACGGGGAATGGCAATATTGACCAGGCGATCCAGGAATTCGTACATGCGTTCGCTGCGCAGGGTTACCTTGCAGCCAATAGGCCAGCCTTCACGCACCTTGAATCCGGCGACAGACTTGCGGGCCTTACAGACCACGGCTTTCTGTCCGGCAATTTTTTCCATATCACTTACGGCATGTTCCATTACCTTACGGTCACCAAGTGCCTCACCCACGCCCATGTTGATGGTGATCTTGGTAATGCGGGGCACTTCCATCACGTTTTTATAGCCAAACTGCTCGAAGAGCTTTTTGGCAATTTCATCGCGATACTGGTCTTTTAGTCTGGCCATCTCAGCAGCTCACTCTCAGGCGTCCACAACTTCGTTGTTGGACTTGAATATTCGCACTTTGCGACCGTCTTCAAGGATCTTGAATCCGACACGGTCACCCTTCTTGGTAATCGGGTTGTACAGCATGACGTTGGACACATCGACAGGCATCTCTTTCTCGATAATGCCGCCGGGAACACCGGCCTGGGGATTGGCTTTGGTGTGTTTCTTGACAACATTAATGTTCTCAACCACCACCTTGTCCAGGTCCGGAATCACGCGCAACACAGTGCCACGCTTGCCACTGTCTTTACCGGTTTTTACGACGACGTCATCGCCTTTACGTATTTTGTTCATAGTCCTGACTCCCGCCTACAGCACTTCCGGCGCCAGAGAAATAATTTTCATGAAACGCTCGCTTCGCAGCTCGCGTGTTACCGGGCCAAAAATACGCGTACCGATAGGCTCCAGCTTCGTATTCAGCAATACCGCGGCATTACCGTCAAAACGAATCAAGGAACCATCAGGGCGGCGCACACCCTTGGCAGTACGCACTACAACGGCGTTATAGACCTCACCCTTTTTCACCTTGCCCCGGGGGATAGCCTCTTTAACGCTGACCTTGATGATGTCACCGATTCCCGCGTAACGGCGGTGCGAACCACCAAGCACTTTGATGCATTGCAGACGGCGGGCACCGCTGTTGTCTGCTACATCTAAATTTGATTGCATCTGGATCATGACTTAAATTCCCGTTCGCGCAACGCGTATTTCATTCAGCCTGCAGGCCGCTCAACAACTTTCAGCAATGCCCACGACTTCGTCTTGGACACCGGTCGGATCTGCTTGATTGTGACCGTATCACCCTGCTTGCACTCATTATTTTCATCATGAATGTGGAGCTTGGTGGAACGGCGGATATACTTGCCATATAGAGGATGACGCACCTTGCGCTCAACCATAACCACGGCGCTCTTGTTCATCTTGTCGCTTACGACGCGAGCGGTCAGGGTGCGCTCGACCTTGGCTTCTTCACTCATGCCGCTTCACCTGCTTTGGCTTTCTCATTCATAACAGTTTTAATGCGGGCAATATCGCGGCGCACTTTCTTAACCTGGTCCGGGCGACTCAGCTGACCGGTACCTTTCTGCATACGCAGATTGAATTGCTCACGCAGCAAGCCGTCCAGCTCAAGTTTCAGCTCGTCGGCTGACTTGTCACGAAGTTCATTGGCGTTCATCACATCACCGTCCGGCTGACGAATGTGGTACCTACCGGCAACTTGGCTGCAGCAAGCTTGAAAGCTTCACGCGCCATTTCTTCGGAGACACCTTCGATTTCATAAATCACACGACCAGGCTGAATCTTGGCGACCCAGTACTCGACGTTACCCTTACCTTTACCCTGGCGCACTTCAATCGGCTTTTTGGTGATCGGCACATCAGGAAACACACGTATCCACAACTTGCCGCCACGTTTCACCTTGCGTGTAATAGTACGACGCGCAGCCTCAATCTGGCGCGCGGTAAGCTGGCCACGACTGGTAGATTTCAGCGCAAACTCGCCGAAACTGACTTTGTTGCCGGCATTAGCCAGACCACGGTTGCGGCCTTTCTGCTGCTTGCGAAATTTTGTTCTCTTGGGCTGTAACATGGCTCTCGACTTCCTTATTTGGCCCCGGAGGCCTTCTTGCCGGCTTCGGGCTCGACGCTCTGTTCGTCGCGATTCAGGATTTCACCCTTGAATACCCAGACCTTCACGCCGATAACACCGTAGGTGGTATTGGCTTCGGTCACACCGTAATCAATATCAGCGCGCAAGGTGTGCAGCGGCACGCGACCTTCGCGGTACCATTCGGTACGAGCAATTTCAGCACCGTTCAAGCGTCCAGCAACCATAATCTTGATACCCTGGGCACCCAGACGCATGGCGTTGCCAACGGCTCGCTTCATGGCGCGGCGGAACATGATACGACGCTCAAGCTGCTGAGCCACACTTTCGGCCACCAGCTGCGCATCAATTTCGGGCTTGCGAATCTCCTCGATGTTGATATGTACAGGCATACCCATCTTCCTGGAAACTTCAGCACGCAGCTTCTCGATATCCTCGCCCTTCTTGCCGATCACAATACCCGGACGCGCCGTATGAATCGTGATCGCAGCATTGTTGGCCGGTCTTTCGATCTGGATCCGACTGACCGAGGCATGCTTAAGCTTCTTCTTGATGAAGTCGCGCACCCCGATGTCAAGATTCAGGAAATCTGCATAGTCTGCTGAATCCGCATACCAGGTGGATGTCCAGTCCTTGACGATGCCTAGTCGAATACCAATTGGATGTACTTTCTGGCCCATGCCGTACTCTCTTTAGTGTCTCTCGATTACTGCTCTGCGACAGTAATCTGAATATGACTTGTGCGTTTGAGGATCTGGTTAGCACGACCCTTGGCACGCGCGCGCCAGCGTTTCATGGTCGGACCCTCGTTGACACAAATCTCGGAAATTTTCAGTTCATCGACGTCGGCACCTTCATTGTGCTCGGCGTTGGCGATCGCAGACTCAAGCACCTTGCGCACCAAATGCGCAGCTTTCTTGGGGCTAAAAGTCAGCAGCTCCAGGGCGCGCTCCACCGGCATGTTGCGTACCTGGTCGGCGACCAGACGCACTTTCTGCGCAGAAATATTCGCCTGGCTTAATTTGGCTGTCGCTTGCATTCGTCAGTACCTTTACTTGGATTTTCTGTCCGCTGCGTGACCTTTAAAGGTACGCGTTACAGCGAATTCACCCAGCTTGTGACCCACCATGTTCTCATTGATCAGAATCGGCACATGCTGGCGACCATTATGTACAGCAATCGTCAGACCCACCATATCAGGCAACACCATGGAACGGCGCGACCAGGTCTTGATTGGCTTGCGACTGTTACTGCTCACTGCCTCTTCAACCTTCTTCACAAGGTGAAGATCGATGAAAGGACCTTTTTTAACTGAACGTGGCACGGTATCTAACCTCTATTCCTTACTTCTGATTGCGACGACGCACAATCATGTTGTCGGTACGTTTGTTCTTGCGAGTTTTGTAACCCTTGGTCGGTACGCCCCAGGGCGATACCGGGTGACGACCACCCGAAGTACGACCTTCACCACCACCATGAGGGTGGTCGACCGGGTTCATGGCAACACCACGAACAGTCGGGCGCACACCGCGCCAGCGGGTTGCACCGGCTTTACCCAGTGAACGCAGGCTATGTTCGTGGTTACCCACTTCGCCGATGGTTGCGCGGCAGTCAGATGGCACCTTGCGCATTTCACCGGAACGCAAACGCAATGTAGCGTGCGCTCCCTCGCGGGCCACCAGCTGTACACCAGTGCCAGCGCTGCGGGCAATCTGACCACCCTTGCCCGGTTTCATTTCAATGTTGTGCACCATGGTTCCCAGCGGAACATTACGCAATGGCATCGCGTTACCCGGCTTGATTGGCGCATCGCTGCCACTGATAATCTCGGTTCCAGCGTAAACACCTTTTGGCGCGAGAATATAACGGCGCTCACCATCCTCATACGCAACCAGCGCAATGTGCGCGCTACGGTTGGGATCGTACTCCAGGCGCTCTACCGCACCCTTTACACCGTCCTTGTCGCGTTTGAAATCGATGACACGATAACGCTGGCGATGACCGCCGCCACGGTGACGCGTGGTAATACGCCCGGTGTTGTTACGACCGCCATTCTTGGTCTTTTTCTCTATCAACGGCGCATACGGACCGCCCTTGTGCAGCTCGGGTTCCGTGACCTTTACGACAAAGCGCCGGCCGGGAGATGTGGGTTTTGACTTGACTATAGCCATTACTCTGCGCCCATGAAATCAATATCTGAACCTTCAGCCAGCGTCACATAGGCCTTCTTCCAGTCGGAACGGCGACCCATGGTCTGACCAAAGCGTTTTACTTTACCTTTGACATTTGCCGTCTTTACGGCAGTCACCTTCACGTCAAACATCTGTTCAACCGCGCTGCGAATCTCTGGCTTGCTGGCATTCGGCACCACCTTGAAAACGATCTGTCGACTCTCGTCTCCAATACGGGCGCTTTTCTCCGAAACAATCGGCGCAAGCAAAATTTTGCTCAGGCGTTCGTTTATCATGCCAGCTTCTCCTCGAACTGCCGTAGCGCTGCAGCCGTGATCAGTACCTTGTCAAAACCGATCAGGCTGACAGGATCGACAATTGAAGTATCCTCAACGTCGACATGCGGCAAGTTGCGCGCTGCCAGAAACAGGTTTTCATCCGGTTCATCGTGCACGATAAGCACACGGTCCATATCCATCTCTTTCAGCTTGGCAGTAAGCTCTTTAGTCTTCGGCGACTGCACCGAAAAGCTCTCAACTACCACCAGTCGATCCTGACGGACCAGCTCTGAAAGAATGGCGCGAATCGCTACGCGGTAGGCCTTTTTATTGACCTTCTGCGAGTAATCACGGGGGGTAGCCGCAAACGTATTGCCACCGCCACGCCACAGCGGGCTGCGGATTGTACCAGCTCGGGCACGCCCTGTCCCCTTCTGTCTCCAGGGCTTTGTACCACCACCGCGAACCGCTGCGCGATTCTTCTGTGCGTGGGTACCGGCACGTCCGGCCGCCATGTAGGCGACGACAACCTGGTGAACCAGTGTTTCGTTAAATTCCTGGCCAAATACGGCGTCGGCGACATCCATGCTCGAACCACCATGCATATTGATATTCATGTCCGCTGCCCCTTAAGCCTTGACCGCTGGTGTAACAATCACGTCGCCACCACGAGAACCTGGTACGGCGCCCTTGATGAGCAGCAGATTGCGCTCGGCATCAACGCGTACAACTTCCAGGTTCTGGGTGGTGCGACGCACGTCACCCATGTGACCCGCCATACGCTTGCCCTTGAATACGCGGCCAGGCGTCTGACACTGCCCGATTGAGCCGGGGGCACGGTGCGACAGCGAGTTACCATGCGTCGCATCCTGCATATGGAAGTTATGGCGCTTTACGCCACCGGCGAAACCTTTACCGATGGTGCTGCCAGCCACATCAACCTTCTGACCAGCCTCAAAGATATCGACACCGATCTGTTTGCCGACTTCGATGTCATCACCTTCACCGTCAGCCAGACGGAACTCCCACAGGCCACGACCCGCTTCGGTACCCGCCTTGGCGTAGTGACCGGCCATTGCCTTGGTCACGCGCGATGCGCGGCGCGCACCTGTTGTTACCTGAAATGCACGATAGCCGTCAGCTTCTGCGCTGCGTATCTTGGTTACCCGGTTAGGGTCAACCTCTACCACTGTGACAGGTATGGACGCACCATCCTCAGTGAAGATGCGGGTCATACCTGCTTTTTTGCCTATTAATCCGATCGCCATTTTTGTTTCCTCGGCACAGCTTACGCCTGCGATTCCGACCTCAGTTGAGTTTGATCTGCACATCAACGCCGGCCGCGAGGTCCAGCTTCATCAGTGCATCAACGGTTTTGTCAGTAGGATCCACAATGTCCATCAGACGTTTGTGGGTACGGATTTCGTACTGGTCGCGAGCGTCTTTGTTGACGTGCGGCGAAATCAGTATGGTAAAGCGCTCTTTCTTGGTGGGCAGCGGAATGGGACCGCGAACCTGAGCACCAGTGCGACGCGCCGTTTCGACGATTTCAAGCGCTGACTGATCTATCAGACGATGATCAAACGCTTTCAAGCGGATGCGAATTCTTTGATTTGCCATGTCAACCTCAAAAGAGCGGGAGCAGCATATAATCCGCTCCCATGATTTCCAAAATTACTCGAGAATTTTTGCGACGACGCCGGCGCCAACCGTACGGCCACCTTCACGGATCGCAAAACGCAGACCTTCTTCCATCGCGATCGGCGCTATCAAACTCACCGTCATCTTGATGTTGTCAC